>Ga0307477_10000715_pt1 | contig 33055 bp, 45 predicted proteins | sample atmos_gasesECM2C_FD_203316 | JGI IMG/M metagenome (GOLD analysis project Ga0307477, IMG submission 203316) | Hardwood forest soil microbial communities from Morgan-Monroe State Forest, Indiana, United States - atmos_gasesECM2C_515 | ecosystem: Environmental > Terrestrial > Soil > Temperate...
GGAGATTGGCGAACGGATCAGAACGTTTATGCGCCACAAGGGCATGACTCAGGAGCAGCTCGGCGCAGCTCTAGGATTAACAGGCAATGCCGTTGCTCAAATTTTTACCGGGAAGGGAACCGTGCAGTGGGCCAAACTGTCTAATATGGCCGACGTGCTAGGAATTGAGCCGAACGATATTCTTGGGTTCCCTTCACGTGGGCGCGATTTGCTTATGGGTGCGGTAGAGGGGATGCTTCTTGGGTTAAATTATTCTCATGTGGAGGCGTCTGAAATCTCGTTAATTGTTCTAAGAGTGTTAGACACACCATCAGGCGCTCATCTAGACACTGCGTCTCCCAAGCATACAGGCAAAGTGATCTCTGAATTTTTAACTCGGCAATACGTTGATGCAAAACGGCGACCGCAGTAATCCGTAGCTGCATGTTGCTTTGCTCCAAAAAACTTCACCCCTCGCGCCCAGATCTGGGTGGCTGTACATTACGCGGCAATGACATGTACGTGCCATTTTTCAAATGACAAATTTGTTAGGTTTCCACCTTAAAGCCAAAGCTGTTCATGGTCAGCCTTAAAATTGTTGTTGCAAAATAATTAAATTAAGGTTATACGTCTCCATCAAATTGGATGGAGAGCTTGTTATGCGTACCGAAACAGAGAGACGCATTCTAGCGACAATCGAGGCACGCGCACGTACCGTAGCAATCGATAACGTCAAGCGACGCGCTCGACATTATGCCCTTTACCCGTCCAGTCTCGAAAGCATAGCGGCAGGGCTCTCGTTCCTTCGCCCGTGCGGACTTGTCAATCGACTCCTCATCATCATCGCGGATGAATTGCCGGTTGAGCGCTACTTCGGTTTCGGCGGAGAAATCCGCGCGGTCAATCGACGTGGTGCCATGCTTTATGCGCGTTACTCCAGGTTCGTTTTTCACAAGTTACGCAAGGTAGCCGAGGTCGCGTGATGAACAAATATCGCGTGCTTCGAAACGGAAAGTTCGTTCGAGAAATCGATGCAGAAAATCTTGCGGAAGCTAAGAAAAAAGCTCCCCGCTTAATTGAGGGACGTAGAGGTAAGGACGGGAATTGGATGGCATATGAGTGGCAAAGACTCGAGGGCGGCAAGGGATGGATTTGGGTACCATGACGTTTCGGCCTGCCGCTACTAGCCCGGCGGCAGTGCGAAGCGCCAACAAGGAAAATGAAAATGAGTGTGGTTCAAATGAAAAGACCAGGCAGGCCACCGGAAGGTACCGGGATGATTCTTTCCGGCGCGCCAGCTGATGAAGCGATCATCAAGGAATGCGCACTCTACATCAAGGGCCGCATCAGGGACACAAATGCAGCTGACGCATGGATAGCAGTCGGAAAAGCACTTGCGCAGCTCAAAGGCCAGTTAGTCAAGCGCGCCAACCGTGGCGATAATGAGCGGATTGGTTGGGTGCAAGCGTTCCCTGGCCAGTTCGGGTTTGGGCGCAGGCATGCTGACAAGACGGTAGAAATCTACGAATTTTTCAATGGCCGTAACACGGCCACCAAAAATCTTCCAGCCTCATGGGCTGCTCTTCATCTCATCGCCACCAAAATGCAGCTCAACGAGGTGAGCAGTCGCATCGAGGACGGCTCGATCTGCCCAGCAACAACCGAGAAAGAAATCAGCCAAATGGTGAAGAGGCCGCCTCAGCCAGCGCCAGAGCCCCCCTCTCCTGATGCGATTGCTAGTAAGGTCCTACGTTCACTCAAACAAGTCAACAAGCACAAGCAGGTTGATATCCTAATATCACTCTGTGATTCGCTAGGGCTCACACAAAAGGACTTATTTTAATGGCTCGCCTAACACCAACGACAGGGTTTATTGAGACCATTGAGAATTCTCTAGAGCCAAAGGAAGCTGTATCAGAGTTGATAGACAATGCCATTGATGCTGGTGCAACGAGAATTGATGTTCAGTTTGGCGGCGATTATTTCCAAATATCCGATAATGGCTCTGGCGTCTCAGATATGAACGCGCCATTTAAACTCGGCGTTTCACTATCGAAGGGTACGGGTAATAAGATTGGCCGATATGGATACGGTGGCAAGGCCGGATTATTGCATTTCGGGAGGGAAATTCTCCTTCGGACAGTCTATAGAAATGTATACAGAGAGTTTGAGGCAGACTTCTCTGATAATTGGCCAGAAGAATATTCCGGTAGTACTCTTCCCATAAATAGGGCTCATGAGTTCATATCCAATGGAGGATCTATCTTCACAGTAGCGCCGCTAACAAAAGGACGGCGACGAATTGTTCTAGATCCTCTAGCAGATGAACTATCGATACGATATTTCCCAGCATTAAAGGCTGGTAAAGAAATATCTCTTTGGAATGACAAGAGCGACAAATTCGTACCCTTGCGTTCTGATGTGATGAATTTACTAAGTCCAAAAACAACAAAGGGATTCGCAGCAGGGAAACCATTTTCGCTCTACTACGGCGATCCAAAGGAAGCAAACAAATACACAGGGAAAATCCACGTCGATTATCAGTCTAGCCGAACACTGTTTTCGGTCGCCGCGCTTCCAAACATTATGGTTCACCCTCGTGTATATATCCGCTTAACACTCGGGGCCGAGTGGAGTGACTGTCTTGCTCCCGATAAAACTCGTCTTTGCAAACATGCTGATGAGCTTATGGAGGCCGCAGAGACTATCCTTCGGCCATGGTTAGAAGAATTCAGGTCCGAGCTAGAAGAACTAAGACTTGATCTGTTTCACCAAAAACTAAGTCAAAAAACCCCTAGGTTTTTCGCTGCCAAAGGAACTGGGTTCACTAGGACACAAGGTAGTGGGAAGGGTGGCCCACCTCATCCTCCACATCCCAACCCACAGAACAGAGTCAAGCCTGATCCTGATGGCAAAAGCGGCGCAGAGGAAGGTGACGCGCCAAAATGCTGTGTAAAATATGGAAGGGATGACACTCTCGGAGAATGCGCAGCAAGAACAGTAAAAGACGGCAACGATTTAATGGTGTTGTTCAATGGCACTGTTCCAATGATCGATGCCGCGTACTGCTGGCCATACAAGGAGAAGATTTTATTTGGTGTGGCAGCTGCGGAACTAGCAGGATATTTTCGTAGGACTCCGGAAGAATGCGGGAGGCTTATCCCAGAAGTTAAAGAACTGCTTGGGAATGATCGTCACTACGGCGATGTACTACAACAAAAAATATTTTGGTGGCTTCTAAGCCAGTGCCCTAACATCAGCGAAACTGAAATCAATAAAGCAATGGCTTGACACTTCGACCTGTCGCAGCGGGCGGCAGTGCGAAGCGCCAATGCTTCAGAAAGTAAGGACAATATGCAAATTCTCCAATTAACTCTAGCTGCCCTATTGGCTTCGACTATGGCCGCATCTGCTTGTCAAGTACAGGTTGTAGACAACGCTCAATTTGCTTGGGTCCGAGCGCGTCCAAACCTATATGCGGGTCAATTGTGGAAACTCGGAGCTGGCGTGGAGGTTCGTTACTGCGGCCGGTCTTATATAGACGATCGCAACATCGAATGGCGGTGGATAGAATTTGGTTATGATCAAGAGCAATGGCCGCATAAGGGATGGGTCTCTGCTCGCATTCTTTCGCCAAAGGTTCCTGTAATCATACGACGGCGCGTTCCTACTTTTGAAGAAGGTGGAGAGTAGTGCAACAACCGGAGCACCGCTTAGCAGATAAGGTTGACGAAGCTATTTCGCTTGCTAATCAGCTATGCGGTTGTCTTCAAGTAGTAAATGACACCGAAAGGAAGGCAATAGGACGTTGGATTGTACGTTGGCGTGCGATCAAGCAACGGCTGCTTAATGAGCGTATTTCAGAATGACGTTTCGACCTGCCGCCAAGAGCGGCAGTACGAAGCGACATGCTTCACTCTCTAACTGATACGGAGAATTTATGAGACGTTATCTTATAGCCGCTGTTACATCAATTGGAGTGCTCGCCGCGACACCTAGCTATGCGTGGGAAACCAATACTGTTCTCCTCGCTTCAGTGATTTGGAACGGCCCATCGTCGAGCTACATTGCAACTTTCAAGACTACGCCGTCCTGCGAGGCAGCCTTTGTTTCATGGTCGACAGACTTGCGAGCAAGAATTATTGCCGCCAGGCCAACTCTTATTGCTCAGGGGATCTATCCAGTGTTTGGACACACTTGCTCGCCTGGTCAATAGCTAACTGACCCTTCGACCTGCCGCTCGGACTTAGCGGGTCTCATTGAATGGGGAATCCCGGTTAAAGGCCCCCTACGGAAAAATGAGATGGATCCTATTCGTGAGATGGGATCGGGCGGGCGGCAGTGCGAAGCGCCAGTATAGCCTGATCGCGTTTCTAGTCAGGCCGACAGGTTAAATGACTAGTGGCGCTTCACTAACAAACGGAAGGAATGCAGATTGACTAAAGAAGACATGATCGCACAACTACCGTCGTACGGCCCATGGCGCAAGTACGTTAGGGAGTGGACAAACGCGTATGGCAACGCAAATGGCTTAAATGGCCATATCATGAGTATCTGGCCAACATTTTGGCGACGCTGCTATAAAAATAGCCAAAGGGCCTGACATTTCGGCCTGCCACCACGAGTGGCAGTGCGAAGCGCCAGTGAGAGCCTGTGCATTTCTAGTCCTATGTGCGGGCCAGCGGACTAGTGGCGCTTCACCCACAAACAAAGAAGGTAAAAATGACCATTCGTATAATTGCATTCGTTTTAATTGTCGCAGTAATGTTCACCTTCGGAATGTCTGCGCACGCTCATGGATGGGGCGGAGGTGGCTGGCATGGAGGTGGCGGCGGCGGCTGGCATGGCGGCCACGGTGGCTGGCATGGCGGTGGATGGCATGGTGGCCACGGAGGTTGGCACGGTGGCGGCTGGCATGGTGACTGGGATGATTATCGTCCTCGTCATCGCGGCGGCTGGTGCTGGGATGGAGATGACTGGTACCGCTGCTACTGACGTTTCGGCCTGCCGCTGAGGCATTGCTTGGATGAGAAGGGGAAACCCGAGGCACAAACCAAGGAAGAAGGCGGCAGTGCGAAGCGCCAGAAATGGAGCTAATGCTGAAAGAGCTAGCTCAGAATGCGCGGATTCAACGCCCACGACGCTTCACTAAATGGGTATGGACGAGGGAAGACATTTCGATGTCAGGACCCGGCCCAGTAGAGGAGAGGGAAATGACTGTTAGCGCAAACCCAATCTACGATTATAAGGTAGGCGATGAGGTCCTGGTTGAGGGCATTGCCTTCGATCTTAATCAAACTCGAGCTTGGAGTACGGCAAAAATCTTCAAACTGATCCCATCCGTTGCCGGTTGCTATGAGATTGAGTTCTTATCAACCGGGAAGCGCAGCATCGTGCATGAGTATCGTTTACGAAGGCAAGTCTAATGACTGATGCGGAGCGGGTTAGCATACTGCGAAAAGCCATCCGTTGTGTTCTAGAATTGGATGATCGCGTCAATACCATAGGTGAACTTCACATGAAGCTTATCAAGTCAGTTCTCAGGGAAGCGGACATTCAGTGTGGCGAGGAAATGGAGATTGGGGAGGCCCATTTATGAAACATTGGCTCTTAATTTTTATCGGAATCGCTGCTATGTGGACCTTTATCGGATATATTTGGGGTTATCACGAAGGCGATAAACACGCGCTTGATACTATGCGGCTGATTGGGTGCCAAAACTCAGATGTGGAATCGTTCGGAATGCGAGAATTGCCAACACTGCCAGAAACGAGTGACCCGTTATGATCACATCGCAAGAGACCGGTGAAATCGCTGCCGCAATGGCGAAGGCCCAAGAGAAAATCGAGAACCCAACAAAACACAAGACGGCGAAGGTAAAGAGCGATAAAGGTAACTACGATTACATGTATACTGATCTTGCAGCCGGCCTTGAATGCATTCGTCCCGCGCTATCGGGCCAAGAGATCGCCGTGTTCCAAGTTCCGACAATTGACCGAAACGGCAATGTAATTCTGATTACGCGGCTTATTCATTCGTCAGGCCAATGGGTTGAGGGTGATTATTTCGTTTGCGGCCCAAACCTAGATCATCAGAAAAAGGGCTCGGCCCTGACCTACTCAAGACGCCAATCATTGTTTGCAATGGTTGGCATTGCCGGGGCTGATGATGATGACGATGGGAAAGCTGCAAGCAGCAACGGTAATGACTCTGGCGGTGACCCTGCCCCGGTAATGGTTGGCATTGCCGGGGCTGATGATGATGACGATGGGAAAGCTGCAAGCAGCAACGGTAATGACTCTGGCGGTGACCCTGCCCCGGTAACCAATGCCCAAGCACAACTCATTCGAGACAAGATCGCATCTACCAACGCGGATTTGGCGAAGTTTCTCGCATTTTTCAAGGTGGAATCGGTTGGGGTGCTTCGATCTAGCCAGTTCCGCGAGGCCATGAATCTGCTTAGCGCCAAAAAAACTTCGGCAAAAGAGCCGCTATGACTATATACGCATTCGTTATCCGCATTGTCTGCGCATGCGGTCTGATTAAAGCAGGATCAGCCATGAACAACGCAGCGATGTCTGCGAATGGCGGGAAAATGCCTTATTGGGGGACTGTCGTTGTTCCGGAAAGTCCTACACATATTCATGAAACTACCAAAGAAATGAATTTGTGGCCTCTCTGCGATATCATATTTGGATTTATGAGCATAGGCGATATATTTATTTTTTTTGCTGCTTATCTATTTGCTTATACAATCATTGACCTCATTAGATACGCTTGGAAATGGGGTTTTTCGTGATAGAGATTTTCGATTGCGAGCAGGGTTCCGACGAATGGTTCGCATTGCGAATGGGTATCCCAACAGCATCTAACTTTTCACTAGTTTTAGCAAGCGGTAAGGGCGGTGACGCAAGCAAAACACGGCAGACTTATCTTTATAAGCTCGCCGGGGAAATCATCACTGGTAGACAGCCTTCGGAGGGGTTTTCAAATATTCACACTGAGCGTGGCCACCGCATGGAACCAGATGCGCGGGCGTTTTATGCCTATATGAATGATGTAGAGCCGAAGCAGGTTGGTTTTATCCGCAATGGCCGCAAAGGAGGTAGTCCGGACTCACTAATTGGTGAAAATGGCTTGCTGGAGATAAAGACAAAATTGCCGCACCTCATGATCGAAACCCTTTTGAAAGGTGAATTTCCGCCCGCGCACAAAGCGCAGTGTCAAGGAAATCTATGGGTGGCAGAACGCGAGTGGATCGACCTATTTGTTTACTGGCCAGCTATTCCGCCATTTGTCATTCGCGCGGAACGTGACGAGCCATATATCAGCAGATTGTCGGGCGAGGTTGATTTATTCAACGCAGAGCTTGATGAGGTGGTTACCAAGGTTATGGATAATAGGTTTCGGCTGTGAGCCGCGCGCTTATAATTCTCAAGGACCCGTTATCTAAATCGCTCGCGGTTAATTGGGTTTTTCGATCGCCGTACGGAACACGTATTGAGTTCAAGGGTGCAAAACGCACGTTGCCACAAAACGATCGCATGTGGGCAATGCTAACTGATATAGCGACGCAAAAGGAACATTGCGGTCGTCGCTATACACCGGATCAATGGAAGGCAATTTTCATGCAGGCTTGCGGCCGCGAGGTTCAGTTCATCCCTAATTTGCAGGGAGACGGCGTCATTCCGTGGGGCCTTAACTCGTCTGACTTATCCAAAGAAGAGATGAGCGATTTACTCATGTTAATGGAAGTCTGGGGCCGCCAAAACGGCGTCGTTTTCCATGACAAGACTGAGGTCGAGGGACCCATGGCATGATGCTTTTCTACTGCGCGCTCATTCGCTATATCGGGCCAATCATTATCGTCATGCTCTATTGGATATCGGTTAGCAGTGAAGCGTAAGGAGTTCCCGACAAGAGTCCGTGTTGCGGTTATCAAGCGAACGACGAAGGACTGCGTTATCTACTGCGAGGGGTGTGGGTTACCGACGAAGAACTTCCAGATTGATCACATAATCCCAGCCGCACTTGGCGGTCCGGCAACTCTGGAGAACGCTCGGCTATTAGGAAGATGCTGCTATTCTGTTAAGAATCCGAATGACACGAGGAAGGCGGCAAAGGCGAAGCGCGTAGAAGCGAAACACCTGGGCGCTGATCAGCCTAAGCAGCAGATCAAATCAAGGGGATTTAAGAGGGTTGAAAGAAAAGAAAAGTTGCCAGTGCCACCAGCGAGGCAGCTCTATGAATAGGAACACCCAGGCGGTTAGCCTCCTCCGGCAGCCGGCGCGAGAACACGGGCTATTGTTTAAGGCAATACAAGACAGGGTTCGGGAATGATCGCTTGGGGCGCAGCAAGTACCGTGAAACTCTGTAAATTCTCGCAATTATGTAGGGAGTGGATCCAAATGGCAGGCAGCGTTAACAAAGTAATTCTACTCGGCAACGTTGGCCGCGATCCGGAAGTCCGTCATACCAATAATGGCAACATGGTTGTGAGTTTCTCACTCGCAACTTCTGAAACTTGGAGAGATAAAGCAACCGGCGATCGCAAAGAGCGCACCGAGTGGCACAATGTGGTTATCTTCAACGAGGGCATTGGCCGAGTTATAGAGTCATATGTGAAGAAGGGCTCTAAGATTTACCTCGAGGGCCAGCTGCAGACACGCGAATATACTGACCGCGACGGGAACAATCGCAAATCCGTCGATGTCGTCCTGCAGCGCTATCAGGGCACTCTGGCTCTGCTCGATAGCAAAAATGGATCTTCCGGTCCGCGCCTCTTAATGCCGGAACCGGATACGCGCAGCACGGCCGAAATCATCGACGATAATATGCCATTTTGAGAGGATAGCGAGATGACTTTTATTTTCGGTCTAGGATATGGCATTGGCGCTTATTGGCGATGCGAAGAGACAAACACCTATGTGGTGGCATGGGAAAATAACGAGGGATGCATAGCAGTGCAGTTTGTGCCCTAATGACAGTCTTAAGCGCCCAATCGATCCGAGCCTGCTGCCTATCTTATGGAGACCCTCTGGGGCGGCCGCTGATATCGCCATTTGTGGAGCGCGGCATATCCAACGGGCGATCCTACGGTCTTTCCGCGTGTTCGTACGATGTGAGAATAGATCATACACTCAGGATTCGCTCAGGACATTACTCACTCGCAAGCACAATGGAGCGCTTCATTTTCCCGGACGATATTTGTGGCCATGTTCGGGACAAATCGAGTTTGGCGCGGCGATTCATCTCAGTATTTAACACACATTTTGATCCTGGCTTCGAGGGCTTCGCAACCATCGAGATTGTAAATCACGGCCCAGGAACGGTTGAATTCGAAAAAGGCGATCCGCTTTGTCAATTCGTGTTCATGTCACTTGATGAGCCGACGCTTTATCCATACCGCGGGAAATATTTCGATCAAGAGCGCGGCCCTCAAGAAGCGAGATATGAGGAAGTGAAATGAGCCCGGAAGAAAAAGACTTGCGTATTGAACGTTGGGTGGAGCGCTCTAAGCGTGTGATTAAACAACAGAGGAAACTCAGGCGCGATTTTTGGATCAACATTCTGACTGGGGGCGCGCTGCTGTTTCTGGCGATGATTTTCCTGGAGATTGTGACGTGACCAGGGAAGAAATATTAAGGGTAACCAGGAACGTGACCAAAGAGGGAATCTTAAGAGTAATGGAGGCCGCCATGATCGAGCTTGGTCATAATGCAGCGTGGTGGGATCGTGCGGAAGCCGCTTTCTATGCTATCAGCTTTATGGGCGGAGCCATAGTGGATAGGCATGAACTCGAGCTTTTAAAGAGTACTTACGGGTTCCCCCTGCCAGACCTTACGGAACCACAGGAATGAAGCGATCATTTCGTCCCGACGAAGTTGCAGAACGTTGGCAGTGCTCTAAGCGCCTAGTCTACGCTTTAGTTCAAAAGGGAGATTTGCAAGGTTTCAAAATTAGCGGCAAATTGCTTCGTATCTCGATCGAAGCAGTTGAGGCTTACGAAACATGCAACCGCGGTTCAGGGCTGTCCTCTTCCGAGGCTGGTATTACGCAGCTTGGCGAGAGCGTGGCGAAACCCGTCGAATCTCACTCCGTACCAAAGATCGTGATGCTGCCGAGCGGGGACTTCGAAGTTTTGCCGAGCAATACGAAATCGTCAACCGGCCGCAAACCATAACGGTGGAGTTTGTCTGGAATGGGTATCGCGAAACGCTTAAGGGCAGACCTGCTTATAATACGATGGGGTTTGAGGCATCGGCAGTATTGGCAAGCTTTGGCTTATGCCATGCGGATCAAATCATCGATCAAGATTGCTTGGGATACATCGAGAGAAGACGAGCATCAGGTCGTAGAGATGGGACTATTGCCACAGAACTCGGACGACTTAGGAGCGCGCTAAAATGGGCAGAGAGAAAGAACCTGATAGCCAAGGCGCCTTTCATATCCCGTCCGGCTATGTCGCCACCAAGGGATTTGCGACTAACTCGGACACAGGCGAGGGATTTCCTATCTTCTTGTGTCACCCCGCACATAAGACTGTTCGTGATCTTGTCAATGACAACCGGGGGCCGGGCTGGCGCATTGCTTGGCTTGACGTGGAACCAAGTGGACCTCGGGAGGAAGGTGATAGATCTACGGTCTCCGTCAAGGGGATTACCGTCCCTTCCGATTGGCTTAAAAAAGGGCAGGGCAGTAGTTCCGATCAACAGAACCCTGCTGGAAGCCCTTTTAGAGGCGCGCACGAACTCATTAAGCCCCTTCGTGATTGAATGGGATGGTAGACCAGTCAAATCAGTTAAAAAGGGCCTGCAAGCCGCCGGACGGCGTTCTGGGCTACCCTGGGTCACTGCCCATGTATTCCGCCACAGCGCAGCATCATGGATGGCCGAGGCTGGAGTTAGTATGGATCGAATCGCTGCCTACCTAGGGCACGTCGACAGTCGGATTACCTCTAAGGTGTATGCCCGTTTTAGTCCTGACTACCTGAGGGACGCGGCCGAGGCGCTGGAGATTGACCACAAATGAAGCTAATTATTTACGCCGATGCCGATAAATTGATCCTGGCCGTTAGGGCCGCAAAAGGGTTAGACGAAGATAAAAGGGAGACCATTTTTGTATTCGAAGATGGAACCACATTCTTCGTTAGTAGAAACAAAAATGGAAGCTTAACCGTTAGGCAAGAGAGGGGTGGCATAAAGAGCGCTCCGGTGTTCAAGTGAACAGTCCACAGAGACATACAAGGGACAAAATGGCACCAAATGCGCAACCAAATTAACATGAAGATACCAAAAGTCCTTAGATTCCAATAGAACCTATCCCTTCACATGGGAGGGGTCACAGGTTCAATCCCTGTCGCGCCCACCAATAATATCAATAGGTTAATGGCAGAGAAGAACAAAAGAGGGGGTGTTCAAATGAACACGGAATTCTACGATCCATTCCAGATAGATCATTTAAGAGAGCGCATCGCCAAGCTTGAACAAATATGGATCTTGCATGAGCACGAATTGGAAGAGCGCATCGCCGCGCTTGAGAAACACTTTCAGGAGGAAATTCTTTTGCTCTCAGCATCTACTTCGCGAACTGAGCTACATAAGCGCATTGCCGCACTTGAGGAGATTATCGGGCAAACGGTAGCGGCTCATGATCGTATCGACTCTCTCGCGAGAGACTGTTTCATCTATGATGGTAGAATTTCTAGTCTGAAAGAACGCATCGCCACGCTCGAAACCCAATTTTCGGAGTTTAATGAACTGCCGGATATGCAACACGAAATCAATAAATCCACCGCAGAACGCATCGCCGCGCTTGAGGACAAGGTCCACCTGCGCCGCGGATGTTAATCCAACACAAATTTGCCCATCTCCAACATCATTCATTTTAAAGGTCTCCCACCGTAGCAACACGGAGGAGACAATGAATAGATTATGGATTGTTTTGTCTGATATATGTCAGATAATAAAAGGGCAGATTAAGTTTATATTGATTTGTATCATCATAGGTGCGGCGCTATTGTGGCCATACCCCGTGATTGCTTATTACCCGCTCATGGGGATACCGATATTCATAATAATGGTGGCGTTGGCTATGAGTAGTCATGAGAAATGGTAAGATGATGAAATCAAAAATTATTTATGAAGCATACACTAGAGCCACATACGAGACAATTTTTGTTAGGGTCTCCGTCGCAAACGGTATGACGGAAATTCAAGCTACAGGCTGTGAAGAAATTGTAATCGTTCCGGATGGCCAGGCAGTCCTATTTGAAATAGGCGCGCGTAGTACAGAGATCCCGATTAGAATTAGGGCCTCTCGCACCGAAACCATGGAGTAGCCTGGAGAAATGATAGATATGACGGATATGTTGTTGCTCGGGCTTGTCGGACTGCTCCTCGGCTTTGCGGCAGGATATTGGTTCGGCTGGAAAGATGGCTGTAAAGATCGTGATTATTGTTAAGCTCTCAGAGACGTAATATTCGAGACCGGAACTTCAGGCGGCTTCCGAGTTCTTTTCGCCCGCTCTGCAATATCAAGAACGATAGCCGCAAGCGCGTTCATCTCGGCCTCTTCGGTTTCGGAATCGCCGTCATTTGTGCAGCAGGCGATCGCACACGCGACGGGAATAAGCTTACGAAGATCCCTCTCGAACCTATTTCGGAATGTATGAACCTTCACGTTTGCCATGATCTTCCCCCTCAAGCCATTCGAAATATTCTGCAAGAATGTCCGTTATGATTGCGGAAATTGGCATCTGTTCCTTATCAGCCTCAGCCTGCACCATTGCTAGAATGTCCGAAGGCAGCGAGATTTGGACAATTTTTTCGGTCATTTGAACGATTCCAATTGCTGTGCCGTAACAGTGGTTCGATATCTCTCCCCGTAGTCCTTGTGAAACGCGATCGCTGTCATGCTTCGCCCGCAAATAGGCCCAGCTCCGTATCCCTGTCTCTTATGCCAAGCATCAGGCGGGCAAAGCGTCTCAAATGCCTCGACGATCGCACCGCCCTTGCGAAACTTATCTATGTGATGGGTATGCCCGACAAGCGCATAGCGGTAGTCTGATTCTCCCCACTCCCTTGGAAAGTCTCGCGCCATTATTTCAGGGGCATTCTTCGGTCTGGCATTGTTGCCATGATACGAGACGATAAAGTTTCTGCCGAAAGTCCATTTCCAGAAAAATCCTGGATCGCAGTTTACTTTGACACGCGGTTCATTGTGGAACCACGACCAAAGGCCCAGAGCAAGCCATGGGGCGCTGAATTCATCGTGATTTCCGGGGAGAAATTCAACTTCAATCTCTTGATACTTCTGCAGCGCTAGCTCGATCATTGAGCGTGCGGAGATTAGCGCCGCATGGCACACTCGGGAGCGCCGTGTATCAACATCAACTTGCGTCCCTGCGGTAGTCGTCCCGCTCGCAGTATCAAAGTGGATGAAATCGCCAAGGCCGAGAATGAAGGCCTTTCGAGTTGCGGGCATGGAATTCACCAGATCGCACATGGCATCTAGATGCATGCGTGATGCTATCTTGGTATCCCAGTTTGCAATTTTGGTTTCGAGGAAGTCGGCATACCCGCCGAAATGAGCGTCACCGATGATAAACCCGACAGCTAGATCGTCAACAAAATGCTCTGGCGGGGGAGTAAGCTCGGCTCTTCCTTTGTATTCCTCAAAGGTCTGCTTTAGAGACTCAATAGTCAGACTGACTAGATCGGCATTTGGCGCGTAACGCGGCCATTGCCTTTCAACTCTACCATCTGGACCGGTTTGAACCGTCACCTTTTGCAGCGCGAAACCAAGGGGTGGAGCGAACTCGGATTCGGCATCAGGCATTATTCACAACCATGTGATGGCCATGAAAATGATGAAAGCGGTTATGATGAAGGTGATAGTGGCTGGTATGATGTGGCGAATAACAAAATAGAAGACGTCCGGCATTTGATGAGATAGCCACAAAGGTTATTATTAACAATATGATGGAGAGGAATATGGCGTCATAATTCAACGTTTATGCCCCCCCCCAATTCCCGTTCTCGTCTCAGCAGCAATTTCAATTCCTCGATTTCAGCTGACGCCCTGTTTAGTCTCTCGACCGCCTGGGATAATTGATTATTGACTAGCACATGAATGGTGTCCAGTTTTTCATTGGTATTGTGACTAGTTTCAACGAGCGCTGTTTTTACCTCTGCAACTCTCTGAGCTGCCAAAACCGCGAGATTTGCTGCCTTTATCGCATTCTTGTTTGCAATATAGCCAGCCCATATGCTAGAAAGTGTAGGCGCCAGTGCGGCGCCAGCAATCGTAGCCAAGGCCAAATATGGCTGTAGTTCGATTGTCATGTTGTGCTCCAGAAATACATCAATCGCATCCCAGAAATCCACCGTTCTAGCTCTGAAAGTTTCCGTCCGGTCCAATGCGTGAGTTAGTCGATGGAACCCATCCGCCGGCGCCGTCTGGAACAGAATGATCGGGAGCGGTTAGATGATTAATCTGAATGAATGAATCCATTACCTTCTTGGCAATCAGAGCGGCGGGAAATGTTGCGCCTGCAATCTGAAGTATTTCGTCAAGGGTCTTAATTTCCTCGTTATATCTCCCGTGCGCAAGATCGAGCAGAAATTTGCTCGCAATTTCAGAAGGAGATGTGCTCATACGTAATCACCTTCATACCACAGAAAGAGGATTATAAACGCGAGGATGGTGGCCGCCATTAGCGGCCAATCTCCATCACCATTCACTTAATAACCGTCTTTCCATCCGGAACGACTACAACAGTCTTTGACGCTTCCGGAATGATAGATGCAAGAATACCAGCAACCGCAACACCAACCGTGGTAATACCCTGAACCAATGTCGGATCGTTAGGCATCAGCTTCAAAGCAACCGCGAAAGATGCGAGCCCGGCATATGTGCTAGGCTCTTTCAGACGAGTGAGGATATAAGTTAGGACTACATTATCCATTATTCTACCTTTGGGTTTAGGTTGAGTGCTGCGCGGGAATTTGTATTTTCCCAAGCAGATCGGCAACTTCGGACATCATGGCTTTAACCAATGGCTGCAGTTGCGCGATTTGAGCATCGATCTCAGCTCGTTGCGCCATAAGCGCTTTAAGCTGCTCAACCGATGATGTTGATTGAACTGGTATTGGAGATGGTTTAGTATCAGGTTCCGCTGCTAGTTCCACTACTCCCGTATTTATTGCGGGTATGAGGACCGGGGGCTTTCTGTTGATGACAAGGCTTGCAACCAGCATCACTATACCGGTTCCAACCCACATTAAAATGTGGCTGGGCGGGATATCTTTTAGTAGGTATTGGAGTAATGGCGCAGACGCGACGAGAACGCCACCAATTGATGCTGCCGCTATATTTGGCGCAGCTACCGGCTCGGTTGGCGTAACCTGTGGAAGGGTATGCATATGATCCAATAGCGCATGCGCATAGGTTATTCGATGATCTAGCCCTGCCGCTGCCAAATTTGGCCGTTCATATTGCACCATAACATTGGCGGTTAGCGTCTCGAGGGACTTCTTCCCCGCAACCAAATCCGCCCATAAACGAGGATAATCACGTTGGCATTCGGTTTTGAAAAATTGCGCTTGGACTTGGAGCGTATTCCAATTCGCGAGACGTTCAAGCTCCGTCAGCCGGCTCAGACGCCATTGCATGACACCATCGGAACCGTGGTCTTTCGCTCCAAGGGTCAATGGGCGCAACAGGTTCTCTTGCCACCCATTGCCGCCTACCGCGCAAGCGCTTGGGAGCGGAAGCGGTCCTGGGCCAGCCATTAGGGCTTGAATAAATATGCGACCGCGCGCGAGAATATCTGATTGAGTGTCGGGCATATTTCCTCTAATATTGAATGGATCCCGCACCGCCAAGAGTGACGGTGCGGGATCCAATTATTAGTTATGGATGGTAGGTGAGAACCAGAACGCCTGGCGCTCCAGCTGTCGCAGTAGTTCCGTTATTGAGGCTTCCTGCACCATAAAGCCCAGGGGAGCCTATGAGATTAGAGCCGCCCCCGAAACCACCCGGACCACCACCTGACCCGACTGATATGGCTGACCACTCGTTACCGTTGCCGCCGTTGCCGCCAGCAGCATTGGTTCCTCCGCCGCCGCCACCGCCGCCATTAGTTCCGGACACGCCAGCAACCCCTGTAAGGCCGCCAGTTCCACTACCAGAGCCGCTATTGTTGTTTCCGCCATTGCCGCCTGTAGAGGTCGTCGTAGTGGCGCCAGCAGTCCCGCCGCCGTTGCCGCCACCTCCGCCACCGCCGCTAGCGGCCGCATTAGCGCCTCCGCCGGCACCGCCTACACCTAACGGACCGCCGGCTCCGCCGGCACCAGGCGAGGCTGCGAATGGGGCTACTGACGAAGCCGCGCCACCATGGTTGCACGTTCCGGTTCCACCCGTTCCGCCCGCGCCGCCAGCTGATCCTGTTCCCGGAGAGCCGCCATGCGCGAGCAGGGTGCTTGTGTTCCAAGTCGTGTTAGTGCCAGCGAGGCCCGCAACACCTTGACCAACAGTGTAGGAGACCGTCGTAACACCAGGATTAGCAACAGTGAAGTTGGAGATTTTGCAGTATTCGGCTCCGCCTCCTCCATAACCAGGCACAGGTGAGCCGCCACCGGCTCCGATTCCTTCGATAGTATTATTCGACGAATTCCAATCCGGAGGAGATGTCCATGTGGTGCCAGAAAACAGGGCCTGCTGGCAGAAACCACCTGGAATCGAAGTCCATCCGGGTTGGCAACTAGGTATAAAGATAGCCGCAGCGGCAGCAACTGGGGCATCATTAACCCAACTACATGTGAGCGGGGGGCCAGCCTGGCAATCAAGACGCGGTACAATGATTGTTACCGAAGATGGCGCAGATGTATCACATGTAACCGAGTATGTCGTAGTTATCGAAGGCGTGACTTGCACGCTTCCAGAAGTCGCACCATTGGTCTGAAAATTCACCCCCGTGCAAGCAGACGCATTGACTGAAGACCACGAAATTGTGGCCGCATTGCTCGGGACTGCCGTCACGTTAGACATTATCGATGCTGACGAACTGGCATTCACAGTAACCGTAGTGTTTGCCGGCGTAGTTGCCCCACCAGCATCGCATGCAACCGAATAGGTAGTTGTTGCGGTTGGGCTGACCACAAAAGTTCCCGACGCAGCATTCGCAGTAGGGAATCCAGTTCCTACGCAACGTGTGCCATTAGAGGACCACGCTAGTGTGCTGTTATCTCCCGAAAGCGCCGCCGGCGAACCAGTGTTTGCTGGATCAAAAGTGGTCGTTGGTCCCCACGCCGTGAACCCGGATGGCGGGGTTACAATATTAAATGTGGGGCCGGTATTTAAAGATAGAGATTCACCATTTACGGCACCAACGTCTGCCGTAATAAAATACGGCCCAGCATTTAGACCGGCAATTGAATACCCTCCAGTGTTGGTCGCCGGATTCTGATTGGCTATGATATCGTTGTTCCAGCCACCGCTATGAGTAACATTTTTTACCCAAAGTTTTTGATTTGTGAAATCAACCGCGAAACCGATAACATCGTTGGCGACTCCTGTTACGAAGTTCGTATTGGTGTGCGCATTGTTTATAAAGATATTACCATTGTTCCACTCCCAACCAATTCCGTTTAAATCAACGCCAACAAAATTTGTCAGACTTTCTGACGAATTGGCAATGCCTACCATCGTGTTTGCTGAACTAATTCCGGTTCCGAGCTTAACCTCGAAATAGGCTTGTGCTGGAGCCGCTCCGGAAGAAGTCGTCGAACGAGATGCCCCAATAGATGCGCCAGTGGAATTAGTAAGAACTGAATTCATCGATATCGTAGGCGGGGTAGCGGAGAGGCTTGCCGTCACTGGGTTGACAGTAACATTGGTGCTGGCCGGGGTAGATACTCCTCCATTGTCACACACGATCGTGTAGGTCGTTGTTTGCGTCGGGCTAACTAGCAACATGCCTGACGGAGCAGTGCCAGGCCCTACGCCCGTGCAACGCGTGCCATTCGAAGACCATGTTAGCGTGCTGCTCTGTCCATTTAGGATTGTCGATGGATTGGCAGATATGGTATCTGTTACCGGAGACACGCTGACCGTGGCGCTAGCATTAACCGGAGTTCCACCACTATCACAAGCGATGCTGTACGTAGTGTTGGCTGTCGGGTGAACAACAAGCGTTCCAGTCGTGAGGTTGCTGGTTGAGAAATTGGTTCCCACGCACTTGACTGTGGCGTTTGACATCCAATTCAGCGTCGACGCGCCGCCGCTTACAACAGTTGTTGGCGATGCGGTCAATGATGCGCTTAGCACGCTGCTGACTGTGACCGTTTGACTTGCAGTCGCGGCCACCCCTCCGGCATCGCAAGATATGCTATAGGTTGTATTTGCGCTCGGAGTCACCACTAGTGAACCTGAAGCCGGGTTTCCAGTTCCGGTAGAAAACCCAGTTCCTATGCAGCGGGTAGAATTAGTTGAAGACCATGTTAGAGTGCTACTATTCCCGGCATTGATCGTTGCGGGATTGGCAGAAAGAGAAGCCGTCGGCATATTTAGAACTTCTACGCCGTCTATCTTTGCATTGGCATCCACAGATGCCGCCGTAGCAGTTAAGGTAATAGTAATCTTTCCAAACTGGTCCGCGACCTGGCTGAAGCATTCAACAACTGCCTTGTGTGCTGCGCCGGCTGTGGAGAAAATATCGAAGTTTGAAAGAACCGTCGTACCATTTAATGCAATATTAAAGATGCGCTTACCGACGAACTCGTCGGCTGGCCAATCTTCAGTGAAATGGAGTCTCACAGAATAGGCCTTATTCGGCGTCAATCCATCTATCGTATAAGTAAGAGGATTATCCCAACGTTCCGTGCGGTAAACGGCTGTGGGAGCCGGATTCACCACCAGAGTAGTATCAACGGTGCCGGTTGGATTATTATTTGCTATGCCGCCATGGACCACCGTAAAGTGAGTATCGGCGATGAATGATGCTTGCGGTGGGGTGCCAGCTATCGCCGGACCACCAGCATTGATGCTGACCGGACCCAAACCAGGGCAGGGCGGTAACGGAGATATTCCGCACCCTGCAACCGCAACATTGAACGCGCCCATGTTGGGAGGGCTCGGAGGAGTCTGGCCATCCGGAGTCATGAACGCAAAGTGAGAGGAGGTTATATTGGTTACGCCTGAACCTAGAGCTGGCGATCCGCTCTGCGGATGCATATCTCTCGGACTGCCGTTAAGATTTGCGACGTTAGGATTAACCCCCAAAAGAGGATTCGCAGCCGCTACGGCAAGGCCGCCCTGAAAGCTAGCTCCACCGCTGACCGTGTCGAAAGACTCGTTATGCGTGATGCCGGTCGCGTTGGCGCCGACGACATTGTACGCAGCTTGAGAACCCGTCCCCAGCCGGATTGCCAAATTGTTTTGCAATGTGCTTGATGTGCCGTTTTGATTCCAGCCGAGTGAGTTGATGCCGGCCGATTCAAATTCCTTACAGCCGCGATTCGTTACCACTGTGGGATCTAAACAGTTATTTACAAGCGTGTTGTTTTCAAATACCCCATTGCCGGAGGTATATTGTAAAATGCCCTTGCCGCCTATGTTATAGACATAATTGTAGGCTACTAGCGCCTGGCCCGTGTATTGTGTATGGGGAAGACTTTGAGTATGAGCCCAATCATCAAGGATAATCCCCTCGCCATCGGTGTGTGCGGCACCAATCGCTGCAGTCTCGCCGCCGTCGTGGATCACATTGCCTATGATCTGAACGACATATGGATCACTTTCCCACGTTCCGGTTCCCGTAGTAGCTAGTTCCTCGTAGAAATCGAGGCCTGAGGTATGACTAGCATTTACCCCAGAAAAGTCATATGCCTCGTTTGCAATCAGATAATCATGATCATTCGATCCAGAGGTTCCGAGAACACCAGCGCCGCAGCTATGAATAATGCTGTTCATAACGATATGATGGCTGCTGTTATTTGCAAACATTTGGTTGCAGGAGTATGTGTTTGTATTAGTTTCTTTGTAACCGGTGTACCCTTGGACGTTGTGCCCGTCTATTTCAAATCCATCTAATGCAATATACATGGCATTAAGATTGATCGGGTTATTGGCGGTTGAACCGATATAACAACCATGATTTACCGAGCACACATAGGTGATAAAACCATTTGCTTGGTTGGCAGTACCCCCGCGGCTAAACGTTGCTGTGGTGGTTTTATTATAGGCAGTCCAGCCACTTGAGCCGAGAGCCGTCTCTGTTGGCGTAGTGCCCAAAACATTGACGCAATCACCACCGGTTAGCGTAGTTCCTGTGGCACCTATACTCGTAGCCGCATCTGCGCCCCATGGTGTAGCGCAATTAGAAGCGCCATATGGATTGGTACCGGCAGAAGCGCCGCAAGTAGCTGTGTCAGAACCCGAGGGGCTAACATAGAAGTTGCGAGTGCATGTAAGTGGCGATGGATAGTGCGCGGGCGCAGCAGTCGTTGCAAAGGCCTGCCCGGAAAAAAGAAAAGCACCAAACGCGGCGCCAATTAAAGCCTTGAAATTCATAATAAATTTCCTTGTAAAATTAAGCCGCAACAACTGCGTCTGTAGATTGAACACGCCAAAGCGCATTCGAGAAATAAACAGGAACGCCGGTACCTAGTCCTGCGCCCTCACCAACCTTTCGCCCATTAGTAGCGTAAGCTCTCATACCTTCAGTTCCCGCCGGAAGCGTGGCAACTGTGAATGTGTTGAGACCTTGGGAGTCAAGAATGTCCTGCGCCACGCCACGCAAGACACCGGGGGTAATCGCACCAACCGTGTTGTCTGCAAGCGACGTTCCTATTTCGGTCGTAAGAGCCGCGTATGTTTTAAGAGTCATTTAATCGTTCCTATTAACCAAATTCGATCACGACAATAAGACCATCGCCTCCTGGCATTCCTGGAACGCTAGGTGCATGGGCAGAGCCGCCACCACTTCCGTTTGATCCTATTGTTGGGTTTCCACCAGGAACGTTGCTACCAGCCGCGCCACCTCCGGCCCAGAAGGATGAACCGCCATTTCCGCCCTGATTACCACCAGTTGGATATTCACCAGCGCCACCCTGCAACCACAAATTTCCAGCAAGTCCGGTTCCGGGAAGAGTATCAGCGAAGCCAGAAGGCCCCCATCCTCCAGGACCACCGCTTGCCTGTGCGTAAATACCGAATATGGTAGCACCTCCGCGATATCCGCTCAGTGTTGGTACTGTCTGCTGTGCGCCGCCATGTCCTATTGTAAAGGCAACAGAAGCCACGCCAACCATAGACATGAATGTAAATGCTGTACCGCCTCCCCAGCCACCGGCAGCATTATTTTGTGGGCCGGCACACCCAGCAGACCCGCCGCCGCCCGTTGCAAATACGATAGCTGAACGCGTGCCAGTGGTTGGGACATATGTCCCGGAATACCCAACTGTGAATGGTGTAAGAAATTGGACGTTAAGAAGGGAAAGAGTTAGCCCATTTCGGATATTGGTAAGAAGTTGCGCCCATGTTTCAACACGGTGATGGGTATCGGCTGCGCTGTAGAACCCAAATAGATCTGTATTGGCGATAATCGGCTGATCGACCAACCCGGGCAAATACCAATTGACAACGGCGCCCCCGGTGACGTTGATGCCTTCTCCAGAGCTTGCCGATAGATTGCCGACAGCGGTGGCAATTTTTGAATTCATCAATCGATAAGAGGTGCCGTCCCAATTCAAGTGCATCATAAAATTGCCAGGAACATCGCCGGAAACAATCGCCGCTCCTGATGCATGAATTACAGAATAGGGTCCTAAAAGTCCGGCCGAACCTACGATCGTAATCACCATAGCGCCGGTATTGGTAAAGTTTATTCTTCTGACGAACAAATTGGCAGGAGGCGCCGCTGGAACAGGAATTGGCGAAACGACTATCCCGTTACCGGCTCCAGCATCAATGCATTGCGCGAACGTGCCTCCCTGCACCCAATAAGGAATCTGCGGCAATTTCTCCAAAATGAATGGCGCGGCCGCATATTGCGATATCTGCGCACTTGATAGCTGTGTCGCTCCATTGGCGACTGTAACAACCCACATCCCGACATAGCCGACATCTGGAGCAGGTGTAACCTGGGTTCCTGCGGTTGCTGCAACGCCAGCTTTTGCGACTAGACTTATAAGCCCCTGCCTCAGGGTAGGCTGAGATACGCCGGAACCGGCAGGGCCTGAGAAAGGAATAAGCGGATTTGCGGAATTGAAATAAGGCAGTACCTGAGAGCCTGTGTCTTGCTCCGAGAACGCTGCTTCGATTAAATAATTGATCGCCTGCCCGGATGTTCCAGGTGGCGTCAGTGTAAGATTTACAGGATCAAGGCTAATGCCTTGTTTGATTATCTGATGGACAGTATCTAGCGAAAGGGAACTCCAAGATGTGCTATCGACAGGCTCGAGTTGATATATTGAACCAGGATTAATCGTTATCGCAAGAGACGCAGGGATTGTCGGAATACAGCTGAGTCCATCTACTACGGTGCCTGTTCCGAGGATACCCTGCGCGAGATAGCCCTGCGCTATCATTTTCGCCTTCTCGGCACCCAACCAAGTAGTTGCTGTTGGTTGCTCGGTAGGGTAGACAGTCGTCCTATCCATTAAAAACCTCAAAAAAAATCCCGGCGATGGCCAGGATTGTTGATTAAAATAGGAGAATTCGCTAAATCTAGCTTAGGGGCGGATCGGCGCTCTGCTGCGGCGTTGCCTCATGAGCGATGTCGAAAAAGAGACTTTGGCAGCTAAGAGTCTGTGGCGCACAGTCGACGGCGCTCACGGACTCCCGATTAGAATTCTATTGCTGTAATCTTCACATTGACAACTTGAGCAGTGAAAGAAGCATTAGTCGTTTCAATAGCAATATCCAACCAAACCGCAACATTTGTAGCTAAACCAGTGACTATGGCGTGAGTTGCAAACGAATTAACATAATTCTGGCCGTCAAATGTACATTGCTCTGTAGTGCTTATTTGCGTTCCCGTCACAGCAGCTCCATTCACTGGCGCCGTTCCGGTTCCGCGCCTAATCATAAGAAAGGCACCCTGCCCAGCCGAAGCGGCTGTGGGAGAAAAAACTCCGCCTGTGGCGACTACTAAAATTCTACCGGTAACCAATGGGGTTATGGATGCGGTACTACCAATTCCCATCATCACGAAGGCCGCTGCGCTAGTCGTTCCGGCTGGGCTTGTATTTCCGGAATCGACGAAGGCTGCCGCCACCGAGGCTCCCGCCGTAACATTGCCTGACGCATCAGTCAGCAGAGTCCCGGCCCCGTAGTGGCTTAATTGCAGCGTGCCGCCAAGAACAGATTTGGTCTCTGCGGTAGCCGGAAAATTCCCGATGAATTGCTTGGTTGTACCGGAGCCGCCGTCTATCATACTAGCGGTTACATTGTCGTTGAGATCGTTCCCTATAATGGCGTAATTGTTTGAGGTTCCGGCGGCTATCTCAATCCCATATTTTTGTGTTGCGGCCGAGGTTGGTGATTTCCCAATTCGGCATGTTCGAATGTCAAAACTATTTACGTTTGCCGCAACCTTAATTCCAGAGAGTGTTCCTGAGGACGATGTTGAGTTCCCGCCGATGTAACATCCATCAAAAAGAGAATAAGTGCTGGTGGTAGCTTGCAAATTTATGCCGGAAAGCGCATTATCAAGAACCTGGCATCCGTGGAGTTGCGCACTCGTAATTGTTCCGGTAGTTCCGAAATTCACGCCGTTACCGCTGTTTAGTGACGAGCGCAATGCGCTAAATCTTACCCCTTGAACAGTACCGCCTGCTGCAGGGTTTATAAAGACCCCGTCATTCGTACAGCTCGCAACGGCTGTGTTGTTCACCGTAACTCTTTGGACAACGGTGGCGTTAGGAGGATTTATAAGGATGCCAACTCCTGTCGATAAGAAATGACTGTTGTCAACCCAGCAGGAATCTGTAGCTAAAATCTGTAGCCCATTTAGGCATTGGGTCCCAGTAGTGTACACTAGCGCCTTATCAAGGAAATGATTATTACCTCCATTTATGATTATGCCGGTTCCAGTTGTCACCTCCGGATTCTTGACTGTGACACTATCCATAACAACGAATGTCGAGGAGATCGCATTTACGCCGATAAATGAACCTTCGATCTCAACCTGGCGGAGGGCCACAAGCGACACGGTATTGAGCTTGATTGCGGCTCCAGCGGTGTTGACTACCGACGACCAGATGGATAGATCGGAAACGGATAGGTAGCTAGTTCCGCTACCAAAGCTGAACGTGTCCGCCGTTGTCGATGATTGCTGTATAACGCTTGTGCCGATTCCGGCGCCCATAAGTTTCACATTGCTTATCGTGATCGGAATTTGGGCGCTGACAAGATAAGTTCCTGGAGGAAAGTATATAATTCCTCCAGTTGAAGGAAGGGCGGCTATTGCGCTATTGATTGCTCCTGTATCATCGGCGATACCGTTTCCAACCGCGCCATAGCCTACTACATCAATCCATGGCTTGGGTCCCTTGACCGCAAAATTACCAGGAAGAATAGGGGGAACTTGTGTGGCAGTAAGATGAGAGGCGCCGTCAAGAGTCGCGATTCCATTTGGCGCTCCTAGGGTTGTTAGATTCGGGATGCCAAGGAGGCTCAACCAGTGTGCATTATCGATCTGAGCAAGTACGGTTGCGCTATATGCCGAAACGGCAGTTGCGGGAAAGTATTGCGCAAAAGTAGCATTGAGATCAGCCGACTTTAAAAGCTGGCCTTGTTGCCAAATCATTTGTTATCCCAAAAGACTTAAATCGAGAAAGAAATCAAAATCGACTGTACCAGCCCTAATAGGCGGCGGTGCAATATATACCCAGCAAGTCACACCGGCAGCACGGGTTGCCTCGATCGTGTCGTAAATATCTTGATTGGTGACCGTTCCCTGAATTTGCGATAAATCAGCAAGAGCGAACGCGCCACCGGTTCCGAATAATCCGTATAGATAGCCAAATCCGTTCGAGAATCCTTTGCTAAATGCCACCCCTAACATCGCGGAGGTAACACCTTGCGGAACGCCCCATCCGCCGGAATAAGAATCAAAGCCAGCAAGGCTCGGAATGCCGGCGCCGATTGGCTCGACTGCCGTGATAAACATGGTATACGGTAGATCGGCACCCCATGCGCCACCGGCATCAAATGCAAATAGAACGCCCCACCCTCCGCTATCCTGCGGATTCATTGGCTCGAAGATGGTTACTTCGGTTTGCGTTAGATCTTCGACAGCCTGCTCAACGCCATGGCGGGTGACCTTTTCTCGGAATATTTCCTTCTGAATGGTTGCTATTAAAGAGGAATCAGTCTGACTCGGCTTGCGCTTTATGCGAAGGCCAAAGAAATCATAGGCTGACAGATCGAGGAAAAAGTCTGACGACGTCGTGAGGCGAGTTTGATTCTTGACGTATTGAAATAGGGAATAGATCCACGCAAGTCCGTCCCCAAGGCCACCTTTGATCGCAGTTATAAACGAGGCGTCTAATACATTAAACGAGCCGTCATTCCACCACCCAGTGGGAAGCAACCGCGTCAAGCGGCCGATCATATCGTTTGAATTTCCGGTCGCAATCGGAGGCGCGGGCGGCACAACTAATGGACCAGGCACCAAGGCAGAGGCCGGAAATGGCGGCCAGACTTGCGTGTGCCAAACAAGAGCCTGATAGGGGCGCCGCCGGTTTTCCCAAAATGACTCCGGTGCAAACGCCATATCTTTACACGACCGTTAGTGTGCCAATCTTGATCACATTGCGAAGCGTTCCGACGAGATCAATATTATTGCCGTTAATCGTAAGCGGTGATATGTTCAAAACCCCGGGCGTTGCGTCGAAGATCACTTGCGCAAGGCGGTTGTAATAAAGCGGCTGCCCTAGAGGCAATGTGTTCACATAGTCCTGAACCGCTGTATCGACGACGCCGACAACAAAATTGTGATCGTATCCAGGTGCGGATACCAATATGATACCGATATTTGCATATAGAATCACCGGAGGGAACACGCCCCACATGATTCCACCGGCGCGCGTCGCTCCGACAGCCAGTGACGCATTGGTTAGGAAGGTTGCATTTGGGGCACCGGTCCCATCGTCGACAGTGACAGTCAGGAATCCTAGATTTGCGGTAAGATCAGCGTTAAAGTTTTCGAGCACAGTAACTTGCGCGCCAAGCTGTGTAGTTGTGACGGAAAACTCAATCGCCGCAACCGTTCCCTTGCTCAAAGCCGCAATGAAACCAATGAACCTGCTGCGATATGCGGCATCAGCTTCAGATGCGAATCCGTTAGTAAACGCTATGGCATTAACAACTGTGTCGATGCCAACAAGCGGTGTCGTGATCTGACTCAGTGCGCCGGCAACAACGTTTCCAGCCGTGCCTACGGTAGTGCATTGCACGGGAACCGTGATGCTCGCGATATTCGCTGGCATATTGTAACCAGCTATGGGAGTTCCGACGTAATTAGGATTCCCTAGATCGACTGTGACTGTAAATGTTGCGGTGCCATCAATGCTTTGAATCGTCGCGCCTATCGGAATAAATGGCGAGTTAGTTCCGGCTGTATTGCGTGAAAATGTAACCGTTCCAGTGGCTGATTGCGCACCTAGCCGCAGAAAATTCCAATCGGCCATCCAGCTGTCGAGATCGGAACCCTGCGAAGTTGACGCGCGCGTTAATTGAGCTATCTGCAGAGCAATTGCCTGAAGCCACAGCAAAATTCCGCCGAACCCCTCAGCGAGGGCTCTAAGGCTGGAGCCAATCGAAAAGTCAAGAATGGTGTTCGCGCGGCCTTGTATCCCCGTCGCGATGTTCGTCACAATCGACGTGAATGATTTTGTCGGGATAGTAGCCATTAAACTGCAATGGTAAGAGAAAGTTGCTGACTATTCCCAGCTGAAGTGTAGCCGATGCTAATAATAAACAGACCACCCGGCTGCTGAACCACGCTAATCGTAGGAGCAGGGTTGGGCGCTACCGAAGATTCTAGAGCAATTTGTGAACGCACGATGCTTTCAAGAAACTGCGTCGTCATCGGACGTCCTATCTTTTGTGGTAGGCCAGCACCATAATCCTGGTGAAATACATAGCCACCGACGACCGTGAACAAACGACGTAAAATACGCTGGCGCGCATAGATGTCACCATCTACAAGCGCAAGGTCATGACTAGGGGAAAGCTTATAGTCAGTGTCCCATTCAAGTGATGGCTCTGGCATTTAATATCTCCAGTTCGCACCGTCATAAAACACCGGCCGATTTACTGACGTCGATCCTCCTCCGACTGGAATAGCATTAAACGCGGGCACCGCATTGGCTGTGGTATCTGTTACATAAGCCATCATCCCTTTAGTAGGGGACGCTATTCCGGCTAATCCCGCAATGGTATATAACGGTAACTTGACCCAAGACGTCGCGGTCGCTTTATCAGTCGTTAACCCACCAGCAACAGACAGACCCATAGTAGCTTGCGAAAGTCCGCCAGCACTATCTGGGGCCACTAAAAAAGCACCGGTACCAAGACCGCCTAGAAAGGTCGCAAGTTGAGAGACGCCAAGAGTCCCGGTGACATTGGTATTTCCATTATGCAGAATTGAAGTAGCTGTGTCTGTTATCGTCGTCTGCGCTGAGCGCGTGTGCGATTTAGTCGTACTCTCTGTAATCCCGTTAGCGATATCCAACACAAGGTAGTGTGTATCTGATCCGCCAGCTGCTTTATGTGTTAGTGTCTTAGCCAACAGATCCAGGATCATCGAATGCGTATTGGTTCCGTCTGTGGAATAATGTACTACTCTGTTATTAGTTGACCTTAATCCACTCGAGAATCCGGTGCTAAACGCATTACTGTCAGACTTAGGGTCCATAGTTATGGAATGGGAGATTTGACTCCCGTCTGACGCCGTAAGCGTCATCTTTCCGCCCTTTCCATTAGCCTTCGTCGCAGTGGCGGCGTAATGTCCTGCCGTTGCACTATGGCTCATGTTAGGGGCTGTATTGTCAGTCTGTCCGTCTGCCTGCTTCTGCGTTGTGGCGTGAGATACTGATCCGTCCTTGTTCATTTTGATTGAGGCGTTGAACTGCGAGACGATAGCAGTTTCACCTGATTGAACTTGCGGAGGCATATCCACGTCGGAATGTATCCGGCCAGATATTTTTCCGCTTTCGAAGTCTCCCTCCTGGTACCTCACAACCACCTGGTCACCAGTCGTCTTGCCGTCCCCAGGCACTAGACCGGTAACATGACCGTAATTATTACCCATCGCGTGGGTTTCGATCGGGATCGAGCCGGTTTCAAATTGTTCCGGCTGAAGCATGACTTTCGCAGTATGCGTCTTGGGGTCATAGCTCGTCACTAGCCCAATGCGCTCATGCCTCCGGCCTGCTGCCCAGTTCTCAATGGCGCGATAGATCGCCGGCTCTAAATCGGCGACGGTCATTCTGCGTTGCGTCCTTCGCCAGCTGTTGCGGCCTGAATTTGCATTGTGTAGCCGCCCATACCGAAGGAATGCCGAATCTCGTCTATCTGATACTGTTGATCAAATGGGCCGGTTCCGGAGAGCTGCACCGACATGGAAACGTCAATTGATGGATCTCCAACTAACTCGGCCTCAAGGTGATATGTATGGCGCGTCATTTCCTGCGCCTTCATCTTGGCAAAGTTCTGAATCTGATCCTGCATAAAGGCCGGTATGTGATAGCTAGTTGTAGTCTTACTGCTGCCGCCACCAACGCCCTGAACGGTTGCCTTGCTAGAAAGCATTTTTTTCTTACGAGAATGCCAACTAGCCGCAGTGGTTTCATTTGATTTAGCGGCTTGCGCGTTGAAAGAAATGGTTAGATGCAGGCAGTCGGAAACCATTGGGCTGCCTGGAGATGGTGGGACGTAATTGAGGGAATAGGTGCCGCCGCCCTGCCCTCCTTGGGCCACGTAGTTTAGCGCTGTTCCTTTGACAAACCAGCGAGCGCCGTCTAGCTCAGCCATCTTGTGAATGACAGATGCGAACGAAACACCATCGGTAAGTTTAGCATATTCGTCTTTTAATATTCGCCCGGCCTTAATCATTCCCTGGCCGACTTGTGCCGTGAGGCCAGCGCGCTGAGCGAGATCTTGCACAACGTCGGTAGTTTTTTTATTGACCCATTTTTCGGCGCTCTTCATTTCGTGAAGCTTGGCAGAGGCGTCTCGCCCAGTAACGGATATGACGCGCTGAATAAAGTCGCAGCTGACATTGTCCAGCTCTCCCTGAACAAGAAGCGAACCATTCACAAGGATAGAGGCTTGACTGCTTTCTAGAACTGCTCCCAGCGCGCCGCCGTCCATAGGCAGATTTGCGCTGAACGTTGCGCTCCGCCGTGTCGCAGTCTGCACAACCTGGCCGCTGGTAACCAAGAACTGGCCGCCACAGACCAGAAAAGCGGTGTGTGGCCTGACGCCAGTCGAGAGTGCCAATTATGCCCCCAAAATGCCGCTCGTATCCGTAGTATCAAAAAGCGCAGGTATAGCTATTTTGGTAAGTCCGTTAATCCACGGATCGACAAGATTGTTTTCCTTAGCTAGCACTGGCCAATACATGGCATTGCCAAGCTCTTGCGCGGCGATGTGGAATAAGGTCGTATTTGAAACTAGGATAGTCCTGAACGGAACGGCTTCGCCGACATATGGTTGAGCTACAGTCATCCAGTTATCTCAATATTAAGAACCATGCGCCCAATAACGCCGCGGAGGTCAGATAGCGTTTGTTCGTCCTGAGCGCTCGTCAGAAGCCCAAGGAGGCCATTAACCGTGTCTCCGGGCATGATTGAGCCCTGAAACGTATCAAGGGCGCCAGCGGCGGTTTTTTCGGCCGTATCGATGGCCGTAGCGAGCGTTGCGGCCTGCTGGAGTAGCGCGCGGCGAATGGTTACGCTTGCTGACAGGTACGAGCCCATAGCCGCAAGCGCAGCATTAAGGCTCGAGACGCCGGTTGTAATGGAGGACGGGATCATATATTTAGATAAGTCCATGAGCGAAGAGCCAAAAACTATGACACAAGAGCAGATTGATGCTTTTATCGGCTCTGACTGGGGCATCGTTCGACTACTTAAATCAGAAAAAGACGGTGGCGTTTTCGATTCAATTGCTCAAGTTTGGGTTGAATCTGACGATGATTTCAGAAAAAGAATCCTTGAAACTTTAACAAAATCATAGCCCAACCAAACTCATTGCTGTGGCCATGTCTGCACCTAAGAGCTGATCAATTCCCGACGTTATGGCGCCTAGCGCGCCGGACATAGTATCAACGGCCACCACAACTGTTATGTCGTATTTCCACAATTGCGGATAGCGTACTGGACACGCCTTGAAATGAGAGACGATTACCGTCCAGAAATTGCCGCCCCAAACTAACGGGACGGGGACACCAGATACTCGTAACGCATCAAGCGCGCGAACATTTTCTTGAGCGTTCGCCCCGTAAAATGTTCCACTCCAGGAGTAATCGTCATCATCGGGGCCTAGGGTATCAATAAAGCGGGAGCCTCCTGGCAACTTATGCACTGCCATCGCTTGCGCGCCGCCGAGATGAATTTCTTGCGGAGTGGACCACTCATCGAAAGAAATACCACCAAGAACAAGCGTATCGGTAGCCATGGCGGTTATGCCGTAGCAGTTTGGCGATCGGCGCCCGCAAATGAATGGTAGCCATCAAAATATGCGCTTTGACGCGAATGCTCGCTACTTTTCAAGATATGGGTAACTGTATTAGACGCAATCATCTTTCCGTCGAGATATACGGGACTGTGAACATGAACCTCTTGCTGGCCCCTGCCAGCGCGGTACGGAGATACGCGACTGCCCGAACGTAGCGAGCCAATATGCTTATCTCTTAGCCCATGCCATATTTCTTGCGAATATCCGCCCGTGCGATGGCCATAATTTTTCATCCATTCAATTTGTGCCCGCACCGATCCGGGATCGCGAACATTAATTCCGGCCCTTAGCATTTGGTTTCCAATGCCGCCACCAGTATAAACCTGGAATGGACCGTAGCTCATCCCACTATCCCCGTGCGCGTAGCCTTGAGGCCCTTCCACGCGATAGATTTTCATCAAATTTTCGGCTTCATCGCCGCCATATTGCTTTATCATATTCGCGTATTGCAAATAAGATCCATGTGGCGATCCACCGATAGAGGCGCCGCTACCGTCGCCATACGATGCGTTAATAAGGCCGCCTCCGCCGCCGATGCCGCCATTACTAAGGCTTGTTTTTAATAGACCACCTAATGACGTGATCCACTTCAACATTCCGGCTCCGGCCTCTTTAAGCCAATCCCAAAATCCCGTGATCGCTTCCTTAATCTTGTCAAAGCCTGCCGTTATTTCGCCCCAATTGAGTACCGCCAGCGCACCCAATGCAACGACCAACGCGGCAATCAATCCGCCTGCTGGACCAGCTACCATCGCTGCCAGTCCACCAACAAGAGAGGCCGCACCAAGCTCTGTTAGCGATCTCGCTAGCCCAGTTATATGCTCAATACCAGACATCTTGTTGATCGCATCGGCAAGTCCATTTAACGCCTTGATAGACGGATCAACAAGCGGCCCTCCCAGCTTAGTCAATAGCGCATCCCACGCCGCGGTAAAGCGGTTCATGGCGGCGTATGGATCACGCTTTACCAAAATGTCCGCCGCGCCAAGACCCATCGTTTGCCCGATGAGTGCGGCGTCTTTCTCAAAGCGCTGCGGCTGCAGGGTCATAATTGCCGCTGATTGCGCAGCTGTCCTCTGGCTAATTAGATCTCCAAGGGCACCTATTACTTTAGGATTGCTGGGAGAAATGTCATCGCCAAACTTCTTGCGTAATGCCGGGGCAAGGACTTCCTGAGCCCATTTGTATGGATCTTTAACCAACAAGTCACTTTGTTCGACAGCACCATAATGGAAGCCCTTAACTTCTCCCTTCTTGTTCATAATTAGCTTGCTTGGATCTGTGAGTAGGCCGTACTCATCCAATGCTTGGACAGAACCTAGTGGTGTGTGGCCCTGCGCGATATTTCGGAACAAGGACATCAAGCCAGTACCGGCCTGCATTCCCCTTTGTTCCTGAATTAATGTAGGCAACCACTTTTCGACAAACTCTGGCGACCATCCCTGAGTTGCCACACGTCCATATTGTGCCGCGGCAAGGAAGCCCTCTGGGGTTAACTTTCCGCCAGTAGCAATAATTGCTTTCGTTTCTGCGTCGAATAAATTGCGAAAGTCTTCATTTGTTTTCAGGCCTCTTAGTTCACCTCCGCGTGCAGCGGCATAAAGAGATTCTTTGGCTTTATCGCCTGTGCCTTCCTTAAATGCATTAAGGACTACACGCATCTGCTCTAATGGCTCAGCAAAAGCTAGCGCATGTTCCATGCTGCCAAGAGGAAAGCGAATTTCTCGTATATCGCTAAGGGCTTCCGCATATTTCACGCCATATTTTTGTTGCAGTTCCAAGGCTTTGGCGGTTGCCTGTGCTTGTTCGGCAATTGAGATGCCAGAAATAGCAAGTTGGTTCTGAACATGTAGAAGCTTCGATGCGTGCTCGGTTGCCTTAACCAATCCTCCTATAATCCCGATCCCGGCAGCGGCCGTTCCGCCTCCCAATACAACCTGAGCCTTAAGACCCATGGCCTCAAAGCTTTTGCCGATATTCCCAATCTTACCTTCGAGATGGACCAACTCTTTTACAAGCTGACCTAAAACCGGACTTATCCGGTTGATCATCTCGATTTTAGTTGAGATCGTATAAACGTCAGCCATGTGCGCACTTGACAATCAAAAAGGTGGTGCATATATACACCATATGACTAAGAATCCTAGGCTCTCAATAACATTCACCAAGCGACAGCTTGTGTTTATAGAGCGGAAGGCTGCGAGGCTTGGCATTACGGTTGCGGAAACCGTTCGCCGCATCGTTGATTTTCATATCGAACGGAAGGAGAAAACAAAATGAGAACCTTCATCGTAATGGCGCTCTGCTTGGCTTTCTTAGGTAG
>Ga0307477_10000716_pt1 | contig 33053 bp, 27 predicted proteins | sample atmos_gasesECM2C_FD_203316 | JGI IMG/M metagenome (GOLD analysis project Ga0307477, IMG submission 203316) | Hardwood forest soil microbial communities from Morgan-Monroe State Forest, Indiana, United States - atmos_gasesECM2C_515 | ecosystem: Environmental > Terrestrial > Soil > Temperate...
CGCTGCGCCACACGCTCGAGGCTATCCCGTGAGCGTGCAGGGGTGACTCTGGTGAGCGCCTCCGCGGACACTGTCGTGAGCGCACCAGCGGTGCGCGCGTGAGCGCGCTCGCCGCACGCAGCGTCAATATCGTCGGTGCGGGACTTGCCGGCGCGCTGCTCGCGTTGCTGCTCGCACGGCGCGGCTTGCGCGTCACGCTCTATGAGCGGCGTGCGGATCCGCGGCAGACGCAACCGGAGCGCGGCCGCTCGATCAATCTCGCGCTCGCCGCCCGCGGCATACGCGCGCTCGAGCGCGCCGGCATCATGCAGCAGGTGCGGCCGCTGCTGATTGCGATGCGCGGACGCATGATCCACGAGCCCAATGGACTCACGACGCTGCAGCCCTACGGCCAGCGCGAGCACGAGGTCATCTGGTCCGTCGGCCGCGCCGATCTCAACCGCGTGCTGCTCGAGCAGGCCCTGCGGCACACGGGTGTGAGCGTTCGATTCAATCAGCTCTGTCTCGGTGCTGACCTGCCTGCCGGACGACTGCGCCTGCGCGACCGCGAGCGCGGGGGCGAGTACGAAGTGCCGCTCGCGCCCACCATCGCCACCGACGGCGCCGGCTCGGCGGTACGCGCTGCGCTGGCGGCCGCCGGCCTCGCACGCGTACGCGAGGACTGGCTCGATCACGACTACAAGGAGCTCACCGCGCCCGCCGCAGCCGCGGCCGGGCTCGAGCGCCACGCGCTGCACATCTGGCCGCGCGGCGGTTTCATGCTCATCGCACTGCCGAATACCGACGGCAGCTTCACCGCCACGCTGTTCCTCGCGCGCACCGGCGCGCAGAGCTTTGCATCCCTCGGCACGCCGCAGGCGGTGACCGAGTTCTTCACCGCCGAGTTTGCCGATGCGCTGCCGCTCCTGCCGCAGCTCACCGCGCAGTTCGCGAGCCATCCCCAGGGGCAGCTCGGCACGGTGCACTGCGCGCCGTGGCAGATCGCCGGCACGGTACTGCTGCTCGGCGATGCCGCGCACGCGATCGTGCCGTTTCACGGCCAGGGGATGAACGCCGCTTTCGAGGACTGCACGGTCCTCGACGAGCTGCTCGAGCAGCATGCCGACTGGCAGACGCTGTTTGCGCAGTTCGAAGCGGCGCGCCGGCCCAACACCGCGGCCATCGCGCAGATGGCGCTCGAGAACTATGGCGAGATGCGCGACGCCGTTCTCGATGCGGGCTTCGTGCGCCGCAAGGCCCTCGCCATGGCGCTGGAGCGTCGCTTTCCCGAGCGCTTCATCCCGCGCTACTCGATGGTGATGTTTCACCCGGAGATCGCCTACGCCGAGGCGTTGCGCCGCGGCGCGTTGCAGGCGCGGCTGCTCGAGGAGCTCGATGCCGCCGGCAATGGCGAGCCTGACGCAACTCTCGCGGCGCGGCTCGTGACGGAGCGACTGCCACCGCTTGCCTGAACGGGTCTGCGCGTCTGGATCTCAGTCAGTGCGGCCGCGCACTCCCCGGCAGGTCGCGCCGCTCGAGCGTCACGAAGGTGAGCGGGTGAGCATGCCGCGCGTCCGCCGGCTGCTGATGGCGCTCGACGTCGGCCCACTGCGTGCGGTCGATTTCGGGGAAGAAGGTGTCGCCGGGAATGTCGGCGTGCACGTCCGTCAGGTAGATGCGGCGCGCCTGCGGCAGCAGCAGCCGGAAGATCTGCGCGCCGCCGATCACCACCAGCTCGGCGCTCGCCCGGGTGAGCGCCAGCGCCTCCTCCACCGAATGCACCACGAGCACGCCCGGCGCGTGCCAATGCCGATCGCGGGTCAACACCAGGTTGGTGCGGCCGGGAAGCGCGCGGCCGATGGACTCGAAGGTCCTGCGCCCCATGAGGATCGGCTTGCCGAGGGTGAGCGCGCGAAAGCGCTTGAGATCCTGCGGCAGCCGCCACGGCAGCGCGTTGTCACGGCCGATGACGCCGTTCTGTGCGCGGGCGACGATCAACGAGAGCAGCGGTAGCGCGCTCATGGAATGCATTATCGCAACGCCCGGGGCCGCCATGCCACGCCGCGCGGCGCGGCGCCACTTCAGATTTCCACCGCGGTGTTGAGAATCACGACGTCGCGGAACGGCATGCGGAAGAACTCCGCTGCCTGGGCGCTGTACTGCTGCATGCGGGCGAACAGCCGGCGTTGCAGGCCACGCAGTCCGGGCAGCGGTCGCGGCCGCACCACGTGCCGGCCGACGAAGAACGAGCTGTCCTCGGCGAACACCCGCAGGCCGCGCGCGCGTGCCGCCTTGAGCGCCTCGGCGACGTCCGGTGTCTCCATGAAGCCGAAGTGCGCGGTGATGAAGTAGACACCCTGCGCGCATTCATCGGTCTGTACGCGGTGCACCGGGTCCTCGCGCGGCTTGTCGCTGATCTCCATGTTGAGGATGACGACGCGCTGATGAACCACGCTGTTGTGCTCGATGTTGCGGATCAGCGCCGACGGCACCAGCCGCGCATCGCTGGCGAGAAACACCCCGGTGCCCGGCACGCGCTGCACGCCGGCGACGAGTTTCGGCAACTCGCTGCGCGGCACCGCCAGCTTCGCCAGTGCGGCGCGCAGCTCGAGCCGCCCGCTGCGCCAGGTGGTGAAGATCATGTAGAGAATGGCGCCGAGCGTGAGCGGGATCCAGCCGCCGCTCGGGACCTTGGTCATGTTGCCCGCGACATAGCCACTGTCAGTCACCAGCAGCAGGCCGAACACCGCCGCCACCTGCCACTTCGGCCAGTCCCACTGGGTGGCGGCCACGAACGCCCCGAGGATCGTGGTGGCCACCATGGTGCCGACAACGGCCGCGCCGTAGGCGCCGGCGAGCGCGTCCGAGGAGCCGAAGCCGATGACGAACGCGCACACCGCAACGAACACCAGGCGGTTCACCGTCGGTACGTACACCTGCCCCGGCTCGAGGGCGGAGGTCTGCAGCACCCGCAGGCGCGGCAGCATGTCGAGGTGCACCGCCTGGCGGGCCATCGAGAACGCCCCGGAGATGGTCGCCTGCGAGGCGATGACGGTCGCCGCAGTCGCGAGGATCACCAGCCACGGCAGCAGCACCGCCGGAACGAGGTGATAGAGCGGGTGATCCACCGGCTTGCCGAGATCGAGCAGCAGCGCCCCCTGCCCGAAGTAATTGATCACCAGCGAAGGTCCGACCAACACGTACCACGAGATGCGCACCGGCTCGCGGCCGAAGTGCCCCATGTCGGCGTACAGGGCCTCCGCACCGGTCAGCGCCAGAAAGACCGCGCCGATGATCGCGAGCGCCACGTGCGGGCGCTGTAGCAGCAGGCCGATGCCCCACATCGGGTTGACCGCCACCAGCACCCTCGGGTTGCCGATCACGGCGACAGCGCCGGCGAGCGCGATCACCACGAACCACACGACCATCACAGGTCCAAACAGTCGGCCGACGCGCGCCGTGCCGTGGCGCTGGTAGGCGAACAGCGCGGCCAGCACGACCAGCGTGAGCGGAATCACCGCGCTCTTGAGATCGGGGTTGAGGAGCTCGAGCCCCTCGACCGCGCTCAACACTGAGATGGCCGGAGTGATGAGCGCGTCGCAGAAGAAGAACGCCGTGCCGGCGAGTGCCATCGCGACGGCCACTTTCGCCCAGGTGCTGCCGGGAATCAGTCGCCGCTGCGCGAGCGCGAACAGTGCCAGGATCCCGCCCTCGCCGTCGTTGTCGGCCCGCATGATCACCGTCAGGTACTTGATGGTCACCGAGATGGTGAGCGCCCAGAAGATCAGTGACAGCACGCCGAGCACCGCCGCGGCGTCGAACACGCCGGCCGCCCCGACTGCCTCCTGCATGGTGTACAGCGGGCTGGTGCCGATGTCGCCGTACACGACGCCGACCGCCCCGACCAGCGCGGACAGACTGGTGCGCCGCGCCTGACTCATGTCGGTCTCATGCTGTTGACCGCCCCGCCTGGCGCGCGTCGCGCTCAGCGACGCCGCGCGCGTCGCCGCGGCCGCAGCATCGTGCCGCGGCAGTCCGCGGAGCCGCAGTGGCAGGCGAAGATCGCGTCGATGTCCGGCGGGTCGTCCGCGGCGCGCTGGATCTGGTAGTCGTAGGTGAGCTCCTCGCCGGGCTCGATGGTGCGCAGCGCCTCGACGAACACCCGCCGATTCTCGATCACCGACTCGCAGTTCGGCTCGCAGGCGTGATTGACGTAGCGCGCCTCGTTGCCGTCGACGCCGGCATCGATCACCGTGCGCGCATCGACGACGAACAGGAACGTGTGATTGTCGCTCGGCTGCTTGTGACTGTAGCGCCGGTCCGCCTCGGCGTGCGAGACGCGCTCGCCGAGGTATTCGATGATGCGCGTGCCCTTGGCGATGCGGCAGGTGGCAAACACGCCGCGCCCGTGCAGCGGTGAATCCCGCACCTGCAAGAGCGGCTCGCTTGGGGAGACGACGGCGCTCACACCGCGACCGGCGCCCGGATGGGCGCGTGATGCTGGTAGTTCACAAACTCGAAGTCCTCGAAGCGATATTCGAAGATGCTCGGCGGCCGCCGCTTGATCAGCAGCCGCGGCGGCGGCAGCGGCGTGCGCGCGAGCTGCAGGTCGGCCTGCTCGAGGTGATTGAGATACAGGTGACAGTCGCCGCCGGTCCAGATGAACTCCGCGGGTGTCAGATCGCACTGCTGCGCGAACAGATGAGTGAGCAGCGCGTAGCTGGCGATGTTGAAAGGCACGCCGAGGAACACGTCGGCGCTGCGCTGGTACAGCTGGCAGGACAGGCGCCCCGCGGCGACGTGCAGCTGAAAGAGCGCGTGACAGGGCATGAGTCGCATGCGCTCGAGCTCGCCGACGTTCCAGGCGCTCACCACGATGCGGCGCGAGTCGGGGTTGCGCTTCAGCCGCTCGACCGCCTGCGTGATCTGATCGATGCTGCCGCCGTCGGCGCTCGCCCAGGCGCGCCACTGCTTGCCGTACACCGGGCCGAGCTCGCCGTCCGCATCCGCCCACTCGTCCCAGATGGTGACGCCGTGCGCGCGCAGCCAGGCAACGTTGGTGTCGCCGCGCAGGAACCACAACAGCTCGTAGATCACTGCCGGCAGATGAATCTTCTTGGTGGTGACCAGGGGAAACCCCGCGCCGAGGTCGAAGCGCATCTGATGCCCGAACACCGACAGCGTGCCGATGCCGGTGCGATCGGCCTTGCGCACGCCGTGCTCGCGCACACGCTCGAGCAACTCGAGATACTGCTTCATGGTGTGGTGACGGCGCTCATCGTGCGGCAGCGGCAGCGAGCGCGTAGTTGCCCGACGGCTGGCGGGCCCGATATGCCCAGGCGAGCAGGGCGACACCGGCCAGCATCATGGGGACCGACAGCACCTGCCCCTCGGTGAGCCAGCCGCCGGCGAGGTACCCGATATGCTCGTCGGGGACGCGCACGAATTCCACCAGGAAACGAGCCACGCCGTAGATGAGCAGAAACAGCCCCGAGGGGGCGAGCCGCGGCCGCGGACTCGAGGTGTACCACCACATCACCGCGAACAGCAGCAGCCCCTCGAGCGCCGCCTCATAGAGCTGCGAGGGGTGGCGCACCTCGCCGTTGACGCGCATTCCCCACGGCACGGTCGTCACCTTGCCCCACAGCTCGCCGTTGATGAAGTTGCCGATCCGGCCGAAGAACAGGCCGAGAGCCGGCAGCGGGGCGGTGAAATCGTACACGTCGGCCACGTAGCGCCGCTTGCGCCAGCCGAACAATGTCAGCGCCGCCGCGACACCGAGCAGACCACCGTGGAACGACATGCCGCCTTCCCAGATCTTCAGCGGGTACCACGGATCGCTCGCCCAGAAGCTGAGTCCGTAAAACAGTACGTAGCCGATGCGACCGCCGAAGATCACACCGAGCATGGCGTAGAAGATCAGGTCGTCGACATCGTTCGGCCGCCAGGTCGAGCCGGGCCGCGCGGCGCGCCGCCGCGCGAGCCACCAGGCGCTCGCAAAGCCGAGCAGGTACATGATGCCGTACCAGTGCACCTTGACGCGGCCGATCTGGAAGGCGATCGGGTTGAAGGCGGGATAGGTCAACATGAAGCGCGCAGTTTAGCCGACCGCACGCCTCACCCGGCAGAAGAACGCCTTGAGATAACGTGTCTCGGCGATCGCCGGATGTAGCGGATGATCGGGCGACTGACCGCCCGCTTCGAGTACCTGCACGAAGCGCCCGCCGTGGCGTGCGGCGCTCTGAATGGCACCGAGCAGCTCGTCGGCGGCGAGGTGGTAGGAGCAGGAGCACGACACCAGCAACCCCTCGTCGGCGAGCACCGCCATGGCGAGCTGGTTCAGCTTGCGGTAGGCGGCCTGGCCGCGCGCAATGTCCTTCTTGCGCTTGATGAAGGCCGGCGGGTCGAGCACCACCAGGTCGTAGCGCTCGCCCTGGGCGCCGAGCGCCTGCAGGGCTTCGAAGGCGTCCGCCCGCAGTGGCTCGATCGTGGTGCCGTTACGCTCGGCGTTGGCGAGCGCGAACTCGAGCGCGGTCGCCGAGGAGTCCACGCAGCGCGCGTGGGCCGCCCCGTAGTGACGCGCGAGGACCGCCCAGGCGCCCGCGTAGCAGCACACATCGAGCACCCGCGCCCCGGCGACGACATAACTTCTGAGGCGCGCGCGGTTGGCGCGCTGATCGTAGAACCAGCCGGTCTTCTGCCCCGCGGCGAGCGGCGCGCGGAACGGCAACCCCGCCTCGAGCACCTCGACCTCGGCGGGGATGTCGCCGAAGGCCGCCTCGGTCAGCTGCGGCAGCTGCTCGAGCTCGCGCACGGCGGAGTCGTTCTTCCAGCAGAGGCCGCGCGGGCGCACCAGCTCGCGCACCGCCGCCTCGATCTGCCCTTTGAGCGCCTGCATGCCGGCGGTGGCGATCTGCCCGACGACCAGATCGCCGTAGCGATCGAGCACCAGCCCGGGCAGCAGGTCCGATTCGCCGAACACCCAGCGACCGTACTGCGCGCAGCCGAGCCGCTCGCGCAGCGCGAGCGCAGCCTCGAGCCGGCGCGTCAGCAGCTCGGGGCCGACACGCAGCGCCGCATCGCGCGACAGGATGCGTGCACAGATCAGCGCGTGCGGGTTGACGTAGGCGTAGCCGAGGAAGGCGTCGCGGTGCGAGCGCAGCTGCACGATGGTGCCAGGCGCGAACTCGCCGAGCGGCGTGCGCTCGTTGTCGACCTCGTTGCTGAACACCCACAGGTGCCCGGCGAGCAGCCGTCGCTCCTCGCCGCGCTTCAGCCGCAGCACGGGCGCGGCCGCGGCCAGGGCGTCGGTTTCCAGGGTGCGGGGATTCAGCATGGGTGCGGCGAGGCGAAGGCGGCAGCGAAGTATACAATCGAGCCGGAGATTGCGGATGTACACCAACGATCGCGACGCGGACGGCACGCCGCAGCACACCAACCATCTGGCTGCCGAGACCAGCCCGTATCTGCTGCATCACGCGCACGATCCGGTCGAGTGGTATCCCTGGGGACGCGCGGCACTCGAGCGCGCGCGCTCGGAGTCGAAGCCCATTCATCTCAGCATCGGTTACAACGCCTGCCACTGGTGCCACGTAGCCCAGAAAGAGAGTTTTCAGGACGAGGCCACCGCGCGCATCCTCAACGACCACTTCGTCAACATCAAGGTCGACCGCGAAGAGCGACCCGACATTGATCGCATCTACCAGATCGCGCAGCAGATGCTGACGCAGCGCGGCGGCGGCTGGCCGCTCACCATGTTTCTCACCCACGACGACCAGCGGCCGTTCTTCGGCGGCACCTATTTCCCCAAGGAGGCCCGCTACGGCTTGCCGGCGTTCAAGGACGTGCTGCTGCGGGTCGCCGGATATTACCGCGAGCACGCCGCGGAGCTGCACCAGCAGAACGAGGCGCTGATGGCGGCGTTCGCGCAGCTCAACCCGCCGCCGGCGGGCGCCGACAGCGCTCTCTCGGCCGCGCCGCTCGACAGCTGCCGCGCGCGGCTCGCGCGCAGCTTCGACCGGCGCAACGGCGGCTTCGGCGGCGCACCGAAGTTCCCGCACCCGCAGACCATCGAGTGGCTGTTGCGCCGCTGGCACGCGAGCGCGCGCTCGGCCGAGCCCGACCTCGAGGCGCGCCACATGGCGACACTGACACTGCGCTGCATGGGCGAGGGCGGCATCAATGATCAGCTCGGCGGGGGTTTCTGCCGTTACTCGGTCGACGAGTATTGGATGATCCCGCACTTCGAGAAGATGCTGTACGACAACGGCGCGCTGCTCGCTGCCTATGCGGGTGCCGCGCTCGCGACCGGGGACGCGTGCTACGCCGGCATCGCCCACGCGACTGCCGGCTGGGTGCTGCGCGAGATGCAGTCTCCCGAGGGCGGTTACTACTCGAGCCTCGACGCAGACTCCGAAGGACACGAGGGCAAGTACTACGTCTGGCAGCGCGATGAGGTGCGTGCGGCCCTGAGCGCCGTGGAGTTCGCGGCGTTCGCGCCGCGCTTCGGTCTGGACGGCCCGCCGAACTTCGAGGGCGACTGGCACCTGCGCGTCGTGGCCGGCATCGAGCAGATCGCCCGGCAGCTCGGGCTCGCGACTGATGAGGTCGAGGCGCGCATCGATGCGGCGCGTGTCAAGTTGCTCGAGCTGCGCGCACGGCGCGTGCGGCCGGCACGCGACGACAAAGTGCTCACCTCGTGGAATGCGCTGATGATCCGCGGCATGGCGGTCGCCGCCCGTGCCCTGCAGCGCGACGATCTCGCGGTGTCCGCGACACGCGCGCTCGATCTGATCCGCACGACGCTCTGGCGCGATGGGCGTCTGCTCGCCACCTACATGGGCGGGCGCGCGCATCTCAACGCCTACCTCGACGACTACGTGTACCTCGCGGACGCGATCCTCGAGCTGCAGCAGGTGCGCTTCCGCGCCGACGAGCTGGCGCTCGCGCAACGGTTGATCGAGGTGGTGCTGGAGCATTTCGCAGACCCGGCTGCGGGCGGCTTCTACTTCACCGCCGACGACCACGAGTTGCTGATTCACCGCAGCAAGGTGTTCGCGGACGATGCGACGCCCGCCGGCAACGGCATTGCAGCGCGCGTGTTGCTGCGCCTCGGGCACCTGCTCGCCGAGCCGCGCTACCTGACTGCGGCGGAGCGCACGCTGCGCGCGGCGTGGAGCGCGCTGCAGGCGCAGCCGGAGGCGCACGTGAGCCTGCTCGGTGCCCTCGAGCAGTTGTTGCGGCCATCCGAGAGCGTGATTGTGCGCGGCGCGGCCGCCGTCATCGAGGACTGGCGCCGGGAGCTCGCGACTCAATATGCGCCGTCCCGGTTCGTGCTCGCCATCCCGGCGGACACTCCCGACCTGCCCGCGGCGCTCGCCGACAAGGCGGCGCGCCGCGGGGGCCCGGTGGCCTACGTGTGTCGCGGCAGCGTCTGCTCCGCCCCGCTCGATTCACTCGCCGCGCTCGTAGAGCACTTGCACGCGGGTGACGCTGCGCCCTAGCGGTCGGCCGCGCCCGATTCGTCGAAGCTAATCAGCGGCGGCTCACAACGGCGATGCAGGCCGAGCCGCCGCGACCGAACGCCGGGCGCTCGCCCGCGCGCCTGCGCTGCGCTGCTGCGCCGCTATTCGGGCAGCAGTTCGCCCGAGCCGCCGAACTCCTTCGGGAAGTCCTTCTGTTTCGGCAAGCCGTCCTTCATCCGTAACACGCTGTTCTCATAGTTGACGTGAACACCCGGACGGAACTGCAGCTGCGGAATCATCGCCGCAAAGACGTCGGTGAGCTTGAGCGGCGGGTGCTCGGTGAACAGGTGGCCACCGCAGCGCTTGCACCACTTGCGGAAGCTGACCGGCGTTTTGTTGTAGGTGCCGATCTGGTCGGCGCCTTTGGTGACCCGGACGGCGGACGGCTGCCAGAGGGTGAAAGCGTTCACCGGACCCGCCGACCAGTGGCGGCAGGACTCACAGTGGCAGTAGCCCATGGCGACCGGCTCGCCGCTCACGGTGAATTCCACCGCGCCGCAGAAGCACCCCGATTTGTATTCGCTCATCGTCTCCCTCCGTTGCTCGAGCGCGCCACTGCGAGCGGCGCGGCGTGTGCGCTGTGCCCCAGGTGTCGTTTACGACAGTAACTCGACATTGCCGCCGATGGCGGCGGTGTTGATAGTAAGCGTGCGCTCGCTCGCAAAGCGCGGCAGATAGTGCGGGCCGCCCGCCTTGGGTCCCGTGCCCGAGAGTCCCTGGCCGCCGAACGGCTGCACGCCGACGACCGCGCCGATCATGTTGCGGTTCACGTACGTGTTGCCCACAGGAAGGGAGCTGAACACGTGCTGTGCGACGCTCTCGAGACGGCTGTGCACCCCGAGGGTGAGACCGTAGCCGGTAGCGCGGATCGCCGCCAGCACCCGGGGCAGCTCCCCGCTGCGGTAGCGCGCGACGTGCAGGATCGGACCGAACTCCTCGCTCTTGAGCTGATCGAGGCTGCGCAGCTCGAACAGATGCGGCGGGAAGAAATGTCCCGCAGCCGCCAGGCGCGGCTCGAGCTCGCAGGCGTACAGCAGTTGCGCTTCCTGCCGCATACGGTCGGCATGCCGCGCCAGGCGCACACGCGCGGCCTCGGTGATCACCGGGCCGACGTCGGTCGAGAGCTCCACCGGCGAACCGATCTTGAGCTCGCGCATCGCGCCGATCAGCATGGTGATCACGCGGTCGGCAATTTCCTCCTGCACGTACAGCACGCGCAGCGCCGAGCAACGCTGTCCGGCGCTGGTGAAGGCGGAGATGACGGCGTCGTCGACCACCTGCTCGGGAAGCGCGGTCGCATCCACCACCATGGCGTTGACGCCGCCGGTCTCGGCGATCAGCGGCACGATCGGGCCGTCGCGCTGCGCGAGCGTGCGGTTGATGGTCGCCGCGGTGGCGGTCGAGCCGGTGAATGCGACCCCGGCGAGCGCCGGGTGCGTGAGCGCCACCGCGCCGAACGCAGGACCGTCCGCGGGGGTGAGCTGCAGCACCGCGGCCGGCACGCCCGCCTCGTGCAGCAGCCGTGTCATGGCGTGCGCGATCAGCGGCGTCGCCGGCGCGGGCTTCGCCACCACGGCGTTGCCGGCGACCAGCGCCGCGGTGATCTGCCCGGTGAAGATCGCCAGCGGAAAATTCCACGGGCTGATGCACACGAACACCCCGCGGCCGTGCAGCGACAGCGTGTTGCGCTCGCCGGTCGGCCCGGGCAGCGGGCGCGGCGCGCCGAAGGCCTCACGGCCGCGCGCGGCGTAATAGCGGCAAAAATCCACCGCCTCACGCAGCTCCGCCACGGCGTCCGGCAGTGTCTTGCCAGCCTCGCGCACCAGCAAGCTCAGGAACAGGCCGCGCCGCTCTTCGAGCAGCTGTGCGGCGCGCTCGAGGCAGGCGGCGCGCGTCGCCGCCGGCGTGGCATCCCAGGGAGCCTGCGCCGCCGCCGCCGCTTCCATGGCTGCCGCGATCTCGGCTGCGGTCGCATCGCGCGTGCGGCCGACGATGTCGCGCACGTCGGCCGGGGAGTTGACCGGGAGGCGCAGCTCGTCCGCCCGCCGGCCGCTCAGTATCGGGCCGCCCTCATGGCGCTGCTGTGCGTGCGCGCGCACTTCGGCGGCGAGCGCGGCGAGCGCCGCCGGATCTCCGAAATCCTCGCCCGCGGAATTGGCGCGCTCGGGGCAGAACAGCGCGAGCGGCTCGCGCACCCGCGGCGGCTCGGCCGATTCCTCGGCCAGCGAGGTCACCGGGTCGCGCACCACCTGCTCCACCGGAATCTGCGGATTCATGAACTGATGCACGAAGGAGCTGTTGGCGCCGTTCTCGAGCAAGCGCCGCACGAGGTACGGCAGCAGCTCCTCGTGCGTGCCCACCGGGGCGTACACCCGTACCGGCGCGAGGTCGGGCACCTCGGCGCGCACCGCGGCATAGAGCGCCTCACCCATGCCGTGCAGGCGCTGGAATTCGTACAGCGCGCCTGCCGGCGCGAGCTCGAGCACCGCCGCCACGGTGTAGGCATTGTGGGTCGCGAACTGCGGATAGACCACGTCGGCGGCCGCGAACAGATGGCGCGCGCACTCGAGATAGCTGGCGTCGGTGGCCGCCTTCGAGGTGTACACCGGGAAGCTCGCCAGTCCGCGCTCCTGGGCACGCTTGATCTCGCTGTCCCAGTAGGCGCCCTTCACCAGGCGCACGCTCATGCGGCGACCGCAATCGCGCGCCAGCTGCGCCACCCAGCCGAGCACCAGCGGTGCGCGCCGGCCGTAAGCCTGGACCGCGAGCCCGAGCCCGTCCCAGCCGCTCGTAGCTGCGTCGCGCGCCAGCGACTCGACGATATCGAGCGACAGGTCGAGGCGGTCGGCCTCCTCGGCGTCGATCGTGAAGCCGATCCCGGCACGCGCGGCGTGGCGCGCGAGCTCCAGCATCCGCGGCGCGAGCCGCTCGTGGACCAGGGCGCTCTGCAGCAGCGTGTAGCGCGGCTCGAGTGCCGAGAGCTTCACCGAGATTCCCGAGAGCGCGCGCGTCGCGCCGCGCGGCTGCGCCGCCAGCACCGCGATGGCGTGCGCGTAGGCGTCGAAGTAGCGCTCGGCGTCCGCCTCGGTGCGCGCCCCCTCGCCGAGCACGTCGAACGAGCACAGCGCCAGCTCCGGATTCGAGCGGCTGTGCTCGAGCGCCGCGTCGATCGTCTCGCCGACGATGAAGGCGTGCCCGAGCAGCTGCATCGACTGGCGCAACGCCGCGCGCACCACCGGTGCGACCAGCGGCTTGGTGAGATGTGTGGCTGAGAACTCCCCGGACAGCTCGCCAACCACATCCGGCAGCAGCCGGCCGGCCGCCCCGAGCAGCGTAAAGCCGGTACGCAGCAGCAGATCGGAATCGCCCGGCACGCCGGCGGCGCGCACCGCTGCGAGGCGCTCGGCGATCAGCTGGTCGGCGCGCTGCGGGTCGGGAGTGCGCAGCAGCGCTTCCGCCAGGCTCATGAGTGCCTTGCCCTGCGCGCTGTCGAGCGGAAACTGCTCGAGCATGCGGTCGACCAGCGGTCGCGAGCGTTTGTCGGCGCGCGCCAGCGCCACCCAGCGCGCCGCGCGCTCGCGCGCGCGCGCGAGCGCGGCCCGCTCCGCCGACAGGTCCGCGAGCGCCTCACCCGAGGCGTCGGCCTCCGGTCGCAGGGTCGCCGCCCGCAGGCGGGTGCGCAGCGTGGTGAGGTCAACGGCTGCGCTCATCGCCTAACCCGCCGCCAGCACCTGCGCCACGGCGCGCGCGAAGTACTCGAGGTTCTCGCGGCGCAGGCCCGCGACATTCATGCGGCTGTCGTCGGTCATGTAGACGTGATGCCGCTCGCGCAGCGCGGCGACCTGCTTGGCGCTGATGCCGAAGAAGGAAAACATGCCGCGCTGCCGCGCGATGAAGTCGAAGTTGCGCTGCGGGCAATGAGTGCGCAGCTGCCGCACGATCTCGTGGCGCAGCTCGGTGATGCGCCGGCGCATGCCGCCGAGCTCCTCGATCCACTGCGCGCGCAGCGCCGGCTCGCTGAGGATCGCCTGCACGATGGCGGCGCCGTGATCGGGCGGCATCGACCACAGGCCGCGCGCCAGGCGCACCAGCTGGCTGAGCGCGGCGTCCGCGGCCGCAGGCGTCGCGCTCAGCAGCTGCAGCGATCCGGCGCGCTCGCGGTACAGGCCGAAATTCTTCGAGCACGACACCACGTACAACACCTCCGGAAGCTCGGCGCAGAACAGCCGCAGGCCGAAGGCATCCGCCTCGAGGCCCTCGCCGAGTCCCTGGTACGCCATGTCGATGAACGGCAGCAGCTGCCGCTCCCTGACGAGTGCCAGCAGCTCGCGCCACTGCTCCGGCGACAGGTCGGCGCCGGTCGGGTTGTGGCAGCAAGCATGCAACAACACCACGGCGCGGGGCGGCAGACGCTCGAGCGCCGCCGTCATGGCGGTGAACTGCACACCGCCGGTGGCGGGATCGAAATACGGGTAGTGCGCGAGCTTCAGCCCGCTGCCCGAGAGCAGCGGCCCGTGGTTCGCCCAGGTAGGCGTACTGACGTGCACGACGGAATCGGGCGCGGCGAGGCGGATCAGCTCCGCCCCGAGGCGCAGCGCTCCGCAGCCCCCCGGTGTCTGCATGCTGCGGACGCGGCCGGCGGCGAGCGCCGGATGGGCCGCTCCCAGCACCAGCTGCTCCATCGCCAGGTTGAATCCGGCGTTACCGACCGGTCCCACATAGGCCTTGGTGGTCTGCCGTGCGAGCAGCTCGCTCTCGGCCTGCCGCACGGCTGCCAGCACCGGCGTCTCGCCGCGCTCATCGCGGTATACCCCGATGCCGAGATCCACCTTGCGCGGATCGGGGTCGGCGCGATAGGCGGCCATCAGCCTGAGAATCTGATCGGGAACGACGCTTTCGAGACGCTCGAACATACACTGTCACGGTAGCACGGGGGCCGCTCACTGCGGAGCGGCGGCTCTGAGGATTCCCCAGGGACTTCCACCGACGGCGATCCGCTGGACGACGCTGCCTGATGTCAGATCGATCACCGAGACATCGCCCGAGGGTCCGTTGGCTGTATATGCCCTCTCGCCGTCACGACTCAAGGCCACACCCCAGGGCCGCCTGCCGACCTGCCCGATGGTGCGCAGGATCCGGCCACTCTCGGCGTCGACCTCGAGCAGGGCGCCGAAGCGGCCGGTCGTGACCAGCAGCCGCCGGCCGTCGCGCGAGGCGATCCCCATCGGGCGGACGACTTGCGGATCGCCGAGTGGAATGGTCTTCACCACCTGGTAGTCGTCGGTACTGAAGACCGTCAAAGCGCCCGCGAACTCGTCGGTGGCGTAGCCGTGGTGGCCGGCGAGCAGGATGGCGCGCGGACGTCGTGCGGTCGGAATGCGCGCCAGGGTCGTCATCCGTTGCGCATCGATCACGTAGATCTCGTTGGCGGTCTCACACGCGACATAGACGACGCGGTCGTCGCGGCTCACCGCCACGCCTTCCGGTTCCGGGCCGACGGCCGCCGTGGCGCGCACCGTCCCCGCGAGCAGATCGACCGCCGACAGCTGGCTGCTGTCCTCGTTCGACACGTACAGCGCCTTGCCGTCGTGCGAGAGCGCAAACGCCTCCGGGTCCGCACCGCTCGGATAGGTGCTCACCAGTCGCTGCGACCTCAGGTCCACCACGCCGATGCCGTCGTAGCGGCGGTCGGGCGGCGGCAGCTGCGACTCGTCCACTCCGGGGCCGGCGAGTGGCGAGCCCGAGAGCGCCACGTAGAGCGTGCGGCCGTCCGGTGAGAGCTGGATGCCGCGCGGACGCTTGCCGACGGCAATACGCGCCACGACGCTCGCCTGCTGCGGGTCGACGATCACGACGTTGCCACCGGTCTCGTCCGAGACGTACAGGCGCTCTGCATGAGGCGCTGCCGCACGGCCGCTGTGGACGGCGGCCAGCGCGAGCAGCGCCAGCCGCCATGCGACCCGCGCTACGCGCGGGCGGCCCGGGCTCACGGAACTTTCTCTCATGCGACACATGATCTGGCGGCGCGATCGTCCGGGCGCCGGGGTCAATACTAGCGTGCAATCGACGCGTTGCAGCGCCTCTGGTGCGATGCGGCGGGCCATGGAGCGCTCGGTCGGAAGTATTTCTTAACACGCTTTGGTCTGGCCGCAATCGCCCTGCTCCTTAAGATGCGCGACTGCTCGGATGCAGCGGTGGCTGCACGGGAGATCCATGTGATAAGAGCGTCACGCCTGCAGCGAGTGCTGCTGTCCCTGAGTGTCGCGGTGTTGCTGTCGAGCGCGGCCCGCGCCGCCGAGTTCGGCGCGATCGTCGGTCTGGTCAGGAACGGCGCCGGTGCACCGGTGCCGCACGCCACCGTAACGGCGGTGCGAGTCGACGGCAGCGGCACGCGCGCCACGCTGTCGGGAAGCGACGGCCTGTATTCGTTCGCCGATGTGCCGCCGGGCACCTGGTCGGTGAGCTCGCAGGTCGAGGGCGCCAGGGTGACCGCCGCGGCGCTCATCGTGCGCGCCGGCGAGGCGACGCGCAGCGACCTGGTGATGAACGTTGCGGTGCCGTCCGCTCCGGCTGCCCCGGGCGCGCCGGTCGCACCCGCCGCCGCCGCGGCGCAGCTCGCGCAGTTGCCGGAGGCACTGCAGGCGCCACCGCCCGCGCCCACCGTCGACACCGAGACACCGTTCGCGGTCGGCGATCTCGGCTGGATGAACGGCACCAGCCGCGTGACCACGCCGGTGTTCGACACCAAGTTCTTCACGCCGGAGATCCGCTTCGACGTCAACTATCTGCAGGACCTCAACCATCCGGTCGATCACACCATCGTCGGCTCGACCGAGGAGTTCCGCTCGGGAGAGTTCCAGCTCGAGCAGGTGAGCTTCGGCGGCGACTTCCACTGGCACGACGTCAAGGCGCGCTTCCTGTCGATGATGGGGCTGTATGCGGTGACGACGCCGCGCAACGACGCGAGCCTCGGAGTGGGTCAGTGGGACCTGCAGGGCGCTTACAAGTACTTCTCCGAAGCGAACGCCGGCTACCACTGGGACGTCAACCACGGCCTGAACGTGGATGCCGGTATCTTCCTGTCGTACATCGGGCTGTTCAGCTATTACAACTTCGACAACTGGACCTACCAGCCCTCGTTCGTTTCATCCAACACGCCATGGTTCTTCAACGGCCTGCGGGTGCAGTGGTTCCCGACGCAGACGCTCAAGATCGAGCCGTGGCTGATCAACGGCTGGCAGTCGTACGCCAAGTACAACAGCCACCCGGGCTTCGGCGGACAGATCCTGTGGATCCCGAACGATTCGCTCAAGCTGGTGTTCAACACCTACAGCGTCGGCCAGGATAACCTCGCCAGCGGCAGCGGCTTCCCCAGTAATGGCGGCAATCCGAATGCGCCCATCGGGCTGCCGAACCCCAACGGCACATACGTCAACTACGCCAACGTCACGCGTGTCCACGAGGACGACAGTGTCGTGTGGAAGTACTACGACGACGCCACCGCGGGCGGCGTATCGAAGATGGCGCTGTCCTTCACCGCCGACCTCGGCTGTGAATATGGCGGCGGCGTGCATTGCTCGCATGGACCCAACAAGGCGAATTTCTTCGGCCTGATGCTCTACAACCGCGTGTGGCTCGACCACAACTTGTTGGCGGTGACGCTCGGCGGCGGCTTCATGAACAACCCCGGACGCTACCTGGCGCTGGTGCCGCCGATCAACGGTGCGACGGCGGTGACCGGCACCCCGTACTTCACCGAGAACCCCGGCCAGAAGCTCTACCAGTGGGACACGCAGCTCAACCTGCAGTACATGCCCAGGGACTGGCTCACTTGGTGGACCGAGGTCACCTACCGTCACTCGGACGTGCCCTACTGGTCGGGATCCGGCGGCGTGACACCGCCCACCGGCAACAACGGCTCGCCGGCGAGCTTCGTGTGCGGCAACGGCTCGGCCATCGGCGCCGACAACTGCGCCAACGCCGGCGGCATCTGGTACCCGGACCTGCGCACGCGCGAGGTGATCTGGGGGGCGGGCATCCTGGTCCGGTTCTGAGCGCCACCGGCCGCGGGCTCCGCGCCGGGGGGCTCCGCCCCGGGGGCCTGCCAGGCGCCCTGCCGGGCGCCCCGGCGGCCCATTTGGCGACGCGGTTCCGGTCGCGCGGACCCCGTGTGGGCGTTTACGAACGGACGCGCACACCCGCGGCGTGCTAGGTTACGCGACCCTTTCCACGGACCTGCGAGCCATGCCCCACACCCCGCGCCGCGAGCCGCCGGCCCCGCTGGTCTGGACCAATGCGCTCATGTTCGCGCTCAGCTTCGCCGCGGCGGCGATCCTGGTGCCGTGGTACGCCGTACAGCACGGCTTCCGGCCGGCCGAATGGCTGGTGTTTGCCCTGATCCTGACCGCCAACGGCATGGGCATCACGGGGGGCTACCATCGGCTGTGGGCGCATCGTACCTACGAGGCGCACTGGACGCTGCGGCTGTTCTACCTGGTGTTCGGCACCATGGCGCTGCAGAACAGCGTGTTCATGTGGTGCAGCGGACATCGCAGCCACCACCTGTATGTCGACGACGAGGAGCGCGATCCTTACTCGGCGCGCCGCGGCTTCTGGTTCTCGCATATCGGCTGGATGCTGCGCGAGTACCCGAGCGGCAAGCCGGACTTCCGCAACATCCCGGATCTGCAAAAGGACCCAATGCTCGCGTTCCAGCACCGTCACTACGTGCCGCTCGCGGTGGCTGCCAATGTCGGTCTGCCGCTGCTCGCCGGAATCGCGTTGCACGACGTGTTAGGCATGCTGCTGCTCGGCGGCGTGCTGCGCCTGGTGTGGAGCCATCACGTCACCTTCTTCATCAACTCCCTGGCCCACATGTGGGGCAACCGGCCGTACAGCGAAGCGAACTCGGCGCGTGACAACCCGGTGCTCGCGGTGATCACCTACGGCGAGGGCTACCACAACTTCCATCACAGCTTCGCGCACGACTATCGCAACGGCGTGCGCTGGTGGCAGTGGGATCCGACCAAGTGGCTGATCGCGGCGCTGCAGCCGCTCGGCCTCACCTCCAGGCTGCGGCGCACCCCGTTGTTCCAGATCCAGCGCGCGCTGCTCGCCATGCAGTTCACCAATGCGCAGGCACGTCTCGCGCGGCTGCCGGCGAGCGGCGCCTCGCAGGTCGGAGAGTTGCGCGCGCGGCTGGCGCGCGAGTACGAGAGCTTCCTCGCAGCGCTCGCCGAGTGGGCGCGCGTCAAGGAGCAGTGGCTCGGCGAGAAGAAGCGTGCCGTGCTCGATCAGTGGCAGCAGGTCGACCTGCAGAGAAGCCTGCGCGACATCGAGCGGGGGCTGGCGCTGCAACTGCGGCGCGTGCGGCTGCTGCAGGCGCAGCTCGCGTAGCCGCAGCGGCGGTGGCGCGCGGCGCGCCGCCCGCCATGTCAGGCGCCGCGGGCGCGCTGGCACCCCCTCCCCCGTTGGTGCACCATGCCGTGCATGGGGCGCATCTTCGAAGTCAGAAAGCACACGATGTTCGCGCGCTGGAACCGCATGGCCAAGCAGTTCGCGCGCATCGCCAAGGACATCACCATAGCGGTCAAGGCGGGCGGATCCGACCCGACCTCCAACCCGGCGCTGCGCCGGCAGATCCAGAACGCGCGCGCGGTCAACATGCCGAAGGACAAGATCGAGGCCGCCATCAAGCGCGCCGCCGGGCGCGAGGCCGCCGACTACGAGCAGCTGGTCTACGAGGGCTACGCACCCCACGGTGTAGCGCTGCTGGTCGAGACTGCCACCGACAATCCGACGCGCACGGTGGCAGCGGTGCGCAACATCATCACCAAGGGCGGCGGCAATCTCGCCAGCAGCGGCAGCGTCAGCTTCCTGTTCCGCAAGATGGGCGTGTTCCGCCTGGATCCGGCCGGGATCGACCAGGACGACCTGGAGCTCCACCTCATCGACCACGGCCTCGACGAGATGGGCGAGAGCAGCGGCGAGAAGGGCGAGCCGCAACTCGTGATCCGCGGCGCCTTCGCCGACTTCGGCCGACTGCAGGAGGCGCTCGAAGCGCGCAGACTGACGGTGCTATCGGCCGAGGTCGAGTACGTCTGCACCGTGCCCATCGAGCTGCCCGAGGAGCGGGCGACCGAGGTGCTGCAGGTGATCGACCGCCTCGAGCAGGACGAGGACGTGCAGAAGGTGTTTCACAGCCTCGCCTGAGGAACGGGGCGATTCGCCGCACCCGCCCAACACGCGACCCGCGCCGCGCTGGGCGGCAGGGCACGGCAGAGATATCCTCAGGACGTGTTCGCCTATCGACTCGAGCCCGCCCGCATCGCCGACGCCGCGCGGCTCGCAGTGATGTCGCACCAGCTGATCGAGGCGGGGCTGCGGCCTTCCTGGGGTACGGCACGCATCGGCTGGCACGTGCGCCACCCGGATAGCGTGGTACTCACGGCGCGTGTCGGCGCGGCGCTCGCCGGCTTCGCGATCATGCGCTACGCGGACGAGGCCGCACACCTGAATCTGCTCGCAGTCGACCCCGCTCACCGCCGTCGCGGCGTCGCACGTCGCCTGGTTCATTGGCTGGAAGAGACGGCGCGCACCGCGGGGACCTTCACCATCGGCCTGGAGCTGCGGGCGGGCAACGAGGCCGCGCGCGCCTTCTACCTGGCGCTCGGCTACCGCGAGCTCGAGCGGGTTGCCGGCTACTATCAGGGGATCGAGTGTGCGATCCGCATGGTGCGCGACCTGCGCAGCTGTCGCGCGTGTGTGCCGCCGACACTGCCGCTACCGCCGACGCTCGCGGTACGGCCGACGCCGCCCGCACCGCCGAGCGCGCAGACACCGTAGCTGCGGGAGGCACGGCCGGCAGCGGCGGCACCGCAGCGGCGGTGACGGCCGGTGCTACTCCTCGAGGCGGAAATCGAACTCGTAGGAGTGCCCGCCGTCGGCGGCGATGATCACCGTCATGGTGCCGCTCAGCCCGCGCAGCTCGCCGGTGCCTGAGTCCGGCACCACGGTGATGATGGAGACCGGCGCGCCGCGCGTCATGGTGCCGCTGTGCTGCAACACGAAGCCGCCGCTGCGCCCGTTGAGCTTGCCGGTGACGCGTTCCATGGCGACGTAACCGGCCGAGCCCGGGGTGTCGGTTTGAGTCGCCAGCATCTCGCCCTTGCTGATGCCTTCGAGATCGCCATGAAAGCGCTTGTCGATAGTCATCCGGCCGAGGTTGGCGGCGCGCGCGATTTGCGTGTCGGGCTTCTGTGGCGTGACCTTCACCTCGAAGGATCCGGCGGCACGTTGGCTCATGCGAGTCTCCTTCCTGGGCATGGTCAGTCCGGCATCGGTGTCATCTGACCGGCGAGCGCTTCCTCGAATCCGAAGTGGCGCAGGTCGCGCACCCGCTGTGGGAAGAGGATACCGTCGAGGTGATCGACCTCGTGCTGTACCACCCGGGCGTGAAACCCCTCGACCGTGCGGTCGATGGGCTCGCCGTGCAGATCGAACCCGCGGTAGCGCACGCGGCGAAAGCGCGGCACCAGGCCGCGCATTCCAGGCACCGACAGGCATCCCTCCCAGCCCTCCTCCTGCTCGTCGCTGAGTGCTGTGATGCGCGGGTTCACGAGCACGGTGTAGGGCACGGGCGTGAGGTGCGGGTAGCGCGGGTTGTCCTTGAGCTCGAAGATGACGACGCGCGCGCTGACGCCGATCTGCGGCGCCGCGATGCCGGCGCCGTTGAGGGCGCGCATGGTGTCGTCCATGTCGGCCACCAGCGCGGCGAGCTCGCCGTCGAAACGCGTCACCGGCGAGGCTGCCGAGCGCAGCAGCGGTGAGCCCATCTTCAGTACCTGCCGGACTGTCATGGGAGCGAGGCGCTAGTCGTGCTCGGCGGCGACGGCGTGTGGCATCACCGGGATCGAGCGGCGGTGGTCGCGAAACACCAGCGGCTGCTCGCGCAGCGGTGCGCCGCTGTGCGCGCCAGCCGTGCGCTCGGCGCGCAGCACCGCCGCCGTCACCAGGTGATGGTGCGGAGACAGGTCGCATACCGGGTCGGTGTTGGCGGCATCGCCCGTCAGCAGGTAGGCCTGGCAGCGGCAGCCGCCGAAGTCCCGTACCCTCTCCGGGCAGCTGCGGCAGGGCTCGCGCATCCAGCCCTCGCCGCGAAAGCGGTTGAAAGCCGACGAGTCGTACCAGATGGTGCGCAGGTCCGCGGCGCACACGTTGGGAAGCTCGAGTCCCGGAAGCATGCGCGCGGCGTGACACGGCATCGCCGTGCCATCCGGGGCAACGCCCAAGAACACCGAGCCGAGACCGCCCATGCAGGCCTTCGGGCGCGTCTCGAAATAATCCGGCACGACGAAGTAGATCTGCATGCGCGTGCCGAGGCGCGCGCGCATGCGCTGCGTCACCTGTTCGGCGCGCTCGAGCTGCGCACGGCTCGGCAGCAGCTGCTCGCGATTGAGCCACGCCCAGCCGTAGTACTGCGTGTTGGCGAGCTCGACGTACTGAGCGCCGAGCGCCTCCGCCATGGCGAGAATCTGCTCGACGTGATCGATGTTGAGACGATGCAGCACCACGTTGAGCACCATCGGGTAATCGTACTGGCGGATGAGCGCGGCGACCTGCGACTTGAGCTCGAAGGTGCGCGTGCTGCTGAGGAAATCGTTCAGCTCGCGCGTGCTGTCCTGGAAAGAGAGCTGAATATGATCGAGGCCGGCGAGCTTGAGCGCGCGGATGCGCGCCTCGGTGAGTCCCACTCCGGAGGTGATCAGATTGATGTAGAAGCCGAGCCGATGCGCTTCGGCGACCACGGTCTCGAGGTCAGCGCGCACCAGCGGCTCCCCGCCCGAGAGTCCGAGCTGCACGGCGCCGAGCGCACGGGCTTCGCGCAGCACGCGCAGCCAGTCGGCCGTGCCGAGCTCCGGCCCGGTGCGCGCGAACTCCGTCGGGTTGTAGCAGAACACGCAGTGCAGCGGACAGCGGTAGGTGAGCTCGAGCAGCAGCCACAGCGGCGGTCCCACCGGGGCAGCACGGCCCGCGGGCGCCGCCGGGGCGGACAGCGGCGCGGCGCCCGGCGCACCGCCCGCTCGCTCGCCGGTGCCGGCGCGACTCACTCGCGCAACTCCAGCCAGCGTTTCGCGAGCGCGAGCGCCACGAAGGCCTCGACCTCGGCAGCGAGTCCGGTGACGCCGTAGGCGCGCTCGAGGTCAGCGACGATCTCCGTCAGCGTGCGCATGCCGTCGCAACGGCTCATGATGGCGCCGGCGCTGCTGTTGAGCTTCACCATGCCTTCAGGGTACAGCAGCACGTGGGCCTCCTGCGCTGGCTCCCACTGCAGTCGCATGCCGTGCGCCACCGTCGGCCGCGACGCCGCCGTCGGCGCGCTCATTCTGTCACACCCAGTGCGAGCGCCATCGCATCGTTCATCTGCCACAGGACGTCGAGCTTGAAATCGAGGATCTGCACGGCGCGCTCCTGGGAGGCGCGCGTCGCACAGCGCTCGAGCGTCAATGCGAGCGCAAACTCGACGTCGCGCCGCGCGTGGCTCGCGCGGCGCTGGAAATATTCGAGGCCGCCGCGTTCGATCCACGGATAGTGCTGTGGCCAGGCGGCGAGTCGCTGCCGATGGATGTCGGGCGCGAACATCTCGGTGAGCGAGGCACACACGCTCTCCAGCCAGGGCGCGCGACGGGCGAAGTTCACGTAGGCATCGACCGCGAAACGCACCCCCGGGAGCAGGCGCTCGAGGCTCTCGACCTGCGCCCGCTCGAGCCCCACCGCTGCGGCGAGACGCAGCCACGACTCGATGCCGCCGGCATCCTCGCCACAACCGTCCTGATCAAGAATGCGCTGCACCCAGTTGCGGCGCACCTCCCGCTCGGGGCAGTTGGCGAGAATCGCCGCATCCTTCAGCGGGATGTTGAGCTGGTAGTAGAAGCGATTGGCCACCCAGCCGCGAATCTGCTCGGGCGTCGCCCGGCCGCTGTTGAGCATCAGGTTGAAGGGGTGATGGATGTGGTAGCGCCGGCCGCGCTCGCGCAGCCGCTGCTCGAACTCCGCGGGCGCCCAGGCCGGCTGCGTCACAGCTCGATCTCCAGACCATCCCACGCAACCTCCACGCCGGCGCGCGCGAGCGTGGCGCGCTCGGGCGAGTCTTCGTCGAGAACCGGATTGGTGTTGTTCACGTGGATGAGAATCCTGCGCGTGGCAGAGGGCAGTCGCTCGAGCCACTCGAGCATACCGCCACGACCGCTGAGCGGCAGGTGGCCCATGGCGAGCGCGCTGCGTGCCGACAGCCCTTGAGAAGTCATTTCGTCGTCGCTCCAGAAGGTGCCGTCGATCAGAACGCAGGCCGCCGCCTGCATCGCCTGCCACACCTCACCCGTCATCGCCCCGAGACCTGGCGCATAGACTGCGGAGCGCTGCGTAGCGGTGTCGCGCATCACGAGCGCGACCTGCTCACCCGAGTGCTGTGCGGCGCGTGAGCCGGCATAGGGCGGCGCTCCAGCCGGCACCGCGAGCGCTCGCCAGCCCACGCCCGGTACGCGCTCGACCTCGAACTCATCCCCGGCGGCGCTCATCGCGCGCCGCTCGATGCCGCAATAGTGGCCGAGCACCGTAAAGACCGGGTTGGCGTCGGTGAGCTGCGCGTGCACCCGATCCGTGCACCACACGCGCAGCGGCGCGCGCGCTTCGCGCAGCATCAGCAGCCCCGTGGTGTGATCGAGCTGCGCGTCGACCAGCACGATTGCCGCGATCGCCGTATCGCGTGGCGCGCGCCCGGGTTGCAGATCGGGGCAGGCGGTAAGCTGTGCGCGAACGTCGGGGGAGGCGTTGACCAGCACCCAAGCGGCCGCATCGTCGTCCCCGCGAACGGCAAGCGAGGACTGGGTGCGCGCCAGCGCGCGCAGCGTCCCCCGGCGCAGGCCGGCGCAGTTGCGGCAGTTACAGTTCCACTGCGGGAAGCCACCGCCGGCGGCAGATCCCAGTACTCGGATTTTCACAACGCCTTGAGGCCGCAAGGCGTGAGGGGCTGAGGCGGCCCTCTCGCCTCAGCACGTGATCAGCGGCGGGCGATATAGAGGGTGATTTCCATCCCGAAGCGGAACTCGGTCGCCTGTGGAGTTTCCCAGCGCATGACGGCTTCCTTGGACTAGGTGATGCGCACGATACCGCATCCCGCAGACAAGGCAAATTGCGCGCCCTAATGCAGTCTGCCGGGCCGCATCCGGCTGCGGGCGGGTGGTGTGCCGGCGGGTCCGCGTGCCTGCGGCTGCGTCCGGGCGGCTGCGCGACGTCGAAACAGCGACGAAACGACAGCGACGAGAGAGCGCCGCGGCGGCGCTCAGCGCTCGAGCGCGCGCGAGACCGCCACACGACGCGTCAGCCTTTCGAGCGCCCGACGCGCTGCGGCCTTGGCGATGTGCTTGCACCACAGCGGCTCGCGCTGCCCTCCCTGACGGCGAAATCTCTCGCAATCGCACGTCCACAGGATCCGGTCATCCTGCGTTCGCAGCACCTGCACCGTGCGGCTGGGGAAGGTGTAAGTCCCGAGGACTTCGTTCGGAGCCTCGCGGCGGCGACGAAAACGGAAGGTCATGCGAAAAGCCTAGCGCACCTCGGCTGTGAATTGCTTGTGGATTAGTTGTGCATAGCAGTCGCAGCGCTGCGATTTGCGGCACAGCGCGATGCGTCGTGCGCGGCCCGCACTTAATGCGGTCCTCATGACTACTGCACAAGCTACGAGGAAGAGACGATTTTCGCTCTGACCGCCTGGGACTCCTCGGCCCGACTGCGCCGACGGTCAGTCCTTCTTGATGATGCGGGCGCGCAACTCCCGCAGCTTCGCCTTGACGGCGCGTGCATTGTCCGGGCCCATGCGGATGAGGAGCTTCTGGCCCGCGGAGCGGCTCTCGAGAGTGGTGTCCGCATATTCCCAGAAGACCTTGCCCTGCTGCAGCGGAATCGGTGCGGGGAGCTCCGGCGTCTCCAGCAGATGATCGATGGTGGCGACGAGGCGGTCGTTGAAGTACTTGCCCGGGTAGCCGAGATCCTCGTAAGCCTGCTGGAAGAGCGGATAGAGACGCTGGTACACGCCGGCCAGCGCCTGCGCATCGCTCGCCTGCACCACGCGCACCACCGGGGAGTAGCGCTCGAAGTTCGCGGCGCTGAGCACCGTCAGCTCGCCCTGGGTGGAGGTCACCGTCTCACCCGGCGTGGGTTTCACCGGCCGCACTTCGACCGCGAGCTTGTGCCGCGGCAGGTTGTCGACCGTCGCGACGATGTGCCGAACGATGTTCTGCGGCACGAGAAACTGCGCGACCGCGTTGCGGCCGATGACCCCGGCGATCGAGTCACGAGCGAGCGCGTCACTGTCGTTGAGTGCCGGCAGAGCGGCGCTGCCGGCCTCGGCCGGCATGGGGTGCGCGACCTGCGGCTCCGTGGCGGCCGCCGGCGCTGGTGCGGGCGGTGGGGCCGGCGGGGGCGGCACCGAGGACGAGTGCGATGAGTGCCAGTACCACCCGCCGCCGATCACGACGGCGGCGGCGATGATGCCGGTCAGCCACGCGGCCTTGTTACGCGCCAGATCGCCACGATAATCGTCCCACATTCTGCCTCTCCCGTTCCCGCGCCGAGGTCGCCACTTTACTCCGCTTTTCCGCCACGATCCCCACACGTACAGGCCGGCGGCTCGAGCACTGCTGGATGCCGTGTGAATTCGACTCTCGCCAACTCCTCAAGAGCATTCAGGCTGTGCTTCAATCACGTCATGCCGCCCCTGTTCCACCCTGCCGTCACTAGCTGGTTCGAGCGTACCTTCGATGCACCGACACCGGCGCAGCGCGCGGCCTGGCCGGCGATCGCGGCGCGCCGTCACGTACTGATCGCTGCGCCCACCGGCTCGGGCAAGACACTCGCCGCCTTCCTCGCCGTGCTCGATGAGCTCACGCGCACCGGGGTCGCCGCGAACGGCCTCGCGGATGAAACCCGGGTGGTGTACGTATCGCCACTCAAGGCGCTCTCGAACGACATCCACCGCAATCTCGAGGCGCCGCTCGCCGGCATCCGCGCGGAGCTCGGCGCGCTCGGCCTGCCACAGGTCGACATCCGCACCTTCGTGCGCACCGGCGACACTCCGCAGCGCGAGCGCACCGCGAGCACCAAGCGCCCACCGCACATCGTCGTCACGACCCCCGAGTCGCTCTACATCCTCCTCGGCTCGGAGTCCGGCCGGCGGATGCTCGCCACGACGCGCACCGTGATCGTCGACGAGATCCACGCCCTGGTCGGCAGCAAGCGCGGCGCGCACCTCGCGCTCACCCTCGAGCGGCTCGAGGCGCTCACCGGCAGCAAGCTGACGCGCGTCGGGCTGTCGGCCACCCAGAAGCCGATCGAGGAGGTGGCGCGCTTCCTGGTCGGCACGCGCAATCTGCGCGCCGACGGCAGCGCCGACTGCACCGTCATCGATACCGGCCACGTGCGTGCGCGCGACCTGCAGCTCGAGATCCCGGACGCGCCGCTCGAGGCGGTGATGTCGGGCGAAGCGTGGACGCAGCTCTACGACCGCCTGGCGCAGCTTGTCAGCGAGCATCGAACCACGCTGGTGTTCGTCAACACCCGCCGCCAGGCTGAGCGTCTCGCACGTCATCTTGCCGAGCGGCTGGGCGAGGCTCAGGTCACGGCGCATCACGGCAGCATGGCGCGCGAGTCGCGGCTCGATGCCGAGGCGCGCCTGAAGCGCGGCGAGTTGCGCGCGCTGGTCGCCACCGCCTCCCTCGAGCTCGGGATCGACATCGGCGACGTCGATCTGGTCTGCCAGCTCGCCTCGCCGCGCTCGATCGCCACCCTCCTGCAGCGCGTCGGCCGCTCCGGCCACTCGCTCGGCGGCACGCCGAAAGGCCGGCTGTTTCCGCTGTCGCGCGATGACCTGGTCGAGTGCGCGGCGCTGCTCGCCGCCGTGCGCCGCGCCGAGCTCGACCGGGTCTGCATGCCGGTGAAGCCGCTCGACGTGCTGGCGCAGCAGATCGTCGCCGAGGTGGCGGCGCGCGAATGGGATGTGCCGGGCCTGTACGAGCTGCTGCGCGGCGCCCATCCGTACCGCGAGCTGACGCGCGCAGAGTTCGACGAAATCGTGCAGATGCTGGCGGAGGGCTATAGCACGCGGCGCGGTCGTCACGGGGCGCTGATTCACTTCGACGGCGTCAACCAGAAGGTCAAGGGCCGGCGCGGCGCGCGCCTCACCGCCATCACCTCGGGCGGCACGATTCCCGACACCGCCGACTACGCGGTGATTCTCGAGCCGCAGGCGCAGCTCGTCGGCACAGTGAACGAGGACTTCGCGATCGAGAGCCTGCAGGGGGATATCTTCCAGCTCGGTAACCATTCCTACCGCATCCTGCGCGTCGAGGCCGGCAGGATCCGCGTCGAGGACGCGCGCGGTGAGCCGCCGACCATTCCGTTCTGGCTCGGCGAGGCACCGGGTCGCACCGCGGAGCTGTCGGCGAGCGTCTCGCGACTGCGCGCCGAACTCGCCGCCCGCCTCGATCAAGGGACCGAGGCCGCCAGCGCGTGGCTGATCGCCGAGTGCGGGGTATCGGGGCCGGCGGCGGCGCAGCTCGCGAGCTATCTGGCGGCGGCACGCGCCGCGCTCGGCGTCGTGCCGACGCAGCAGACGCTCGTGTTCGAGCGCTTCTTCGACGAGGCCGGCGGCATGCAGCTGGTGATTCACTCGCCGTTCGGCAGCCGCATCAACCGCGCCTGGGGTCTCGCGCTGCGCAAGCGCTTCTGCCGCTCGTTCAATTTCGAGCTGCAGGCGGCCGCGACCGAGGACAGCATCGTGCTGTCGCTCACCACCGCGCACAGTTTCGAGCTCGGCGACGTGGCGCGCTACCTGCATGCCAACACCGTGCGTCCGCTGCTGGTGCAGGCGGTGTGCGGCGCGCCGATGTTCCCGGTGCGCTGGCGCTGGAGCGCGGCGATCGCGCTCGCCCTGCCGCGCTTTCGCGGCGGCAAGAAGGTGCCGGCGCCGCTCGCGCGCATGGCGGCCGAGGACCTGCTGGCGGCAGTGTTCCCGGATCAGGTGGCGTGCGCCGAGAACCTGACCGGGGAGCTCGAGATTCCGGATCACCCGCTGGTGCGCCAGGCGCTGCGCGACTGTCTCGAGGACGCGATGGACGTCGACGGACTCGAACGGCTGCTGCGCGGACTGGAAGGCGGCTCCATCCAGGTGGTCGCGCGCGATCTCACCGAGCCCTCGCCGCTCGCGCTCGAGGTGCTGTCCGCGAGACCGTATGCGTTCCTCGACGACGCGCCGCTCGAGGAGCGGCGCACCCAGGCGGTGATGAGCCGCCGCTGGCTCGATCCACAGACCGCCGCCGACATCGGCAAGCTCGACAGCCAGGCGATCGAGCGCGTGCGCGCCGAAGCCTGGCCCGACGCGACCAACGCCGACGAGCTGCACGACGCGTTGTTGTGGCTGACGTTCCTCACCGCGGACGAAGCGACGCACACCGCGGGCTGGTCGGAGTGGCTCGCGGCGCTCGCGCGCGAGCGACGCGCGACTCGTCTCGACGGGCCAGGCGGGTCGCTGTGGGTGACGGCTGAGCGGCTGCCGCTGTTTCGGGTGTTGTACCCCGAGCGACAGTGCGCGCCGCCGGTGGTGACCCCGCCGGGCCACGAGCGTGCTGTCAGCGCCGAGCAGGCGTTGGTCGAAGTGATTCGCGGTCGCCTCGAGGGGCTTGGTCCCACCACGGCGGCAGCGCTCGGCGCTTCCCTCGGACTGCCGCAGACGCGCATCGAGGCCGCGCTGGCCGCGCTTCAGGCCGAGGGCTTTGCGCTGCGCGGGGCGTTCAGTACACCGGCGCAGGAGAATGAGTGGTGCGAGCGACGGCTGCTCGCACGCATCCATCGCTACACCGTCAAGCGGCTGCGCGCCGAGATCGAGCCGGTCGAGGCGCGCGACTTCCTGCGCTTCCTGTTCGAATGGCAGCGCGTCACTCCCAACGGGCGCATGGAGGGACCCGATGCCGTCGGTGCGATCCTCGCGCAGCTCGAAGCCTTCGAGACCCCGGCGAGCGCGTGGGAGACCGAGATTCTCCCCAGCCGCATCAGCGAGTACGAGCCCGCGTGGCTCGACGAGCAGTGTCTCGCCGGACGCTTCGTGTGGACGCGCTTGAGCTCGCGGCGCCTCGATCCGGACAGCCGCGCGGCGCCGGTGCGCGCCACGCCGATCGTGTTGGTGGCGCGGCGAAATCTGCGGCTGTGGTCGGCTGTGGCGGGCGCTTCGGATCCGGTGCGTCTCGCGGCGAGTACGGAGCGCGTCGCCCGTTACCTCGAGCTCCACGGCGCCTCGTTTTTCGACGAGCTGGCCGCCGGCACCGGGCTGCTGGCGTCACAGGCCGAGGAAGCGCTCGGCGAGCTGGTCGCGCTCGGCCTGGTCAATTCAGACAGTTTCGCGGGCTTGCGTGCGCTGCTGGTGCCCGCCGAGCGGCGCCGGCCCGCGATGGGTGGCCGCCGGCGGCGGCGCGTGGCGCTCTTCGGCATGGAGGCAGCCGGCCGCTGGTCGCGCACTGCGCGTCTGCTCGAGGCCAGCGCCTCCGCCGCCGACCGTGCGCGCGGCGCGCCGCCCGCGGCTGCCGAGCACGATGAGGCGATCGAGCACGTGGTGCGCACACTCCTCAAGCGCTGGGGAGTCATATTCTGGCGGCTGCTCGCGCGCGAGGCGGACTGGCTCCCGCCGTGGCGCGAGCTGCTCACGTGCTGTCGGCGGCTTGAAGCCCGCGGCGAGATCCGCGGCGGCCGTTTCGTCGCCGGTTTCAGTGGCGAGCAGTACGCCGCCCCGGAAGCCATCACGCTGCTGCGTGAGGCGCGCCGCAAGCCCCACGAGGGGCACTATGTCTCGCTCTCGGGCGCCGACCCGCTCAACCTCATCGGCATCCTCACGCCGGGCGCGCGCTTGCCGTCTCTGAGCGGCAATCGGCTGCTGTATCGCGATGGCGTGCCAGTCGCTGTGCTCGCGGGCGGCGAGGTGACTCTCCTGCTCGAGCTGTCGCCCGCCGAGCAATGGCAGGCGCGCAATCTGCTGCTGCGCCGGCACGTGCCGGCGACGCTCGCCGACCTCGCCTGAGATCAGCGGGCCGCGCCGCGAGGCGGCAGTGTCAGCTTGCGCGGATCAGCTGCTGCCGTGACGAATCAGCTCTTGGCGTGCTGGTCCTGCCATTTCCTGACCGCCGCCATGGTGTTCTCGACGTGCTTGTCGGGGTTCATGGCGGTGTAGGAGTAGATGATCACACCGCCCGGCGCGATCACATAGGAAGTACGGTTGGCGTACTCGGGATGGCTCGGCAGCACCGCGTCGTAGGCCTTCATGATGCTGCCATCCCGGTCCGAGGCGACCGCGAACTTGTTGCGGCACTCGCTCACCGAGAAGCGGTCGAGAGTCTCGATCGGGTCGTGCGACACACCGATGACGGTCGCGCCGAGCTCGTGGAAGCGCTCGCTGGCTTCGGCGAACTCGTGCGCTTCCGTCGTGCAGCCCGGCGTGAAAGCCGCCGGATAGAAGTACAGCACCACCGGCCCCTTCTTGAGCGCCTCGGCGAGCGAGAACTTGAACTCCTTGCCTGCGAGTGTCGCCTGGGTATTGATGTCGGGCGCCTTGCTGCCGTCCGGCAGCGCGGCGTAGACGGGAATCGCGCCCAAAAGGGCCAGAGCTGCGGACTTCGGTGCCGGTCGCATGTGCCTCTCCTTCTGCTCGAGGGACACGCGCGCCCCCGAAAGCGCAACATGATCGGGCAACACTGCCGGCTGCGCCAGGGGTGACGGTCAGCGTTCCCGCTGCCGCGCGTAACCGACCAGCTCGACATAGCCGCGCCCGTCGACCCGCCGCTCGGCGCGTGTGCCGGTCACTTCCACGGCGCCCTCCCAATAGCGCGGTGTGGTCCTGAGCTCCTGGTCCGCGAGCAGCGGGCGTACGCTCAGCTCGAGCGCCAGCGCCGGAACGCGCAGCCGCCAGCCCGCCGGGTAGCGCTCGCCCGAGCTGCTGCGCCAGCTGTCAGTGACGACGATCGCGACCTCGGCGTCGCTCAGCGCGCGGCGCTCGCCGTCAGCAGTGATCCAACTTCCGGCGCTGTGCGCATCGCGCCGTCCGTCGGAATCGCGCAGCGCGTAGAACATGAGGGAATTGCCGTCATCGAGCTGCAACGCAAACCAGTCCCAGCCGGCCTGCTGCGCACCGAGTCCGCCGCTGCTCCATTCGCGATCGAGCCAGGCTTGGCCGCGTACCGCGAGCGGCTCACCGTCGCGGAACAGGCGGCCGTGCACCGCAAGCCGCGGGAGCGAGTAGTAGTAGCTCGCCGCTGACGGCTCGTCGGCCTTGCGCGAAAGCCCGGCGTTGCCCTGCAGCACCGGAGGCGTCTGCGGCTCGAGAGCGAGCTCGAGCTCGTAGCCGCTCTGTGCGGCGTGCAGCCGCCAGCGCGCCGCCGGAACGGCAGCTGCGGGTTCGTCCGCGGCGAGGAACCAGTCGTCGATCCACACCCGCAGCGGCTGCGTCTCCGCGCCAGCGAGCCCGAGGGCGGCGCGTGCCAGCTTCTGCTCGAAGCAAAAGCGGCGCCGCGCAATGTCGGTGACTGCAAAGTGCGCCATGTAGATCGTGCTCGCACGCCAGGCAGAGAGTGCTCCGTCCGCCGGCGCGCGCTCGCGCGCACTCGCGGGCGGCCGCGCGCGCGTTGCTGGCGCGAGAGCGAAGCGGAAGAACGTCAGCTCGAATCCGAAGTGCTCGCCGCGGTCGCCGTCGAGCTGGCCGCTCAGGTACCACCACTCGTGCCGGAAGTCGGGGTGCGGTCCGTGGTCGCGCGGAAACACGAACGGCCGCGGCACGCTCGCCGCTGCGAATCCGGCGCTGCTTGCAGTGTCGAACCACTGTCCGAGCCGGGAGGGCGCGGCGCTCGCGGGCGGCGCGGCGGCAGCGGTGACGGCGACGGCAGCGGTGACGGCGGCGGCAGCGGTGACGGCGGCGGCAGCGGGGAGAGCGCGCGGCGCGGCTCCGGGGCCGAGCGCTCCCACGAGCGCCGTGCCGAGCATCCCTTGGAGCGCCGCAAGCACTGCCGGTCGTACGCGCGGGCGAGACATCACTCCTCCCGCAGTGCCGTGGCGAGTGTCATGCGGGCACTGCGCCAGGCGGGGTAGGCGCCGGCGGCGAGCGCCGCCGTCAGAGCGAGCGCGAGCGCGCTGCCGAGCTGCGCGGCCGTGAGGTGCAGGTTGATCTGCCAGCCGAACGCACGCCGATTGATCACATCGGTGAGAATGAGCGCGGTGAGGAGTCCCGCCGGGATGGCGGCCAGGAACGCCGCGAGGCCCATGAAGGCCGTCTGTGCGATCACCAGCGCCGCCGTGCCGCCCGGCGTCAGGCCGAGAGTGCGCAGCAGCGCCAACGCGCGGCCGCGCTCGAGCTCCCAGGCGAGCAGCGCACTCAACAGCCCCACCGCCGCCACGCCGGCAGCCAGCCAGTACAGCACCCGCGTAATGACGAAGGTACGCTCGAAGATGCTCATCGACAGA
>Ga0307477_10000717_pt1 | contig 33036 bp, 31 predicted proteins | sample atmos_gasesECM2C_FD_203316 | JGI IMG/M metagenome (GOLD analysis project Ga0307477, IMG submission 203316) | Hardwood forest soil microbial communities from Morgan-Monroe State Forest, Indiana, United States - atmos_gasesECM2C_515 | ecosystem: Environmental > Terrestrial > Soil > Temperate...
ACCCGGCGCGACTCGACCGCGCCGGCCTGGCCGGCGCCCTTGTGGGCGGCGAGCGCGCGCGGCCGGAGCTGCGCGAGCACCCCCTCGACGATGAACGCGGAGGAAATCGGCATGCCATTGTAGTGCAGCAGCGAGCGGAGCTTCCCCTTCTCGACGGCGCTCTCGAGCGTCAGCAGCGAACGGAACTGAGCATCGCGGTTCTGCTCCACCACGAACAGCAGCTCGTGCGCCGCCAGGAACTTCTCGACGTCCTCGCTGAAGGGAAAGGCGCGCACGCGCATGTAGTCGAGCGCGACGCCCTGTCCCTTGAGCACCTCGATCGCCTCGCGGATCGCACCGTCGCAGCTGCCGAGCGACACCAGCGCCGCCGCGGAGCCGGCGGTGGCGTCGATCACGGCGCGCGGCACCAGGCGCTTCGCGGTGGCCCATTTCTTCATGAGCCGATCGAGTACGAGCTGGTAGTCCGCGGCGTCTTCGGTGTACACGCCGTACTGCGTGTGACCCGAGCCGCGCGTGAAGTACGCCGCCTTGGGATGCACGCCGGGGAGCGTGCGATAGCCGATGCCGTCGCCGTCCTTGTCGAAATAGCGATAGAACTTCTCGAGCTTGAGGACCTCCTCCTTGCCGAGCAGCTTGCCGCGATCGGGGCGGTAGCTGTCGTCCCACTTGAGGTCGCGGCACATCCAGTCGTTCATGCCGATGTCGAGGTCGGAGAGCACCATGACCGGGGTCTGCAGACGCTCGGCGAGATCGAAGGCCTGCACCGCCATGTAGAAGCATTCCTCGGGATTCGCCGGGTAGAGGCACACATGGCGCGTGTCGCCGTGGGAGGCGTAAGCGGCCTTGAGCACATCGCCCTGCTGGGTGCGGGTCGGCATGCCGGTCGAGGGGCCGACGCGCTGGATGTCGAACACCACGGCCGGCACCTCGGCATAGTAGGCCAGCCCGAGAAACTCGCCCATCAGCGAGATGCCGGGGCCCGAGGTCGCGGTGAAGGCGCGCGCGCCGTTCCACATGGCGCCGATCACCATGCCGATGGAAGCGAGCTCGTCCTCCGCCTGGATGAAGGCGAAATTCTTCGCGCCGCTCGCATCGATGCGCATGCGGTCGGCGAACATCTTGAAGGCGTCCATCAGCGAGGTCGAGGGCGTGATCGGATACCAGGCCGCGACCGTCGCGCCGGCGTACAGGCAGCCGAGCGCCGCGGCGGTGTTGCCGTCGATCATGATGTGCCCGGCGGTGCGGTCGAGCTTCTCGACGCGCAGCGGCAGCGGACAGGGGAAGGCGGCGCGCGTGTAGTCGTAGCCGAGCTGGATGGCCTTCATGTTGCTCTCGACCAGCTGCGGCTTCTTGGCGTAGGTCTCGGCGAGGAGTTCCCGGATGCGCGCCAGGTCGAGATCGAGCAGCGCCGCCAGCACGCCCGCGTAGCAGATGTTCTTCATCAGGATGCGCGTGCGCACGCCGTTGAAGCTCTCGTTGCAGAGCTTCGCGAGCGGCACGCCGAGCACGGTGATGTCGTCGCGCTTGAGCAGCGCCGGGCGCGGCCAGGTCGAGTCGTACACCAGGTAGCCGCCCGGTTCGACCTCCTTGACGTCGCGCGCGTAGGTCTCGGCGTTCATGGCGACCATGATGTCGACGCGCCCGGAGCGCGCCACATGGCCGTCCTTGGTGATGCGGATCTCGTACCAGGTCGGCAGCCCCTGGATGTTGGAGGGGAAGTAGTTCTTGCCGGTCACCGGGATGCCGCTGCGGAAGATCGACTTCATCAGCAGCGTGTTGGCGCTCGCCGAGCCGGTGCCATTGACCGTGGCGATCTTGATGGAGAAGTCGTTGACGCGCGTGTCTCGCAATACACTCATGTGGCTTCGCTCGGCAGGCAGGCTGGTCGTTCGGGCTGGCTAGGCAATCTTCGGCTTGCGGGCCTCGACGCTCGCGGCTTCGTCGACGGCGTGCGGCCAGTGGAGCTCGGACTTCTGCATGTCCCAGGCCGCGGTCGGGCAGCGCTCGGCGCACAGCCCGCAATGCACGCACAGGTCCTCGTCCTTCACCATCACGCGCCCTGTCTGCGGCAGCGATGCCGAGACGTACAGCGGCTGGCTGAGGTTCCTGGCCGGCGCCTTGAGCCGCTCGCGCAGCTCCGCCTCCTCGCCGTTGTGCGTGATGGTGAGGCAATCGACCGGGCAGATGTCGAGGCACGCATCGCACTCGATGCACAGCTTCGCCGTGAACACCGTCTGCACGTCGCAGTTGAGGCAGCGCTGCACTTCCTGCTCGACCTGCTCGGCGGTGAAGCCGAGCTCGACCTCGATGTTGAGCTTCTTGAAGCGCTCCTTGAGCGAGACGTGCGGCATCAGCCGCCGCTCGACCGGCGTGTAGTCGTTGGCGTACGACCACTCGTGCATGCCCATCTTGCGGCTCTGCAGGTTGATCCCCGGCGGCAGCCGCTCGCTCACCGGCTCGCCCTGGCAGTGGCGGTGAATGGAGATCGCGGCCTGATGCCCGTGCTCGACCGCCCAAATGATGTTCTTCGGTCCGAAGGCGGCGTCGCCGCCGAACAACACTCCCGGGCGCGACGACTGGAAAGTGGTCGGGTCGATGACCGGCACGTCCCACTTGTCGAACTCGATGCCGAGGTCGCGCTCGATCCAGGGGAAGGCGTTTTCCTGGCCGATGGCGAGGATCACGTCATCCGCCGGCAGGAACTCCTCGCCCCTCACGCGCTCGGCGGTGATGCGCCCGGCCGCATCGAGCTCATACTCCATCGTCTCGAAGCGCATGCCGACGAGGCGGCCGTTCTCGATCACGAATTCCTTCGGCGAGCGATTGACGATGATCTCGACGCTCTCCTCCTCGGCATCCTCGAGCTCCCACTCCGAGGCCTTGAAGAAGCCGCGCGGCTTGCGCGCCATCACCTTGACGCTCTCCGCCCCGAGCCGCAGGCTCGTGCGGCAGCAGTCCATCGCCGTGTTGCCGACGCCGATGATCAGCACGCGCCTGCCGATCCGGTCGGTATGCGCGAACGCCACCGACTCGAGCCAGGCGATGCCGATGTGGATGTTGGCCGCGCCGGCCTCACGCCCCGGGAGTTTCAAGTCCTTGCCGTGCGGCGCTCCCGAGCCGACGAACACCGCATCAAAGCCGCCCGTGGCGAGCAGCTCCCGCAGGCTGTCGACCGGCGTGCCGAGCTTCAGGTCGACGCCCATGTCGGTGATCATGGCGATCTCCTCGTTCAGCACGGTGTGCGGCAGGCGGAACGAAGGAATGTTGGTGCGCATCAGGCCGCCGGGCTCGCCGTACTGCTCGAAGATCGTCACCTGGTAGCCGAGCGGCATCAGGTCGTTCGCCACGGTGAGCGAGGCACAGCCTGCACCGATGCAGGCGATGCGCTTGCCGTTCTTGGCGCGCGGGATCTGCGGCAACCGCGCACGCACATCGTCACGGTGGTCGGCGGCGACGCGCTTCAGGCGGCAAATCGCGACCGGTTTCTGCTCGATGCGGCCGCGGCGGCAGGCCGGCTCGCACGGCCGGTCGCACACGCGGCCGAGAATTCCCGGAAAGACGTTCGAGTCGCGGTTCACCATGTAAGCGTCGGTGAAACGGCCCTGGGCGATCAGTCGGATGTATTCCGGAACATCGGTGTGGGCGGGGCAGGCCCACTGGCAGTCCACGACTCGATGGTAGTAGTTCGGATCGGAGGTATCGGTGGGTTGCATTCAGTAGCCGGGCCTCATCCTGACAGCCCTTGCGAGGTTGGCGGGAGTCGCGAGTATAGGGGCGTTTGTGACCGTCGATAGTGAGACATTGCGCACGGCTCGAAGTGCTCGCCGGTCGCCGCCCTCGGAAAATTCCGGGCGCTTGCGGGCGCCCGGCTTGATGTTGCAGTGCAGCAACAGTGCGCGCCCCCGCCCTTGACGCGTCGTTCGGCGCCCTGCGCCTATACTCGCCGCGCCATGCCCGAACCCGTCGAACCTCAAGCGACCGAAATCCGCCTGCGGCGCGCCACACGCGTGCTCGAGGTGAGCTTCACCGACGGCAGCCGCTTCGAGCTGCCGTTCGAGTACCTGCGCGTGCACTCGCCCTCCGCCGAGGTCAAGGGTCATGGGCCGGGACAGGAAGTGCTGGTCCTCGGCAAGGAGAACGTCGGCATCGCGGCGATCGAGCCCGTGGGGCAATACGCCGTGAAGCTGGTGTTCGACGACGGGCACGACACGGGTCTCTATACCTGGAAATACCTGCACGAGCTCGGCCGCGAACGTGAGCCGAAATGGGCGCGCTATCTCGCGCGCAAGGCACGCGCCGCGTCCGAGAGCAGCGGCCTCAGCGGCGGCGGCAAGAGCGGCGACGGTGGCAGCGGTGCCGGTGGCAGCGGTCCTGCCGGCGCGAGCCCCGGATGCGGGCGCTGAATGCCAGGCGTCGAATACTGAGCACCGGAAGAGAAAACGGGCCGGGCGTCACTGCCCGGCCCGTTTTCGCACGCAAGACCCCCCGTAACGGCGGCGATTCTAGCGCATTGCTCGTGAGAAAAAGCAAGCGTCGTCGCACCCGAGCGCGCGCCGCGCGACCGTGCAAGTAACGTGCGCGGCGCAGCCCTGCAAAAAAAGGCGCACCCGGCACGATCGTCTAGAATGTGTCTCACGCGATCCTGATCGCCGCGGCACATGGCGGACGAAAGCTTCACCGACTTTGGCTTCGAGCGCATTCGGCGCGCGGACAAGGCTCGCCGCGTGCGTGGCGTGTTCGACTCGGTCGCGCCGCAATACGACCTGATGAACGATCTGATGTCCGCCGGCGCGCACCGCCTGTGGAAGCGCTTCACGCTCGCGCTCGCGAACCTCCGCTCCGGGCAGCGGGCGCTCGACGTCGCCGGCGGCACGGGCGATCTGGCCGCGGGACTCGCACGGCAGGTGGGCGAACGGGGCCTGGTGGTGCTGAGTGACGTCAACGCCGCGATGCTGGCGCGCGGGCGCGACCGACTGCTCGATGAGGGCTTCGTCGGCAGCGTCGCCTGTGTGCAGGCCGATGCCGAGCGGCTGCCGTTTGCCGATGGCATGTTCGATTGCATCACCATCGGCTTCGGCCTGCGCAACGTCACCGACAAGCCCGCGGCGCTCGCGGCCATGCAGCGCGCGCTCAAGCCCGGCGGTCAGCTGCTGGTGCTCGAGTTCTCGCAGCCGCGCCTGCCGGGGCTCAAGCCGCTCTACGACGCCTACTCGTTCCACGCCCTGCCGTGGCTCGGCAAAGTGGTCGCGCACGATGCGACGAGCTATCGCTACCTCGCCGAGTCGATCCGCCGGCACCCGGACCAGGAGACGCTGCTCGCGATGCTGCGGGAGGCCGGACTCGAAGGCTGCCGCTACCACAACCTCGCCGGCGGCATCGTCGCCGTGCATCGCGGCTACCGCGCCTAGGACGCGCGATGCTCGCCGAGTCGCTCGCGAAGGTGTTGAACCGCGGCCTGCCGCGCTCGCCGCGGGCGCGGCAACTGTGCGCGAGCCTCGCCGGCAAGAGCGTCGGCGTCGCGGTGGGTGAGCTCGCCCGCGTGCGGCTCGGCTCGACCGGCGAGACGCTCACGATCGCTTTCGCAGAGGGCGGCGCCGCGCCGACGACACGCGCGGGTGCCGAGCCAACGCCGGAGAGAGCCGATGCGACGCTCACCGGCGGGCCCCTCAGCCTGCTCGCGCTCGGTGGTGAGCGTGCCGCGGCGGTACTGCAGCGTGGCGAGGTGCGCGTCGGCGGCGATGCGGAAGTCGCGGAGAGATTCCGCGAGCTGCTGCAGCTGCTGCGCCCCGACTTCGAGGAGGAGCTGGCGCTCCTCATCGGCGACGTGCCGGCCCACCAGCTCGGGCGACTGGCACGACTCGCCGGCCGCTCGATTCGCCGGGCCGCGGCCACCACGCTCGAGAATCTCGGCGAATACCTCGGCCACGAGCGCCGTGATCTGGTATCGCGCAACGAGGGCGAGCAGTTCCTGCGCGGCGTCGATACGGTGCGCGAGAGCGTGGATCGGCTCGAGGCGCGCCTCGAGCTGATCGCCCGGCGGCGTCGCGGCAGCGCATGAGGCTCACCGAGCGCCCGTGAAGCTGCGCGTCATCGTGCGGCTGCTCGAGATCCAGCACGTGCTGCTCAGGCACGGGCTCGATGACTTCGTGCGTGCCACGCACCTCTACCGCCCACTGCGGTTCCTGTTCTTCCTCGCGCCCGGCGTGTGGTTCGAGCGGCGACGGCAGGCGAGCCGCGGCGTGCGGCTGCGGCTCGCGCTGCAGCAGCTCGGGCCGATCTTCGTCAAATTCGGGCAGGCAGTCTCCACGCGCCGCGACCTGCTGCCGAGCGACATCGCCGACGAGCTCGCGCGTCTGCAGGACCGCGTGCCGCCGTTTCCGGGGGCGCTCGCCCGCCAGCTGGTCGAGCGCTCCTACGGACAGCCGCTCGGCGAGGTGTTCGCGAGCTTCGAGGAGACGCCGCTCGCGGCCGCCTCCATCGCACAGGTGCACGCCGCGCGGCTGCCCGCCGGCGCGCAGGTCGTGGTCAAGGTGCTGCGACCGGGCATGCGCGCGGTGATCGAGCGCGACCTCGAGGTGCTGCACGCGCTCGCCGCGCTCGCGCAGCGCTACTGGCCCGAGGGGCGCCGGCTGCGACCGCGCGAGCTGGTGGCCGAGTATCAGAAGACCATCCTCGACGAGCTCGACCTGATGCGCGAGGCGGCCAACGCCTCGCAGCTCAAGCGCAACTTCGCCGGCTCGGATCTGCTGTACGTGCCGGAGGTCTACTGGGACTACTGCCGCACCGACGTCATGGTGATGGAGCACATTCACGGCGTGCCGATCAGCGACCTGAGCGCGCTCAAGGCCGCCGGCACCGACATTCCGCGGCTGGCCGAGAACGGCGTGCGCATCTTCTTCACCCAGGTGTTCCGCCACAACTTCTTCCACGCCGACATGCACCCCGGCAACATCTTCGTGCTGATCGACGACCCGCAGCGCCCGCGCTATGCGGCGGTCGACTTCGGCATCGTCGGCACCCTCGAGCCGCGCGACCAGTACTATCTCGCCGAGAACTTCCTGGCGGTATTCGACCGCGACTACCGGCGGGTCGCGCAGCTGCACCTCGAGTCGGGCTGGGTGCCGCCCGGGACACGCGTCGATGAGATGGAGTCGGCGGTACGCACGGTGCTCGAGCCGATCTTCGACCGGCCGCTGAAGGACATCTCGTTCGGGCGGATCCTGCTGCGGCTGTTCGAGATCTCGCGGCGCTTCAACGTGCAGATTCAGCCGCAGCTGCTGCTGCTGCAGAAGACGCTGCTCAACGTCGAGGGCCTGGGTCGGGAGCTGTATCCGGAGCTCGATATCTGGAGCGCCGCCACTCCGATCCTGCGCGAGTGGATGCGCGAGCGTAGTGGGCCGCGCGCGCTGTTGCGCGGCCTGCGCGCGGCGCTGCCGGAGCTCGCCGAGGCGGCGCGCAGCCTCCCGGCGCTGCTGCGCGCGCGACTCGAGAGCGCGCCTGGGGCGGCGCACGCCGGGGCGCATCCGAACGCGGCTGCGCACGCTGCGACCGAGCGTCAGGCGCGCCGGCGCGCCACCGTCCGCCGACGCACGGCGGTGCGTCTCGGCACGGCGCTGCTGTTCGCCGGGCTCCTGTGGCTCGGATTCGCGCGCGAGCCGGCCTGGCTCGGGTGGCTGCTGCTCGCCAGTGGACCGGTGTTGCTCGCTTACGACCTCGTGCGGTGAGCCGCGTGCAGCGCTCGCTCACCGAAGGCTCGATCCGCGTCTCACTGCTGCGTTTCACCTTGCCGATCCTGTTCGCCAACGTGCTGCAGTCGCTCAACGGCTCGGTGAACTCGGTGTGGGTGGGCCGCTTCCTCGGCGAGGCGGCGCTCACCGCCACCTCGAACGCCAATACCGTGATGTTCCTGCTGATCGGCGCGGCCTTCGGCGTGGCGCTCGCCGCCACCATCCTCATCGGCCAGTGCATCGGCGCCAACAACCTGCAGGAGACGCGCCGCGTGGTCGGCACGAGCGCGACCTTCTTCGCCGCCATCTCGGTGACCATGGCGATCCTCGGCCTCGCCTTCTCCCGGCCGCTGCTCGTTGCCATGAGCACGCCGGCCGACTCGCTGCCGCTCGCCGTCGCCTACATGCGCGTCATCTTCCTCGCGCTGCCGTTCCTGTACATGTACGCCTTCGTGATGGCGGTGCTGCGCGGCGCGGGCGACTCGAAGACGCCGTTCTATTTCATGCTGCTGTCGGTCGCCATCGACATCGCGCTCAACCCGCTGCTGATCTTCGGCTTCGGTCCCGTGCCGCGCTTCGGCATCGCGGGCTCCGCGCTCGCGACTTTCATCGCCCAGGCCGTGAGCCTCACGGCGCTCATCCGCCACCTCTATCGGCGGCGCCACCTGCTGGTCCTGCATCGCGCGGAGCTGCACCTGCTGAAGGTCGACTGGTCGCTGGTCGGCATACTGCTCAGGAAGGGCATCCCGATGAGCGCGCAGATGCTGGTGCTCTCCTTGAGCGGTGTGCTCATGATCACCCTCGTCAACCGCTTCGGAGTCGACACCACGGCGGCGTTCGGCGCGGCGCTGCAGATCTGGAACTACATCCAGATGCCGGCCTTTGCGGTCGGCATGGCGATCTCGGCCATGGCGGCGCAGAACGTCGGCGCCGGCAAATGGCAGCGCATCCCGCGCATTGCCCGCGTCGGGGTGCTGTACAGCGTGCTGCTGACCGGCTCGGTGGTGCTCGCCATCGAGCTGCTCAACACGCGGGTGTTCGCGCTGTTCCTGCCGGCCGGCTCGAGCGCGCTCGCCATCGCCGCGCACATGAACCGCATCGTCACTCCCTCGTTCATGTTCTTCGGAATCTCGGTCGCGCTCTTCGGTGTGGTCCGCGCCACCGGAGCAGTCATCGCGCCACTCGTGATCTTCACTATCTCGCTGCTCGCGGTGCGCTTCCCGCTCGCCGAGGCGTTCCTCGATCGTTACCAGGTGAACGCGATCTGGTGGAGCTTCCCGGTCTCCTCGGCTCTGTCGTGTCTGCTGGCACTGCTCTACTACCGCTACGGCAGCTGGCGGAGCCTGCACCTGACGGAACCGGCGCCGGCCGCCTGAGGCGCCGGGTCCACCCCAAGCGACCGCCGCCCGCCCCTGACGCGCGCTGCCTCTCCCGGATTGCATATGGGGAAGCGGCTTCCGGCGGCGCAGAATGCCTGCTCCACCACGGCGTGCCGGGCCTGGCCTGCCGCACGCGCAGGAGCTCCTTATGCAGAAGATCGCGACCCGCACACTCGGCCCGGACGGTCCGGCAGTCGGGGCGCTCGGCCTCGGCTGCATGGGAATGAGCCAGTTCTACGGGCCGCACGACGATACTGAGTCGAACGCGACGATTCAGCACGCACTCGATCGCGGCGTCACCATGCTCGACACCGCGGACATCTACGGCCCCTACACCAACGAGGAGCTGGTCGGCCGGGCGATTCGCGGTCGGCGGGCGCAGGCGTTCATCGCCACCAAATTCGGTTTCGTGCACGACCCGGCCAACCCGCAGGCGCGCGCGATCGACGGCCGTCCGGTGCGCGTACGCGAGGCGTGCGAGGCGAGCCTCAAGCGCCTCAACGTGAGCTGCATCGATCTCTATTACCTGCACCGCGCCGATCCGCAGGTGCCGATCGAGGAGACCGTCGGTGCGATGGCGCAGCTGGTGCGCGCCGGCAAAGTGCGGCACCTCGGATTGTCAGAAGTGTCTGCGCAGACTCTCGAGCGTGCTCACCGCGTGCATCGCATCACCGCGCTGCAGAGCGAGTACTCGCTCTGGACGCGCGATCCGGACGACGGCGTGCTGGCGACCTGCGAGCGACTCGGCATCGCGCTGGTGCCGTTCAGCCCGCTCGGCCGTGGCTTTCTCACCGGCGCCCTCAGGAGTCCCGAGGACTTCGCGGCCGACGACTACCGCCGCAGCAACCCGCGCTTCCAGGGCGAGAACTTCGCCCGCAACCTCGCGCTGGTCGAGAAAGTGAAGACTCTGGCGCGCACCAAGGGCTGCACGGCCGCCCAGCTGACGCTCGCTTGGGTGTTGGCGCAGGGCGAGCACATCGTGCCGATTCCGGGGACGCGCCGCAGCCGCAATCTCGAGGAGAACCTCGGCGCGCTCGAGGTGCGCCTCAGCGCGGCGGACCTGGCGCAGATCGAGGCGGTGTTTCCCGCCAGCGCGATCGCCGGCGCGCGCTACCCCGAAGCGCTGATGCGCCTGGTGCGCGGCTGACGGCGCGGCGGCGCGGCGGTCCTTCAGCCGCGCGGCACCGCCGTCTCGCTGGCGACTGCGGCGGCGCGCGGCTCGATCCATAGCGCCCGCGCGCGCCCGCAGAGCACGCCCTGCTCGTCGAAGATCGCGGTGCCCGCCTCGTGCTTGCGGCCGCTCGATCCGATGTGCCAGCCGACCACCGTGCACGAGGCGCCCACATACACCAGGCGGTCGACGTGCGCGGTGAACTGCGCGAGCAGCATCATGCGGTCGTCGGGAGCCACGGCGTAGTAGCCCGGGCAATCGAGCGCCGCCGACATGAATTCGGGACGCACCTTGCCATCGCCGCCATCGAGCGAGCTGTCGGGCACCCAGGGTGCGGCGACCACGCCCCGCTCGCCGAGCGGTCCGGCGAAGATCCGCAGTCCGTCACCGCGCACGCGCTGGGTGCCGCACACGAAGCAGCTCGGAAAGCGGTGGTGGCGAAAGCCGGCGTAATGGCGCGAGGCCTCGAGCGCCTCGAGGTAGGCGGGCGCCGGCCGGACGTCGAGCTGCAGCACCGCCGGACGCGCTGCACCGATCGGCTCCTCGCCGTGACGCACTTCGAGCGTGCCGTCGGCGAGCTCTCGCACGGCCAGCTCGGTGTCGAGCGGCGGCGGCTTCAGCAGCCGCACTTCGAGGGTGCGCGCGGCGAGCGTCGCCACCAGACCGGCGAAATAACCTCCGTTGGAGGAGCTCGGCGGGCCGCGAAAGCGCGCAGCGACGGTCAGTGTCTGCATACGACTGGCGGGATTCATACCGGCCTGAGCTGCCGCAACCACCCCGCCGTATCCTCGCCGCGCTCGAGCCGCTCGACCAGCGCGGAGCCGACCACGACGCCGTCGACGTGGCCACGCAGCCGCTCGACCTGCTCGCGGCTGCGGATACCGAAGCCGGCACACACCGGCAAGCGTGAGCTCGCGCGCACCGCATCGAGATAGTCGAGCACGCTCTGCGGCACGGCGACGTTGCGGCCGGTCGTGCCGGTCATGGTGACCGCGTACACGAAGCCCTCACTCGCGGCGCACAGTCGCGCGAGGCGCGCCGGCTCGGTCACCGGCGTGACCATCTGCACCAGCGCGAGCTCGCGTGCGCTGAGCGCCGGGCGCAGCACGCTGCTCTCATCGAGCGGCAGATCGGGCACGATGAACCCCGCCACGCCGGCGCGCGCCGCAGCGAGCGCGAGCCGCTCGACCCCGTAGGCGAGCAGCGGGTTCAGGTAGCTCATCAGCAGCAGCGGCACTGCGACGGCCTCGAGCGCCGCGAGCTCGGCGAGGATCCACTCGAGACTCACTCCCTGGGCGAGAGCTGCGAGGCTGGCGCGCTGGATCGTGACGCCGTCGGCCATGGGATCGGTGAACGGCACGCCGACCTCGATGACGTGCGCCGCGCTCTCGAGGGCGCGCACGTGCGTGCGAAAGCTGGCGCGCGTCGGGAAGCCGGCGGTCAGGTACGCGACCAGCGCCGGCTCACCGCCCGCCGCGGCCGCGCGGATCGCCCGGCTGATGCGCTCACCGCCGCTCATGAGTGCGCCGCCGGCAGCAGCTCCTGCTCGAGCGTCGCCATGTCCTTGTCGCCGCGGCCCGAGAGGCATACCACCACGGTGCGCCCCGGATTCGCCTCGGCCCAGCGGGCCGCGCCGGCGAGCGCGTGGGCGCTCTCGAGCGCCGGCAGGATCCCCTCGTACTCGCTCAGCAGCCGCACGCCGGCGAGCGCCTCGGCATCGCTCGCCGTCTGATAGCGCACGCGGCCGATGGCGGCGAGGAGCGCATGCTCGGGGCCGACCCCCGGATAGTCGAGCCCGGCGGACACCGAATGGGTCTCGCGGATCTGACCGTCCTCGGTCTGCAGCAGCAGCGAGTACGTACCGTGCAGGACTCCAGGCCGGCCGAAGACCACGGTGGCGGCGTTGTCGCCGAGTCCGGCGCCGCGCCCGCCGGCCTCGATCCCGATGATCTCGACGGTCTCATCTGCGAGGAAAGCGTGGAAGGCGCCGATGGCGTTCGAGCCGCCGCCGACACAGGCAATGACGGCATCGGGCAGCCGCCCGGTGGCGGCGAGCGCCTGCGCGCGCGCCTCGCGGCCGATGACCGACTGCAGCTCGCGCACCAGGTAGGGGTAGGGGTGCGGGCCGACCACCGAGCCGAGAAGATAATAAGTGTCGAGCGGATCCGAGACCCAGTCGCGCAGCGCCTCATCGATCGCAGCCCGCAGCGTCCGATCACCCGAGGTCACCGGCACGACTTCGGCGCCGAGCAGCCGCATGCGTCCGACGTTGGGGGCCTGACGCTCCATGTCGACCGCGCCCATGTAGACCGTGCAGGGGAGTCCGAGGCGCGCGCAGGCCGCGGCACTCGCGACGCCGTGTTGCCCGGCGCCGGTCTCGGCCACCACGCGCCTGGCGCCCAGGCGCCGGGCGAGCAGCGCCTGCCCGATGGCGTTGTTGATCTTGTGCGCGCCGGTGTGGGCGAGATCCTCGCGCTTGAGATAGAGCTGCGCGCCCCAGCGCGCCGACAGCCGCGGCGCGAAGGTGAGCGGGGTCGGGCGACCGACCCAGCTCGTCAGCTGCGCGTTGAATTCCGCCTGGAAATCGCTCGCGTGCAGCTGCTCGCGCACGCCGCGCTCGAGCCGCTCGAGCGCCGCAATGAGCGTTTCGGGCACGTAGCGGCCGCCGAACGGCCCGAAGCGGCCGCGTGCGTCGGGGAGCTTGCCGGCGAGCACGTCGGCGAGCAGGCCGGCGGCGGCGAGGGATGCGGGTTGAGTCATGGGCGATCCTGTTTCGATCCGAGTCAATCCGGGGCGGGGGCGGCAACGCTCGCGACCGCGCGCACGGCGGCCACGAACCTGATGATCTCGGCGGCGCTCTTCACGCCCGGCCGTGTCTCGACGCCGCTCGAGACATCGACACCGTAGGGGCGCACGGCCTCGAGCGCCGCGGCCACGTTGGCTGCGGTCAGGCCGCCGGCGAGCACCAGCTCGGTGCGGCGGGCGAGGCGATGAGCCGTGTCCCAGTCGCTCACCGTGCCGCTGCCGCTCCGCGGACCCTCGAAGAGTATGCGGCGCGGCAGCGCCCCGGGCGCACCCCCGGCGGCGCGCACGACCGGCAGACGGCCCAGCTGCTGCGGCAGGCGCAGCGACTCGAAGTCGGCGGCATCGCTCTGCAGCAGATCGGGTGCGAACGTCGCCACGATCTCATCGACCTCGGCCTGCGTGGGATGGCGCAGCACGGCCACACAGCACACCCGGCCGCGCGCCGGCTGCGCCAGTCGTGCAGCCGCTCGCGGGGTGAGGCGTCGCGGCGACTCGGCGAACACGAAGCCGATCGCATCGGCGCGCGCCGCGAGCGCCGCAGTGACCGCCTCAGCGCTCGTCATGCCGCAGATCTTGACCCACATCTAACACGCTCCGCGCGCGGCGCGCCCGGCAGTGAGCAGCGCGCGCGCCAGCGCACCCGGATCGGCAGCGCGCATCAGGGCGCTGCCAACCAGCGCGAGCTCGTAGCCCGCCGCTGCCACCCGCCCGGCCTCGGCGGGTGCGGCAACGCCGCTCTCGGCGACGCGCGGCACGGAGCGCGGCAGCTGCGGCGCAAGCTCGAAGAGCCGCTCCGGCAGCACCTCGAGCGTCGTCAGATCGCGGCAGTTGAGGCCCGCCAGCAGCTGCTGCGAGGGCGCGCGTGCGCCGATCAGCTCGTGCATCAGCTCGAGGTCGCGCGCATCGAAGGCTTCGAGCAGCACGAACAACCCGAGCTCGCGCGCCGCATCGAGCAGCTCGACGATGGTCGCGCGCGGCAGCATGCGCACGATGACCAGCACGCCGGCCGCGCCGGCGACCCGCGCCTCGAGCACCTGATAGGGATCGACGAGAAAGTCCTTGCGCATCGCCGGCACCGCGAGCGGCGCGAGCGCCGCGGCCGCTTCGCTCAGATGCGCGAGCGAGCCGGCGAAGCGCGCCGGCTCGGTGAGCACCGAGACGGCAGCCGCGCCGGCACGGGCATAGGAGACGACCCGCTGCGCGGCGCTCTCGTGGCGCTCATCCAGCGCTCCGGCAGCTGGGGAGCGGAGCTTGAGCTCCGCGATGAGATCGAAACCGGAAGAATCGAGCCGCAGCGGCGGCGGCACGGGACTGCGGCGCGCCTGCTCGGCGAGTGCGCCCGCCGAGCGCACCGCCTTCGCCGCCGCGAGTCGCGCGCGGCTGCCGGCCGCCATTTCCTCGAGGAACGCCGTGCTCACGTCCCTTTCTCCTGCGGCAGCCCGTCCGCCGCAGTGCGCGCACGATTCGCGGCCGCTCGCTGCTCACCGAGCGCCTCGAGCACGCGCCGCGCCGCGCCGCTCTCGATGGCGGCGCTGGCGCGCGCGATGCCCTCGCGCGGCTCGCGGGCGACACCGGCCACCTCGAGCGCGAGCGCCGCGCCGAGCAGCAGGCAGTCGCGGTGCGCGCCGCGGTCCTCGCCGTAGAGCACCGCGCGCAGCGCCTGAGCGTTGTAACGGGCGTCGCCGCCTTTGAGCGTTGCGGCGCTGCACGCCGCGAGCCCGTAGTCGGACGGCGCGCGCAGGCCGACCTCGACGCGCCCGGGGCGCACGTCGAACAGCGTGAACGGACCGATGGGCGTCGGCTCGTCCCAGCCGGCCGCGCCGTGGACCACGAAGGTGCGCTCACCGGGGAGCCCGGCGAAGGTGTCGGCGATGAGGCGCGCGACTTCGAGACTGAAAGCGCCGATCACGTGCAGCGGCGGCTGGGCGGGATTCACCAGGGGACCCAGGATGTTGAACACCGTGCGCACGCCGAGCGCGCGGCGGACCGCGCCGACGCCGGCGGTCGCCGGATGGTAGTGAGGCGCGAACAGATAGGTGAAACCGCTCGCGGCGAGACAGGCGGCGGCGGCCTCGGCGTCGAGCGGGATCTCGAGGCCGAGCGCCTCGAGCACATCGGCGCTGCCGCAGCGACTCGAGACCGAGCGATTGCCGTGCTTCACCACCGGCACGCCGCAGGCCGCGGTCAGCAGCGCCGCACCGGTCGAGATGTTGAAGCTGCCGGACGCATCGCCCCCGGTGCCGACGATGTCGATCGCGCGCAGACCTGGCGGGAGGTTCGGGCGGAGCGCGACGCGGCGCATCGCGAGCGCCAGTCCGCGCATTTCCTCTGCTACCACACCCTTGGTGGTGAGCGCGGCCAGCAGCGCGCCCATCATGGCGGGCGGGGTCTCCCGGTCGGTCAGCCGGGCGAGCAGCGCTTCCGCCTGCGCCTGCGAGAGATCGCGGCGCTCGAGCAGCTGCTCGAGCAGCTCACGCGGCGCGGCCATGGTCCGCTCCGCGCTCGCCGGCGGTGTGCCTGAGGAAGTTGTCGAGCAGCGTCGGCCCGTCGGGAGTCAGGATGCTCTCGGGGTGAAACTGCACGCCCTCGACGGTGAGCGAGCGGTGGCGCACGCCCATCACTTCGCCCTCGGCGGTGCGCGCACTCACCTCGAGCACCGGCGGCAAGGTCGCCGGGGCGGCGATCAGCGAATGGTAGCGCCCCACCTCGCACGGCTGCGGCAGTCCGGCGAACACGGTGCGCCCGTCGTGGTGCGCGAGCGAGGTCTTGCCGTGCATCAAGCGGTCCGCGCGCACGACCTTGCCGCCGAACACTTCGACGATCGACTGGTGGCCGAGGCAGACGCCGAGCACCGGGATGCGACCCGCGAAGGCGCGAATCATGTCCATCGAGATGCCGGCATCGTACGGCGTGCCGGGTCCGGGCGAGACGCACAGGTGCGTCGGCGCGAGGGCAAGCGCGGCGGCCGGCGTCAACGCATCGTTGCGGTAGACGATGACCTCGGCGCCGAGCACCAGGAAGGCCTGCACCAGGTTGTAGGTGAAGGAGTCGTAGTTGTCGATCAGCAGCAGCCGCGGCCTCACAGACCCTCCTCGGCGAGCTCGAGCGCGCGCACCAGGGCGGCACTCTTGGCGAGCACTTCCTCGTGCTCGCTCGCCGGCACGCTGTCGGCGACGATACCGGCGCCAGCCTGGTAGCTGTACTCGTCGCCGTTGAACACCAGCGTGCGGATGGTGATGGCGTGGTCCATGTCGCCGTGCGCGCCGAAGTAGCCGACCGTGCCGCCGTACAGGCCGCGGCTCACCGGCTCGAGCTCGTCGATGATCTGCATGGCGCGCACCTTGGGTGCCCCGACCAGCGTGCCGGCCGGGAAAGCCGCCGCGAACAGATCGAACGCATCGCGACCAGCGGCGAGCTCGCCGTGCACGCCGCTCACCAGGTGCATGACGTGGCTATAGCGCTCGACCGAGCGGTACGGCTCGACGCGCACGCTGCCGGCACGCGCCACGCGTCCGAGATCGTTGCGCGCCAGGTCGACGAGCATCACGTGCTCGGCGTTCTCCTTCGGGTCGGCGAGCAGCTGCGCGGCGCGCGCCGCATCGACTGCGGCATCCGCGGCGCGCGGCCGGGTGCCGGCGATGGGTCGCAGCTGCGCCCGGCCGGCGCTCAGCTTCACCAGCGCCTCGGGCGAGGAGCCGACCACGGTCACGTCGCCGAGAGCGCAGTAATACATGTAAGGCGAGGGGTTGATGTAGCGCAGGGCGCGATACGCCTGGAAGGGGTCGAGTGCGTGGCGGCCGGAGAAGCGGCTCGCGAGCACCAGCTGGTAGACATCACCGGCGGCGATGTGCTGCTGGACGCGCTCGACGCCCGCGAGGTACTCAGCGCGGGTGACCGCCGCAGCGGGCGGGCTGCAGCGACCTGCGCGGCGCCCGTTCGGCAGCGCTCCGCGCAGCGCCTGCACCACTTCGCCGCGCAGCGCGCGCCGCTCCTCGTCCGAGCCGGCGTGCAGCAACGCGATGCCGCGTGTCAGGTGATCGAACACCAGTACCGAGCGTGGCGCGACGTAGTGCAGCGCCGGCACCGCCCCGGTGCGTCCGGCAGGCAGCGGCAGCCGCTCGAAGTGACGCACGACGTCGTAGGCGGCGTAGCCGACCAGTCCCCCGGCGAGCGGCACGCCGGCAATGTCGGGCTGCGGCCGCGGCGAGCGCGCGAGCGCCGAGCGCAGCGCCGCGAGCAGTCCCGCACCGTTGATCGGCAGCGGGTGGCGCTCGCCGCCGATCGCGAGTCCGGTCGCATCGAGCCGCAGCTCGAGGCCGTCGCCAAAGCCGATGAACGAATAGCGCGCCAGCCGCTCCCCGCCCTCGACGCTCTCGAGCAGAAAGCGCGGCTTGAACGGCGCCAGCTTCATGAACGCCGACACGGGTGTGTCGAGATCACCGGTGATGTCGAAAGGCGGTTGCACCGCTCAAGTCACTCCGCTAGCTCTGAACAACAAAACGGGCCGCCCAAAAGCAAAAAACCCATCCCCGGTCTTTTCCGGAGATGGGTTTCTGGTGCCGTCGAAAGTCTTTAAGTCGCGCGCAGCCTGCCCGGAGCCCACTCCGTCATGAAGTGCGCCACCACCACCGCGTCATGCTGATGGATCGCGACATTCAGAATGAGTATCACCGGCGTCCCCGGAGCCGTCAAGCCAAGGCTCTCGCAGGCGTGGCGTTCCCGGCCGATGCTATAGAATGCGCGCCCCGCGCTGGACGCCGCCCGCGCCGGACGCCGAAGGAGCATTTGTGAGGTTCAAAGAGCTGCTCGACAGCTGGCGCGACCGGGCTGGGGCCGCGCAGGGAGCGAAGAGTTACGCGCTGCAGCTGCCGCTCGATGACGCCGCGCAGCTGCTCGCGCTCGCCGACATGTTCCCCGGTCGTACGGTGGAGCAGCTGATCAGCGAGCTGCTGAGCGTCGCGCTCAAGGAAACCGCGGCCGCCATGCCCTACGTGGCCGGACGTCGGGTGATCTCGACCGACGAGCAGGGCGATCCGATCTATGAGGACGTCGGACCCACGCCGCGCTTCATCGAGCTCGCACGCCAACACCGCCGCGCGCTCGAGGGGAGCGCCGAGGACGCGCGCACGACTGCACGCCAATCTCCGCGCTCACCCGCGCGGCAGTCTCCGCCCGCAGTCCGCACGCCGGCGCGCCGAACCGCCCGCGGCAAGGCGCAGCCCGCCTCGCGGGCGGCCCCGAGGGGCAAGCCGCATCCGCGCCGCTCGAGGTGAGCCATGCCCTCCTTCGACACCGTCTCCGAGCTCAACGCGCATGAAGTCGCCAATGCGGTCGACCAGGCAAACCGCGAGCTCGCCCAGCGCTTCGATTTCAAGGACACGGGCGCGCGCTTCGAGCTCCAGGACTTCACCGTCACGCTGCACGCGCAGGTCGACTTCCAGCTCAAGCAGATGTTGGAAATTCTCAAGCTGCGCCTGTCGAAGCGGGGCGTCGATCTCGCCTCTCTCGAGATCAAGGAGCCGCACACGACGCTGTCCGCCGCTCAGCAGGAAGTGCTGCTGCGGCATGGGATCGATGCCGATACCGCCCGCAAGATCACACGCCTGGTGAAGGACTCGAAGCTCAAGGTGCAGGCGAGCGTGCAGGGCGACAAGGTGCGTATCAGCGGCAAGCAGCGTGACGACCTGCAGGCTGCCATGGCGCTGCTGCGGGGCGCGAAGCTCGACGTGCCGCTGCAGTTCAATAACTTCCGCGACTGACGGCGGCGCGCGGGGCCGCTGCGCCAGCTGCGCCAGCCCGACTGACGCGCGCCAGCGTTCTGCAGAGCTTCTCGGTCGCCTCGACCACGCTTGGACCCAGGCGGCTGAGCGCCTGGTCCTCGAACGCCACCACGCGCGCGCCACGCACGGCCGCGAGGCTCGGGAAGCGCTGCCAGTCGGCAGCCCAGGCCGCGCCTTCCCCGGGTGGCGCCAGCACCAGGATGATGTCGGGGTTGCGGGCGATGACCGCCTCGATGTCGACCACCGGGCCCGCTTCGGGGAGATCCGCAAACACGTTGCGCGCGCCGCAGATCCGCACCGCATCGCTCATCAGGTGCCGCCCGCCGACCGTGTAGATCGGTCGATTCCACACCTGCAGCAGCACGCTCGGCCGCTGCGCCGCGCTCCCCGCACCGGCACCGTAGAGCCGCTCGAGCTCCGCCAGGCGCGTCTCGAGCTCGTGCGCCGCGCGCTCCGCCGCGCTCGGCGTCCCGGCGAGCGCGCCGAGCCGGCGGATCTCGCCGGGAAGGTCGGTCAGGTGCTCGAGCTGCTGCTCGTAGAGCGGGATGCCGAGCGTCGCGATCCGCGCCTGTTGCGCGGGATTGCCACCGGTCGGCCACGCGACGACGACATCGGGGCGCAAGGCCACCAGCCGCTCCATGTCGATCATGGCCGCATCGCCGATGCGCACGATGGCACGCGCTGCCGGTGGCTCACTGGAGTACTCCACCGTCGCGATCACCTGGGCTCCGGCGCCGGCGGCAAACAGCATCTCGGTAGCAGCCGGCGTCAGGCTCACGATGCGCAGCGGCGGCGCCGACACGCTGATGGTGCGACCGAGATCGTCCACCACCGTGCGCCGGACTTCTGATGCGACCGTCGCGCGCTGCGGTGCCTGGGTCGCAATCTGGCTCGCGGATATCCCGGCTTCGCCGGCGAGCGCGAGTCCCAGGACAATCAGTCTGGTGATCGACATCGTGTCAGAGGAGCCCAGCCTTTTCGGCATCATGAACGACCCGACTGAGCGTCGCCACGCCGGGACGCTCCGCTGCGTCGGCAAGCCGAGAGCCGCTCCTGCACGGCCTTCGCTATTCTGCGGCGGCGGCCGGGTGGCCGGAGCGGCGAGCGGCGGCACGGCACGGCACGGCACGGGAGAGTGACATGAGGCGCATGAGGCGGATGGTGAGCCTGCACTTGCTGGCCAGCGTCGCGAGCGCACTCGCCGCCGAGCCCGTGCAGTTCCGCAGCGACGCCCAGCACGGCGGCCTGACGGCGGCGGCGCCCGTGCCGGCGCTGCACGGCGTGAAATGGAAATTCAAGACCGGCGGCGCCATCGTCTCGAGCCCCGCGGTGAGCGGCGACGCCGTCTACTTCGGCAGCAGCGATCACAACTTCTACGCGGTGCAAGCGGCCTCGGGTGCGTTGCGTTGGAAATTCCCGACCCACGGCCGCGTGACCTCATCGCCGGCGGTGAGCGATGGGCACGTCTACTTCGGCAGCTACGACAGCAACTTCTATGCGCTCGATGCGGCGAGCGGCGCGCTGCTGTGGAAGTTCGCGACCGCCGGCGAGCGCCGCTTCAGCGGCCGGCACCTGCACGGCGCGGAGCCCGCCGCGGAAGTGATGCCCGATCCGTTCGACGTGTTCCTCTCCTCGCCGGCGCTCGCCGACGGGGTGGTGTATTTCGGCAGCGGCGACGGCAACGTCTATGCCCTCGATGCCGCCAGCGGGACACTGCGCTGGAAGTTCCATACCGGCAGTGTGGTGCACGCCTCGCCCGCGATCGCCAACGGCACCCTCTACGTGGGCAGCTGGGACAGCTACTTCTATGCGCTGGAGGCGGCCACCGGCAAGGAGCGCTGGCGCTTCAAGACCGGCGAGGACCCCAAGATCAACAACCAGGTCGGCATCCAGTCCTCGGCGGTGGTTGCGGACGGGGTGGTGTATTTCGGCTGCCGCGACTCGCATCTCTATGCGGTCGATGCCGCGCGCGGCACGCAGCGCTGGGCATTCTCCACCGGCGACTCATGGGTGATCGCCTCGCCGGTGGTGCGCGACGGCGCGGTGTACTTCGCGACTTCCGACTCGGGGCTGGTGGGAGCGCTCGATGCCAGGACCGGCGGAGAAATCTTCACGCTCGAGTTCAAGCATTGGCCGTTCTTCTCTTCGCCGCTGCTCGCCGGCTCGTTCCTCTACATCGGCTCAAACCAGGGGAAGCTCCTCGCGATCGATCTGAACGACCGCCGGCTCGCCTGGTCTTTCCAGACCGATGGCGCGCAGCAGAATGCCGCGACCTATACCAACGCGGACGGCACGCCGAACTACCGCGCCGCCGCGAGCGACTCCTTCTACGACCAGCTGGTGATCGGCTTCAATCGGATGATGAGCGTCGGTGCGGTGCAGAGCTCGCCCGTGATCGCCGCCGGAACCGTCTACTTCGGCAGCTGGGACGGGCAGCTGTACGCGATCGACTGAGCGGGCGCGGTGCCGGCGGCGCAGCGCTCATTCGTAGCCACCAGCGCCAGCGCCGCGCTCACCCCATGCGAGTGCGCGAGCCGACCTCAAGCGGCCTGCTGCTGGCCGGCCTCGCCCTGTACTTCCTCGAGTACCCGCGCGACCGCGTGCACGGTGGCGGCGATGCGCACTGCGCTCTGCACCGCCTCGCGCTCGAGGCCGTGCTGGCGCAGCTGCCGCTCGTGCGAGGCGACACAGGTCCCGCAGCCGTTGATCGCCGACACCGCGAGTGACAGCAGCTCGAAGTCAGCGCGCGCGATGCCGGGGTTGCCGATCACGTTCATGCGCAGCCGCGCCGGCAGCTTGGCGTACTCCGCGTCCTCCACCATGTGCAGGAAGCGGTAGTAGACGTTGTTCATCGCCATGATCGCGGCGGCGGCGCGCGCGGCGTTGACGTGCGCGGCGTCGAGATGCCTGGCCGCGAGCGCCTGAATGTCGCGCGCGAAGCTGGCGTTGCGCGAGGCGCAAGCGGCGGCGAGCGCCACCGCCCAGATCTGGCGCTCCGTCAGCCCCGGCGCCCCGGCCGGCGTCAACACCGTGCCGAGGTTCAGCTGCAGGTCGCGGGCGTAGCCCGGGAGCGATTCGCGAATGCTTTCGAGGGTCGCCATCTCAGGCCGCCTTCAGGGTCTCGCCGCCCTTCTGCCAGTTGCACGGGCACAGCTCGTCGGTCTGCAGCGCATCGAGCACCCGCAGCACTTCCTCGGGGCTGCGTCCGACGTTGAGATCGGTCACATACACGAAGCGAATCACGCCCTCGGGATCGACGATGAAGGTGGCGCGCTGGGCCACACCCGCCTCGGGATCGAGGATGCCGAGCGCGCCGGAGAGCTCGCGCTTCACGTCTGCCAGCATCGGGAAGGGGAGCGAGCGCAGCTCCTGCTGGTCGCGCCGCCAGGCGAGATGCACGTACTCGCTGTCGATACTGACACCGAGCAGCTGCGCATCGCGGGCGCGGAATTCGCTCTCGAGCTTGCCGAAGGCGGCAATCTCGGTGGGACATACGAAGGTGAAGTCCTTCGGCCAGAAGAACACCACGCGCCACTTGCCCGGGAAGCTCTCATGGGTGAAGGACTGGAATGCGCTCTGGATGTCGTTCGACACGACACCGGTGAGGGCAAACTGCGGGAAACGACTGCCGACGCCTGACATCTCGACTCCTTGGTTGAACGCTGATCAACGGGGCGCCCACCGGGGCGCCCACCGGGGCGCTGCCAACCTCAGTGGCGTGTGCCCGCCCGCGGGCTCATCTCTGCAATCGATTGACTTCATGTTTTCGATAGATTCCATGTATCATGGGCGCATGGATCTCAAACTCAAGGACCTGCGCTACCTGGTCGCGGTGGCGGACCAGCGCCACTTCGGCCGGGCGGCGGCCCGCTGCTTCGTCAGCCAGCCGACACTCTCGGCGCAGCTGAAGAAGCTCGAGCAGTCCCTCGGCGTACAGCTGATCGAGCGCGCGCCGCACAACGTCTCCCTCACCCCCGCCGGGGAAGCGATCGTGGCGCGCGCGCGGCGCATCCTCGAGGCGAGCGACGAGATGGTGACGCTGGCGAGCAGTCAGCGCGATCCGCTCTCCGGGCGGCTGCGCGTCGCGCTGCTGCCGACCATCGGCCCGTACCTGCTGCCGCGCATCGCGCCGCTGATCCGCAAGTCGCTGCCGCGCCTCGAGCTGCGCCTGTACGAGCAGCAGACCGCGCCGCTGCTCGAGAAGCTGCACGGCGGCGAGCTCGACCTCGGCATCCTGGCGCTCCCGGTCGAGCTCGCGGGCCTCGAGTCGCGCGAGCTGTATCGCGAGCCGTTCCTGGTCGCCCTGCCCGAGCGCCACCCGCTGGCGTCGCACGACACGCTGCGCGCCGCTGACCTCGAGGGTGAGACGCTGCTGCTGCTCGAGGAGGGACATTGCCTGCGCGATCAGGCGCTCGATGTCTGCCGCCGGTCGGGGGTGCGCGAGGCGCAGGACTTTCGCGCCACGAGCCTCGAGACACTGCGCCAGATGGTCGCCACCGGCGCCGGCGTGACGCTGCTGCCCGAGCTCGCCGGCCGCGGCGCGTACGGCAACGCCCGCGGCGTCGCGCTGCGGCCGTTCGCCAGGCCGGTGCCACAGCGGCGGATCGGTGCCGTGTGGCGCAAGAGCAGCGCGCGCCGCGCAGCGATCGCGGCGTTCTGCAGCCTGATCACTGAGCACGCTCAGTGAGCGAGCCGCTGCCGCCGCAGTCTCTCAGCCTGACCGCGCGCGATGGGCGTGCGCTCGCGGGTCTGTTGCTCACGGCCGCGCGCGCGCGCGGTGCCGTGAGCCTCAACAGCGCGACCGGCTTCCGGCGCGAGTTCTATCTCAAGTTCGCGCTCTACTGCACCGAGCGCGGCTATCACACCCTGGTGTACGACTACCGCGGCATGGGCGCCTCGGCCGGCACCCCGCTCACCGCGGAGCCGGCACGCATGAGCGACTGGGGTTGGCTCGACATGCCGGCCGCCCTCGAGACGCTGGCGCAGCGCTTCCCGGGCCTGCCGCTCGTCACGCTCGGCCACAGCGTTGGCGGACAGCTGATCGGCTCCATGCCGAACCAGGCGCTCGCGCGTGCCCACGTGATGGTCGCGGTCTCGACCGGCTACTGGCGGCGTCAGGCCATACCGTTTCGCTACCAGGCCCTGTTCTTCTGGTGGTTGTACGGTCCGTTGATGCTGCGCAGCCTCGGCTACGTGCCGCGCGGGATCGTGTGGACGGGCGAGCCGCTGCCGCGCGGGGTGTTCCTGCAATGGCGCTCCTGGTGCATGAATCCGGCGCCGTACGGCTCGCAGCTCGATCCCGAGCTCAAGGACAGCGACTTCGCGGCAGTGCGCGCGCCGGTGCTCGCCCTGAGCTTCAGCGATGATCCGATCGCGACTCCCGCGGCCGTCGAGGCGCTGTTAGCCTCCTACCCCAACGCGCGCTTCGAACGCCGTCCGATCCGACCCGCCGCTCTCGGCGTGCGCGCCATCGGCCATCACGGCTTCTTCGACGAGCGTCACCGCGATTCGCTCTGGCGTGACACGCTCGATTGGATCGACGCGCGCTGCGCCTGAGGCGCGTCGCCGGCCGCAGCGGCCGGCGCCACACGCTGCGCGCGGCGCGCGAGCGCGATCGCCGTCATCACGACCAGCCCACCGGCGATCTGCAACGGCGCGAGCCGCTCACCGAGCAGCAGCCAGGCATAGACGGCCGCGGCGATCACCTGCACATAGAGCCCCACGGCGCCGAAGGCGGCCGGCAGGTGCGCGAGCGCGTAGGCGATCAGGCTCTGGCCGAGCACCTGCGCCGAGAGCGCGCAGCCGATGAGCAGCCACCAGCCGTGGGCGGTCAGCGGCAGGAAGCGCTGCGTGAGGGCGAGCGGCAGCAGCAGCACGGTGAAAACCAACGTCGAGGCGAACATCACGCTGCCGGTGCTGTGGCGGGCGCGCAGCCGCGCCACCGCCAGGATGTACGCCGCGTAGAAGCAGGCGGTGCCGAGTCCGAGCGCATCGCCGAGCAGTGCGTGGCTGCCGGCGCCGAGCTTGGGCGCGAGGATCAGCAGCATGCCGCCGAAGGCGAGCACCAGCACGCCGAGAAAAGCGAGCCGCGGCCGCTCACGCCACAGCGCCCAGGCGAGCAGCGTGACCAGCACCGGCGCACAGTTCGCCTCGAGCGTGGCGGCGGCGATCGAGGTGAGCAACAGCGACCAGTGCCACAGCGCCAGGTCGCCGGCAAAGAACACGCCCGCCCAGAAGAGCAGCGGATCACGCAGGCTCGCGGCGGCCGAGGGCGGCTGACGACCCGCGCCTGCCGCGACCCCTGCGGCGGGCGTCGCGGCCCGCGTCGCACCGCGCGCGCGCGCGGCGGCCGCCGAGCGCCGCTCGAGCCCCGCCCACAGCGCGAGCAGCGGCAGCGCAAGGCAGCCACGCCAGAAGGCAGTCGCGGTCGGTCCAGTCTCCGACAGCCGCACGAAGATGCCGGCGCTGCCGATCGCGAGGCCCCCCGCGAGCAGCGCGATCAGCGCGGAGACTTCGGAGGTCACGGGACGTTCTGACATGGCGGATTGCGCGCGACCGTCGAGATCGGTCGGACGCTAGTTTCCCCGACGGCAGTGGCGCCGGCCAAGAGCGAACGCCTCTGGCATAATCGTTGTGCGGCCCGCCGCGCCGCCCGAGGACTGCACGCTTGCGATCGGCCGTCGCGCTCCTTGCTGCTTGCCTCGCCTGCATCGGCGCGGTACGTGCGGCACCCCCGCCGGCGCTCAGCGCACAGGATGCCTGGATTCGTGCCACGCCGGGAACAGACGTGGCCGCCGCCTACCTGACGCTGCACAACGCCGGCACGCAGCCGGTGGTGGTGACGGGTGTGCGCTCAGCGCGCGCTGCACAGGCGATGATTCACGAAACGACGATCGCCCACGGGCAGGCGGCGATGCGCGCTCACGAGCAGCTCAGCATCGCCCCGGGCGACACGGTGCGGCTCGCGCCCGGGGGACTCCACATCATGTTGCAGGGGCTCGCGCCGCCGCTGGCGGTCGGCGATGAGGTGCCGCTCGAGCTGCGACTCGCCGGCGGCGCGGCGCTGACGGTGACGGCGCGTGTTCGTCCGCTCGGCGACGGCTGAGTCGCCGCGTACGCGCGCTCGACCGGCGACACCCCGCGCGTGACCACCGCAGATTCGCCGCTCGATCACGTCACGCCCTATGACCGGTTCGCGTGGAGCGACGCCGAGATCGAGCGCTTCCTCGCGAGCGGCGAGCGGCGCGGGGAGCTCGCTGCCTATTTCGGCGTGCGCGAGTATCGTGCGCTCGCGGCGCTGGCGCGCCGCGCGTACCTTACGCCGCTCGCGGCGGCAGCGCCGCGCGTGCTGATCGTTCCCGGCATCATGGGCTCGCAGCTCGGACTCAGGCGCCGGCCACCGCTGCCGCATGACATCGTGTGGCTCGACCCGATCGACATTCAGCTCGGGCGGCTCGCCACGCTGCGCCTGCCGCCGGGGGCGCCGATCGTGCCGCTCGGAGTCGTGCTGTTCTCGTACCTGCGCCTCAAGCTCTACTTACGCGCACACGGCTTCGCCGCCGAGTTTCACGACTACGACTGGCGACTGCCGGTGGCTGACTCCGGGCGCGCGCTCGCCGAGCGGCTGCGCGCCGCCAGGCCCGCACGCCTCGCGATCGTCGCCCACAGCATGGGCGGGCTCGTCAGCCGCGCCGCGCTCACCCTGCCCGACACACAGCACGTCGAGCGGCTGGTGCTGCTCGGGACACCCAACTGCGGCTCGTTCGCCGCGGTGCAGGCGCTGCGCGGCACCTACGTGGTCGTGCGCAAAGTCGCGAGCCTGGCGCTGCGCGACTCCGCCGAGCAGCTCGCCGCGGAAGTGTTCAACACCTTCCCGAGTCTCTACGACCTGCTGCCCGCAGTGCCGGGAGAGGCCGACCTGTTCGACGCCCGCAGCTGGCCGGCGGCCGGACCGCGGCCGCGGGAGTTCCTACTGCAGGCGGCGCGCGCCGCGCGCACGCAGCTCGCACCGGCCGACGAGCGCTTCGCCGTCATCGCCGGCGTCGGCGAGCAGACCGTCACCGGCGTCGCACGCCGCGACGATGACTTCCTCTACACCGTGACGCGTCGCGGCGACGGCACGGTGCCGGTCGCGAGCGCCGAGCTCGCGGGCGCACACGCGGTATACGCGCACGTGGCGCACAGCGACCTGACACGCAGTCCCGAGGTGGCGGCGGCGGTGGTGGAGCTGCTGCGGCGTGGCACGACTGCGCGCCTGCCCCGCAGGTGGACGAGCGCGAGCCGCGCGCGCGCGGCGGTGAGCGACCGGCAGCTGCGCCGCGAATACGCCGATAAAGTGAATTGGGCGGCGCTCGCACCCGAGGAGCGACGGCTGTACCTCGAGCAGCTGAACCAGCCGCCGCGGCTGCGCCTGCGGGTGGCGCGCCCGGCGCAACGCCGGCGTCGTGCCCATCGCTCGGGCTAGCGCGCTCAGGCAAACGCCTGTGCGATCGCTTCGCGCTGGCGCTCATCGGCAAGCCGGCCGCGGCCGCCGGCCAGATTGTCCTCGAGGTGCGCCACCTTGCCGGTCGCGGGAATGATGCAGCTGACCGCCGGGTGCGCGCCGATGAACTTGAGCGCGAGCTGCCCCCAGCTGCGCGCGTCGACGTCGGCGGCCCACGCGGGCAGCGGGCGGCCACGCACAGCCGCGAACAGCGCACCGTCCTCGAACGGTCGGTTGACGAGCACGGCGACGCCGCGCTCGGCGGCGAGCGGCAGCAGCCGCCGCTCCGCGGCGCGCGTCACCGGAGAGTAGTTGAGCTGCACGAAGTCGAGCTGCTCGCGCTCGATGACGCGCGCGAGATCCCCCTGCGCACTCACGGTGTAGTGAGTGATGCCGACGTAGCGCACGCGGCCCGCCTCCTTCCAGGCGCGCAGCGTCCGCAGCTGCGTGTCGAGGTCGAGCAGGTTGTGCACCTGGATGAGATCGAGCCGCGGCGTCTTCAGCAGCTGCTCGGAGTGAGTCATCTGCTCGACGCCGGAGCGCTCGCCGCGGGTCCACACCTTGGTGGCGAGAAACGCCCGCTGGTGCATCGCGGGGGTCAAGAGCTCCCCGAGCACCCGCTCGGCGGTGGAATACATCGGCGAGGTGTCGATCAGCCGGCCGCCGGCCGCGAAGAACGTCGCGAGCACCTGGGCGAGCGGCGCGCGCTCGGCTTGCTGCTCACCGACCTCGAACGGACCGGACGTTCCGAGTCCGATGAGGGGAATCTGCTCGCCGCTCGAGGGGATCCTGCGCGTCAGCAGCGCGGCGCTCGCATCAGCGGCGACCCGTGCGGACAGTGCAGCGGCAGCCATGATGCGGACGCCTCCCCCGAGCAGCTGGCGGCGATTCATCCAGGCTCACGCCCGCGGCGCCGTCGCCGCGGCGGCGATCCAGCGCTCGACCAGCCCACGGGCAGCGCTCTCTGCGCCGCCGCCGGCGTCGCTCGCCGGAGTGGTGAGCTCGAGCACGATGCCGTTGGGATCGCGGAAATAGACCGAGTGCTGGCGGCCGTGATCCTCTTCGGTGTAGGCGACGCCATGAGCCTCGAGGCGCGCCATCCAGCGGCGCTGCTCGGCCGCGGAGGCGACCGCGAACGCGTAATGGCGCGCATCCTCGGGCAGGTCGTCGCGCGGCGGGGGACGTGCGCCGCGCAGCGCACACAGTGCGAGCAGCTGCGCACCGGCGCCGAAGAACATCATCAGCCAGGGCCTGCCGCCCCAGTCGTCGCCGCTCATCGCATCGAGCAGCGGCAGCCCGAGAACCTCAGTGTAGAAGCGGTAGGTCGCGGCCGCGTCATAGACCGGCAGGGCGAGGTGATCGAAGCGCAGCGCGGCATCCGCCATGGCGGCGCCTCCTCGGGAGTGAAGCTGTCGGCAGATGTTCGCACGCGCCGCGGCGGCTGTCCTGCGCGCTCAGATCAACGCGGCGTCGGTCTCGATGACGCTGCTGCCGCCCGCCTCGACCACGTCCGCGAGCGCGCTCGCGGTCGGCAGCACCTGCGCGGCGTAAAACGCCGCGGTATGGAGCTTGGCGGAATAGAACTCGCGCTCGGCGCCCTCGGTCCTGGTGGCGGCGATCGCCGCCGACTTCGCGAGCAGCCAGCCGCCGGTCACGTAGCCACACAGCCTGAGATACGGCACCGACACCGCGAGTGCCACCTCCACGCGGGTGGCGAGCGCACCGAGCAGCGCGCGCGTGGCAGCGCGCAGGCGACCCACGGCGGCGAGTGCGGCCTTGCGCGTCGCCTCCGCGAGCGGCTGATCGGCGGTGGCGAGTGCCGTGAGCTCACGCTCCATTTCGGCGAGCAGCGCGCTCATGGCAACGCCGCGATCCCGGCCGAGCTTGCGGCCGATGAGATCGTTCGCCTGGATGCCGGTAGTCCCCTCGTAGATGGTGGTGATGCGCACATCGCGCATGTACTGCGCCGCACCGGTCTCCTCGATGAAGCCCATGCCACCGTGCACCTGCACGCCGACGCCGGCGACGTCGTTGCCGATCTCGGTGCACCATCCCTTGATGATTGGCGTCAGCAGCTCACCACGCGCGTGGGCGAGGGCGCGCAGCTTGCGATCGGGGCTGTGCTCGGCGAGGTCGAACTGGAACGCGCCATAGAGTGTCAGGGCGCGTGAAGCTTCGGTCTGCGACTTCATCATGAGCAGCATGCGCTTGACGTCGGGGTGCTCGATGATGGTCGCTCGCCCCGCGCCGCCAGCGGTCGAGCCGGCAGCGCCAGTCGCGGGCGTCGAGGCGCCGGCGGCAGAGGCGGGGGTGCGGCTCCCCGGCGGCCGGCCCTGCACGCGCGTGCGCGCCCACTCCGCCGCGCGCTGGAAGGCGCGCTCGCCGACCGCGTAGCCTTCGCTGCCCACCGACAGCCGCGCGCTGTTCATCATGATGAACATGTATTCGAGGCCGCGACCGCGCTCGCCGATGAGATGACCCAGCGCGCCGGCCTGCTCGCCGAAGGCGAGCACGCAGGTCGGGCTGGCGTGAATGCCGAGCTTGTGCTCGATCGAGAGGCAGCGCACGTCGTTGCGCGCGCCGAGCGCGCCGTCGGCGTTCACCAGCACCTTGGGCACGACGAACAGCGAAAGGCCCTTGACCCCCGCCGGCGCCCCCTCGATGCGAGCGAGCACCATGTGGATGGTGTTGGGAGTGAGATCGTGGTCGCCCCAGGTGATGAAGATCTTCTGGCCGAAGAGGCGATAGTGATCGCCCTCGGGTCGCGCGCGCGTGCGCAGCTCGCCGAGGTCCGAGCCCGCCTGGGGCTCGGTCAGCACCATGGTGCCGGTCCACTCGCCGCGGATCATCTTCGGCAGGTACAGCGCCTTCTGCGCGGGCGAGCCGCTCAGCTCGAGTGCATGCACCGCGCTGTGGGTCAGCATCGGGCCGAGCTTGAAGGCGAGATTCGCCGAGCCCCAGAACTCACCCACTGCACTCACCAGCACCCGCGGGGCGAGCTGGCCACCGTACTCCGGCAGCGAGCCGAGCGCCGGCCAGCCGCCCGCGACGAAGTGGTTGTAGGCCTCACGGAAGCCCGGCGCGGTGACCACGCCCTCAGGCGTCCAGCGCGCGCCGCTGACGTCGCCGGGTTGATTGAGCGGATCGAGCACGGTCTGCGCGAAATGCGCGGCCTGCTCGAGCACCGACTGCGCCAGCTCGTCGGAGTACTCGGCGAGCGCTGGCGAGGCGGCCAGCTGGCGCGCGCCGAGCAACTCCTCGAGCACAAAACGCACTTCGCGCACGGGCGCACGGTACATGGCGGGGACCCTCCGGGGGCTGCAGGTATACTGCCGGGGCTGGGGCCAAAAACAAGTCTGTCGGCCCAACAACCATCAGGGGAGAACAATATGCACAGGTCATCGTGGAGAGTGATCGCCGGGGCTGCCGTGATTGCCGCCGTGGGCGCAGTCGCCCTGCCAGCGGGCGCGCAGACGGCCGAGGTGAAAGAAAAGCCACGCATGTACACCTACCAGTCGTACTGGGTGTTTCCGCGGGCCCGCTGGGCGGATGTCGACAAGGACAACGCCGCCTCGAATCAGAAAATCCTCGCGCCGGCGCTCGCCGACGGCACCCTGCTCGGCTACGGCGACGATGCGACGCTGGTGCACACCGCCGAGGGTGCCACGCACGACAACTGGTGGCAGGCCTCCTCGATGGCGGGATTGATGAAAGTGCTCGAGACGTTCTACAAGAACGGCGGCAGCACTACCGCGCTCCTCGGCAGCTCGACCAAGCACTGGGACGGGGTGTACGTCAGCCGCTTTTATAACTGGCATGCGGGCTCCTGGCAGGGCGCCTACGGGCACGCCGGTTCCTACAAGCTGAAAGCCGATGCGCCCGACAATGCAGTCGAAGTGCTCAGCAAGGGCGTGTTCGTGCCGCTGCTCGAGAAGCTGCTCGCCGACGGCACCATCGTGGAGTACGAGATCGACGAGGAAGCCATCCACACCGAATCACCGGATCGCTTCTACGTCTACTACCTGACGCCCAATGCCGCGGGCCTCGACAAGGTCAACGCCGCGATCCGCGATGCGATCAAGGCAAACGCGCTGATTGAGCCGGCATTCGGCTCGATGGTCGACTTCACCCCGCACCGCGACACGCTGTTGCGGTCCAACGCGGCCTACAAGTAGCGCCTGACGCACGCTCCGGGCGGTCGCAGCACCGTTCAGTGCGCGGCCGCCGGGGCAGCCTGCGCCGCCGGCGCTGGCGCCGGTGTGGCCGCCGCAGTTGCCGGCGCGCGCGTGGCGGCCGGCGTGACGAGCGCGGGCACGATGTTCGCCGCCAGGAAGTCGACGAACTGCTGCACGCGCGCGTCGGATTCGAGCGCGCTCGGATAGTACGCATGGAGCGCGGCCGCCGGCGGTACGGTCCACTCGGGTAGCACCGCCTTCAGACGCCCGGTCGCAAGACCCTGCCGGCACAGGAACTCGGGCAGCAGCCCGATGCCGAGCCCGGCGGCGGTGGCGGCGTGCAGCACGGCGGGGTCGTCGACGGCGAGCTTCGGCGACAACGGCACCTCGGCACGTTGCGCGCCACGCGCGAGCTGCAGGCGAAACTCCGGCAGCTCGGACATCTCGGGCGTCAACAGCTCGTGAGTGCGCAGCTCATCGGGACGCTGCGGCGTGCCGCGCTGCTGCAAGTACGCCGGCGTCGCGCACAGCAGTGCCGGCGGCGCGCCGAGCAGGCGGCTCCGGATCGCCCCGTCGGAGGGTGGTCGGGTGCCGATCGCGACGTCCCACGTTCCGTGCGCGAGCCGCTGCGCATCGAGCGCCACATCGAGCGGCGCGTGCGCAAACGCTTCGAGAAACCGCGGCACGAGCGGCGAGAGCAGCACGCGCCCGTAGGTGGGATCGGCGACGACACGCAGCGGGCGTGCCGCCGGCGACTGCAGCTGCGCGATGGCGCTGCGGGCCGCGTCCGACTCCTCACCGACGCGCCGGGCGTGCGGATACAGCAACCGGCCAGCGGCGGTGAGCGCGATACGCCGTGTGGTGCGCTCGAGCACGCGCACGCCGAGCGTCCTCTCGAGATCCGCCACGGCGCGACTGACGGCGGCCTTCGGCACGCCGAGCGCGCGCGCTGCCGCGGAGAAGCCGTTGAGATCCACCACTTTGGCGAGCAGCGCGAGCTGAGCCGGGGTCCAGATCAGGTTCATGACAGCCTCAATCCCCACTTAGGCCGGGTATATTGTTTCATCCGAGAGGCAGACGTACCAGAGCCGTCCCACTAGAATCTACTGCCCCGGCGGCGGCAAGGCCGTCAGTCCCAGGCCAGAAATGAAGGAAGGCGCCATGAAAATCTCGATGCATGCGATGTCGGTGGAGGTGTTCGCGCACGCCCTCGACAATCTCTCCTGGATCCTCGAAAAGGCGGCCGCGAACGCCACGCAGCGCAAGTTCGACCCGAGCGTGCTGCTCGCGGCGCGGCTCGCGCCCGACATGCTGCCGCTCACGCGCCAGGTGCAGATCGCGGGCGACATCTCGAAGAACTCCGTAGCACGGCTCGCGGGGCTCGAGCCGGTGCGCTTCGAGGACACCGAGAGCACGATCGAGGAGCTGCGCGCGCGCCTCGCGCGCACCATCGACTACCTGCGCAGCGTCCCGGCGAGCGCGCTCGAGGGAGCCGAGATGCGCGACATCAAATTGCC
>Ga0307477_10000718_pt1 | contig 33036 bp, 21 predicted proteins | sample atmos_gasesECM2C_FD_203316 | JGI IMG/M metagenome (GOLD analysis project Ga0307477, IMG submission 203316) | Hardwood forest soil microbial communities from Morgan-Monroe State Forest, Indiana, United States - atmos_gasesECM2C_515 | ecosystem: Environmental > Terrestrial > Soil > Temperate...
TCAACGCTTCGACGCTGCCCTTGCAAGCAGCTCCGCATGACTCGGGGCCGATGTGGGTCGCTAGTTCACATTCGTATGACTTTTGCATTCACTACACCTCGCCGGTTTAACCGGCGCACAAGGAGAAACGAAATGAAAATCAAAGTGACCAGCGTATACGTGGACGACCAGGACAAGGCCCTGCGCTTCTATACGGAGGTACTAGGCTTTGGCAAGAAGGTGGACTTCAGTCAGGGCCCATTTCGCTGGCTGACCGTGGCCTCGCCGGAGGAGCCGGACGGCACTGAGCTGCAGCTGGCGCTGAACGACAACCCCGCGGCCAAAGCGTATCAGCAGGCGATGTTTCAACAGGGCCAACCCGGGGCCATGTTCTCCACAGACGACGTCAAGGGCGACTACGAGCGAATCAAGGCCCGCGGCGCCGAGTTCACGATGCCGCCCACCGACGTGACTGGCGCAACCATTGCGAGGCTGAATGACACCTGCGGCAACCTCATTCAACTCACCCAGCTGGCACGCTATTCACGCTAAGGAGAAGAAGATGAGCGATCGCGAGCAGTACACACCGGGTCCCGCCAGCGGGGCGAACGTGCGAAAGGACGGAGAGAAATGGACGCTCATTCTCGTCAGAGAACTGCGCCACTCGCCGGACAAAGTCTGGCAGGCGCTTACGGACCCAGCGCATCTGCGCGAGTGGGCGCCCTTCGACGCCGATGGGAGCCTGGGTACGGTTGGAACCACGGTGAAGCTCACCACGGTAGCAGCGCCCACGCCGCAGGTTTCCGAGACAAGAGTGACGCGAGCCGACGCTCCCAAGGTGCTGGAGTACAACTGGGGTGACAAGGACATCCGGTGGGAACTCGAAGCCTTTGGTGGCGGCACACGCCTGACGCTGTGGCACAACATCGATCGCCGCTTCATCTCAATGGGCGCTGCCGGGTGGCACATTTGTCTCGATGTTCTGGATCGGCTTCTCAGCGGAACTCCCCTCGGCCGTGTCGTTGCTGGCAAGGCAATGAAGTTCGGCTGGGCTCGGCTGAACGCGGAGTACGCCAAGCAGTTCGGTATCGAGAGGCCCGACGGGACGTCTCAGAAAGGGAGTACAAATTAACCATGAAAGAGACCACGAAACGTTCGATTTTTCGATGGATTCACATTATCTTTGGCATTCCGATAATCGGTTACATTTATGATTCGCCGACGGATACTCCAAACTACGCTTGGTCTATTCGCTATGTCTTTTTCCCCGTATTGCTGATTTCAGGATTGTGGATGTGGAAAGGCCACGTTCTTCGACGACTTCTTTCGAAGAGAGCGAAAACGGCGCAAGGATTGGAGGCTTAAAGATCCAATGAATCCATCGGAACGTATTGACGAGCTGATCGCAGGACTCACAGACTGGCGCGGGAAGACGTTCGCCAGCGTCCGCAAGACCATCCTTGAGGCCGACCGAGAAATAATCGAGGAATGGAAGTGGATGGGAAGCCCGGTATGGTCCCGCGACGGAATAATCGCGGTCGGCAACGCCCACAAAGACAAGGTAAAGCTTACCTTTTCGCACGGGGCGAGCCTCCCAGATCCTGACAAGCTCTTCAACGCAGGCCTCGGAGGCAACGCGTGGCGAGCGATCGATTTTTTGGAGGGCGATAAGATTAATGAGCGCGCTCTAAAAAATCTCATCCGCGCCGCCATTGATTACAATCGGATCAAATTGAAGAAGAAAGCGCCTGCGGGTAGTCGAGCGAAAGTACATAAAAGTAAAAAGTAATGAAACTATAGATTTCTCACTAATTCTCTTTGCGGGACTGCCGGACAAAGGTGCTTGATGCGGCTGGATTGTCTTCTCCAGCCCACGACCTTCCTGATGCCGGCCCGCTTCGCTGCTGATGTGCCGCCTTAACGGGTTCTCCGGCAAGTACCGCTGCACACCGCGCATCTCCGGACTTGCAAAGATCCAGTCCTCAGGTTGTAGTTATGCTGACTGGGTGATCCATTAGGACAGGTTTCTGTGAAGCTTCTTCCGGGGGAGTCCGTTCACAATCCATAGAGAAGGTTCGAGGCCATTGGGCATGGCCATCGTCGCGCAATTCTACACTGGACCCAAATGGAGTACGTCATTGTCCAGAATTCAACTGGCTACAGCCGTCCTGTCACGAACACAGCTGTTGTGAGTGCCGGCACACTAATGGTACCAGTCTGGGAGTTGAATGACGATTGGCCGACGATCGGGTCAGCGGAATCCTTTTGAACAGGGTGCAAATGCAAGTTCAACCCCACCAACGTGGAATTCTGGAACGACAGTTGACCGTTGGTGGCGTTGAAGACCACAACAATGTGCTGATAACGTCCGAAGTCGCCACCGTTAGCGTCGAGCTTCATGACGATGAGGCCGGGGGTCTGGCTGGGGCCTGCGTTTAGGAAGTGCAAGTTGGCTTGCACTTCGGAAAGAGTGTGCATATGAAAAAGTCCGGAGGTTCCGCGAATCTCCAGGAATTCGCGGAAAGCGTCGCGGGAATGCATGATGTCCAAGGGCAGCGGAGTGAGCGCAGGATTGGCGAGCAGAGGCTCCATGATAGGCCAGTTGCCCTGGTTCTGGCTGGCGATAGGCAAACCGGTGCCCCAGTTGTCCGACTGATAGCTGAAGTCGAGCTTGTTGAACCAGTCCCCGGAGTCGAAGCTGTTGGTGTCCATGTCTTTGGAGCGAAGCAAGTCGTCACCCGCGAGGAAAAAGGGCACGCCCTGGCCCAGCGCGACCAAGCTCATGGCAAGGACTTGGCGTCGCTCGCGGGCGTGTATATCGTCAGCCGCAGACGATTTGAGTTGCACGGCGTCGAAGAGCGTTTGGTTGTCATGTACGGAGCAATAGTTAATGTCCTCGACGGGGCTGGCTGTGTAGCCAGCGGCTTGGCCGTTGTAATTGACCTGCGCGCCGGTGACCGTTGCGCCCGTGTGATCGGTGAATGTCCAATCGCGGAGATTGCCCGCGAGGCCTACTTCGATCCAATCCGTGTATTCGAGCAGCGTGCCCAATTGTACGGAAGACGCTGTGCCTTGATTCGTGAAGTTGCTGGAGTCGGTAAAGAGGCCGGTGGCAAAGCCTTGTACACGCTCATCCGTGAAAGGGCTGCCACCGCGGATGCCGTCGCGAATTCGGTCGTTGAATGTCCCGATGCCATTGCCGAAAAGATTTTTCTGGCTGGCATTGACACCCAGCGCGTTGTTTGCGACCTCGCCGAAATCAAAACCTTCGCCGTAGAGATAAACCTTGCTCCCGTCCACGCCATCTTTTTCAAGCGTGAGCTTGGCGAGCGCGTCTTTGATCTGCCGCATGTTGGAGACGAACATGAAGCTCATTAGATCGAAGCGGAAACCGTCGATCTTATACTTCTTCGCATTCAGCACCACGGCGTCAACGATGAGTTTGCCCATCATCTTGTGCTCCGCAGCAGTGTCCGGGCAGCAGCTGCCCGATAGCTGGTTGCCGTCAGCATCGAGGCGGTTGTAATAGCCGGGGACAACCTCGTCGAGCACGGCGTTGGGATTCTCGCCGATCGCGTTCGTGTGGTTGAACACAACATCCTGAATGACGCGAAGACCCGCGCGGTGGAGCCCTTTGACCATCTCGCGATACTCAAGCACGCGATTATCCGGGTTGACGGCATAAGCGCCTTCCGGGGCGAAGAAGTGGACCGGGTCGTAGCCCCAGTTGAATGCGTCTTTGCTCTGTATCGCAGCAACCGCGGCCTGCTGCTGCGTGCCATCCGGCGGGAAGACGGTCAGGTCGGGAGTGACCAGCCAGGTGGTCTTGTCCTCGTTAATGCTGGCGAAGTGGAAGCTGGGCAGGAGGTGTACGGCCTTGAGGCCGGCATCTGCGAGTGCCTCGAGGTGCTTCAGGCCGTTCGTGTGACGGTCGGCGAAGGCCAAGTACGTACCGCGATGGGCGGTCGGCACGGTCAAGTCATTGGTACTGAAATCGCGGATGTGCAGTTCGTAGATACTGAGGTCGTTCACACTTCCGAGCGAAGGCGAACGCGACTCTTCCCAACCGTCCGGCTGCGTTTCGGGATCGTTGAGATCAGTGATGCGGCTCTTCACGCCGTTCAGGGCGAGATCCACTGAGTACGGATCGGTGACGATATTCTCCAGAATGGCGCGCTGGCCTGGCACATAGACGCGCAAGTCGAACAAGTAGTATTTGCTTCTCCAATCGTCATTGAGGCAGGCGCTCCACACCCCGTTGTTCTCGTTCGCGGCAACGATTTTGGCCGGCATGGTGTCGGCAGCGTGCTCGAATAGCTGAAGATTCAAGGATTGCGCCGTCGGGGCCCATACGCGGACCGAGATTTCCCCACAGTCGCCGGCGCCGCCCGAATCGTCTTCCTCCCTGTGGTGAAAGGCGACACCAAGCTTGCCGGGAAAGTAGAAAAGATCATCGAGCACGCCCGCCGTCTGGACGCTCGTGGCGTATTTGAGAGAGCCATCGCTGCCGATGGCGGACACTGCGACTTCACCCTTCAGCACCGCCGCGACGAGCGAGGTGTTGGTGTTGTCAGGCAGGTGTAGAACGGCGTAACTGGAAAGCTGCGGGAAGCGCGCCTGTTCGTCGGCAGTGAAGCCCGCGGCAAAGGGGGAGAGGGGAATGCTGGCGCCTCCCGTCACTCCGGTTGAGGTCAGCTGCAAATTGGCGTTGGGGTCATAGTTCAGAAAATACGAAAACCCCGACTGCAGGAATTGGCCCTGGATCGCCACGGTCGTGCGATCGATCCAAAACGCCTGCAGCTTGAAGAAAACGGCGTCGAGCAATTGCGCCGCGGTTGGCTGGGTTGAAAAAACTTGTGCATCGCCGGAAATCACCCAGGCTTCTTTGAATTGCGCGACGTTCAGGTGCATGTCCGGCCCGGGATCCTTGATGCCCAGCGAAATATTGTGAACGATAAACCCGAGGTCATGTGGATTTGGAGTGAGTCCGACGTCATAAAATGCGCCGTAGGTGTCGTATCCGGTGACAAAGACCGGACCGCCGTTAAAATTCCCAGTATCTTCAGTCGTGTCGCCGAAAGCGTAGACGGTCCAGGAAGCATAGTTCGAATCGGGACGGAAGTAGTGGATGCGCGCTTTATTTGCTGGAATCGGCGGATCCGTCGTGAACTCCGTCGGCGGCTGGGTGAGATAAACAGTCGCGCTGCCGGAGAGCACCCACGCTTCGGTATTTTGCGTAAGTTGCAGGTGCATGTCCGGGCCGGGGTCCTTAATGTTGCAGTTGTGAATGATGAAGCCCAGCAGTCCATTGAACTTTGTTGGATCGACTCCGACATCATAGTAAGCGCCGTACGTGTCGTACCCTGCCACAAAGTCATTGGTTCCGCAAAAGTCGCTGTTCGGATCGGTAGTCGCGAGGAAGGGAAAGAGGTTCCAGTTCGCGTAGTTATTGTCCGGGCGATGGTAATGAATGCGTGCCTTGCCGGTAGGAATTGGTGGGTCGGTTTGCTGGATGGTGGGAGGCTGTGTGCTGTGCAGCACGTTGCTGCCGGAGAGCTGCCAGAACTCGTTGCCTTGCGTTGCGGGATCGATGAATTCGTTAGGCCCTGGGTCTTTTGTGTTGCCCTTGTGAATGATGATGCCGACGTTCTGGGCCGTCGACGTAACGCCCACGTCGAAGAACGCGCCGAAACTGTTGCGCCCGGTTACCTGCACGGGGCCGCCGTTGAAGTTGGACGTGTCTTCGGTGGTGTCGCCGAAGGCATAGACAGTCCAGCCCAGATAGTTACCGTCCGGACGGAAGTAATGAATGCGGACATGGTTCGCGGGAATGGGAGAAGGAGTTTGGGCTTTAAGCAAGGCAGGCGCTGCACTCAACAAGAAGAAAACAAGAACAAAAACGGCAGAAAAGGTGGATGCGGTTCGGCAACGCATGATTCACACTCCCGGTTTGGCTGGGCGATTTGCTTTTTTCGAGACCCTCCCGAGTGAGATTCGAGTAAGCAAGGACGGACATTCCCGTTTCAGGAAGACTGGCGCGACGCGCATGATAACGCCGGGCTTTCATGCTGTCCAGCGAATTAGGCATCGGCGTCGTTAGCACATGATTCGTCACGCCAATGGGGTCCATCTGAAAAACCCAGTCCGAAAAGCCGATCAAGTCCCGCACTACATGGGTGCAACCCTGGTGCGAATCCCGCTCCTGCTGACTTTATCTTCCTCATGACATGGCGAGAGCAGCAGCCCTAAACACGTGCATTCAAGGTCTGGGCGTTCTCCCTTTCGACAGTGTCCCTTTCAGCACACTCCCAAGTTCGGCCCGGGAGTATCATCCCTGAAACTCACCACCCCTCTCGCACGTCGAATGAGGCATGGATAGAGGGCGTGGATGTAGTGTACCCAGTGCGATTGATGGGGCGAGACTAGCCGTATTTCTCTGCTCTAGGATTCTTCCGAAGTCTGACGCACAATTACAGATGCAGCTTACCCCTTCCCTCAGTCTAGAGATTCGCTGCTTTCGGGAGTGCCAGTGACGGAACAAGGAAACGATAGCCTCAACGTGAATCCTTCCGAGCATTCAGCTTCGCGCGTCCCGCCGCCACGCAAGAGCCGCTGGTGGCTGTGGCTCATCGGCGCCGTTCTGCTACTCGGCGGAATAGCGCTATGGCAGCGCCTTGGCGCAACGCCCCAGGCAAAAACCACGGGGGATCCGGCGTCGCGCCCCGTGAGCGTATCCGCGGCAGTCGCCCGACAGGGTGACATCGGCATTTATTTCGACGCTCTTGGCACCGTCACGCCGGTGTACACGGTGACGGTAACCGGTCGCGTTCAAGGCGAAATCATCCAAGTTTATTACCTTGAAGGCCAAATGGTCCGCAAAGGCAGCCCGCTGCTGGAGATTGACCCACGCCCTTATCAGGCCCAGGTCACCCAGATGGAAGGCCAGCTCGCTCGCGATCAAGCGCTTTTGACGGAAGCAAAGATCGATTTCGACCGCTACCAGCAAGCATTCAATCGAAATGCGATCGCCAAGCAACAGCTGGACGACCAGCAGCAAGTTGTTTTGCAGGACGAAGGAACGGTCAAGAACGACCAGGGGCAGCTTGCCAATGCCAAGGTCAATTTGGACTACACCCACATTACTTCGCCAATTGATGGGCGCGTAGGCCTACGCTTGATTGACCCGGGGAACATCGTTCAAGGCAACAGCAGCACGCCGCTGGTGGTGATCACACAACTACAGCCCATCACGGTCATTTTCAGCATCGCCGAAGATCATCTGGCGCAAATCCAGGAGCAACTGCGCAAAGGGAAAAAGTTAAGCGTGGACGCGTTCGATCGCGAACAAACTCACAAGCTCGCCAGCGGAACTCTTCTGACCCTGGATAATGTGATTGATACCACGACGGGCACCCTTAAGTTAAAAGCCGTCTTTCCTAACACTGACAGCGCCCTCTTCCCCAGCCAGTTCGTGAACGCGCGCCTTCTGGTAGACACCCTGCGTAACGCTACTTTGATTCCCACGCCCGCGATCCAGCGGAATGCGCAGGGCGCCTTTGTTTACGTGATCAAGAGCGATCAAACCGCGGAGCTTCACCCGGTTACACCTGGGACGACCGACGGCACTCTTACGGCCGTGGAAGGACTTCAGCCTGGAGAGACAGTTGCCATCAATGGTTTTGACAAACTCCAGGAAGGCGCGAAAGTAAGCGTGCGCGCGCCCTCTAATTCGAATGGTTCCGCTCAACCTTCCAAGCCAGGTCAGGCAACTCCAGGTCAGCCTGCGAATCAAGACGGCAAAACGTCGGGCGGCAAGCAGGGAGGCTCTTCGCGGTGAGCCCGTCTCGTCCGTTCATCTTGCGGCCGGTGGCGACGTCGCTTCTCATGGCCGCGATTCTGCTGGTGGGCTTCGTAGCCTTCCTGCAATTGCCGGTGTCCGCGCTGCCGGAAGTGGATTACCCCACCATCCAGGTGGTGACGTTCTATCCCGGAGCGAGCCCGGACGTGATGGCCTCCGCCGTGACCGCTCCGCTGGAGCGGCAATTTGGTCAAGTGCCCGGCTTGAACCAAATGACTTCCACGAGTTCAGACGGCAGCTCCATCGTCGTTCTGCAATTTTCCCTTGACCTGAACATCGACGTGGCCGAGCAAGAGGTGCAAGCGTCGATTAATGCCGCGCAAAGCTACCTTCCCAGCGACCTCCCCTCTCCCCCGATCTACAGCAAGACGAATCCGGCGGACACCCCGATTCTGACTCTGGCGCTAACTTCGAAGACCATTCCGCTCTCGCAGGTGGAGGATCTGGCGGATACGCGCTTCGCGCAGAAAATTTCTCAGTTGCCGGGCGTTGGGCTTGTCAGTATCAGCGGCGGACAAAAACCCGCCGTACGTGTCCGCGTAAATCCCACGCAACTCTCGCACTACGGTATCAACCTGGAAGATGTCCGCACCGCCCTGCAGCAAACCAGCCTGGACCAGGCGAAGGGCAATTTTGACGGGCCGCAGCAGGATTACCAGATTCAGTCCAACGACCAACTGATGACCAGCGCGGATTTCCAAAAGGTCATCATCGCCTACCACAACGGTTCGCCCGTAAAACTTTCTGACGTTGCCTCCGTGGAAGACGGCATCGAGAATGTCCGGCAAGCCGCGTGGATGAATGAGACCCCGGCGGTCATCGTCAACATTCAGCGGCAACCCGGCGCGAACATCATTCAGGTTGTCGACCGCGTTGTGAAGCTTTTGCCCTTGCTGAAGAGCAATTTGCCGGCGGCGGTTCAAATTGATGTTTTGACGGACAGGACTACAACCATCCGCGCGTCGGTGGCGGATGTTGAATTCGAATTGATGCTCACGGTCGCCCTGGTCGTCATGGTGATTTTTCTTTTCCTGCGGAATCTGGCGGCCACCATCATTCCGAGCGTCGCCGTGCCGCTTTCCATTGTCGGCACGTTTGGCGTGATGTATATGGCGGGGTTCAGCCTGAACAACCTGACGCTGATGGCGCTGACGATTTCGACGGGCTTCGTCGTGGATGACGCCATCGTGATGATTGAGAATATCATCCGCTTCCTCGAAGAAGGTGTCCCGCCGCTGGAAGCCGCGCTAAAAGGATCCGAGCAGATCGGATTCACCATCGTGTCGCTGACGATTTCGTTGATCGCCGTGCTGATTCCCCTTCTTTTCATGGGCGATATCGTTGGGCGGCTGTTCCGGGAGTTTGCCATCACGCTCAGCGTAACGATTCTGGTGTCCGCGGTTGTCTCGCTGACGCTCACGCCCATGATGTGCTCGCGCCTGCTGAAGGACTCGCACGGGAAGAAGCAGAGCCGCTTCTACATAGCTTCCGAGCACGCCTTTGAGCGTATCATCGCGTTCTATGGCCGGACTCTGAAATGGGTCCTCAAGCATCAGCCCGCCACGTTGCTGATCGCCGTGGCTACGCTGGTGTTAACGATCGTTCTTTATGTCATCGTGCCGAAGGGCTTCTTCCCCGTTCAGGACACCGGGATTATCCAGGGCATTTCGGAAGCTACGCAGTCCATCTCGTTTCCCGCGATGTCGCAGAGGCAGCAGCAACTCGCCCACGCCATTCTGCAAGATCCGGCGGTAGCGGGGGTTTCCTCGTTCATTGGCGTGGACGGAACAAACTCCACGCTGAATAGCGGGCGCATTCAAATCAATCTGAAACCGCTCGCTGAGCGAGGCATCAACGCGTCCGACGTCATCCGGCGGTTGCAACCACAACTCGAAAAAGTCGATGGCATTACACTTTATATGCAGCCGGTGCAAGACTTGACCGTTGAGGATCGTGTGAGCCGCACGCAGTATCAGTACACGCTGGAAGACCCGGATCCGCAGGAACTCAACCTCTGGACAGCGAAGCTGATGGCCAAGCTCTCGACTCTACCGGAGCTGCGCGACCTGGCTACCGACCAGCAGAATTCCGGGCTGGCCGCGTCGCTGGTGGTCGATCGCGTGACCGCCTCGCGCATGGGCATTACGCCGCAAGCGATCGACCAGACGCTTTACGACGCGTTCGGCCAGCGGCAGGTCTCAACAATGTATACGCAGCTAAATCAGTACCACATTGTTTTGGAAGCGCAGCCCGATTTTCAGACCAACCCTTCCAAGCTGCAGGATATTTACGTGCGTTCCGCCACCGCTCCCAGCGCGTTGACAACGGGATCTTCCGGCACGGTCACGGCAACGAGCGCTTCGGGTGGCTCTGCTTCCTCCACGGCGAGCCCGCGGGCTTCCACCAACACGGCGGCCACCACCGGCTCGGCTTCACCCGGCGCCGTAACCACGATTAATGGCGCCGCCGTACCGCTCAGTGCCTTTACGCATTTCGAAATGAAGAACGGGCCGCTTTCCGTCAACCATCAAGGCCAATTCCCCGTTGTGACCATCTCCTTTAACCTGGCACCCAATGCCTCTCTCGGGGAGGCCACCAAAGCCATTGATAAGGTCCAGCAGGAAATTGGGATGCCCTTGAGCGTTCAAAGCGCATTTCAGGGCACCGCGGCATCGTTCCAGGCCTCTTTAACCAATGAACCAATTCTCATCCTGGCTGCCCTCGTCACGGTCTACATCGTTCTGGGAGTCCTCTACGAGAGCTACATCCACCCGATTACGATTCTCTCCACTCTGCCTTCCGCGGGAGTCGGCGCGATTCTGGCTCTCCTGATTTGCGGCTCGGAACTGAGTGTCGTCGCACTGATTGGAATCATCCTGCTCATCGGCATCGTGAAGAAAAACGGAATCATGATGATCGACTTTGCGCTGGAGGCGGAACGCAAAGACGGCAAAAAACCAGAAGACGCGATCTTCGAGGCATGTTTGCTGCGCTTCCGCCCCATTATGATGACCACCATGGCCGCGCTGCTGGGAGGCTTGCCACTTGCCTTGGGCAGCGGCATCGGTTCAGAACTTCGCCGGCCGCTGGGCATTGCCATGGTGGGCGGTTTGCTGCTGAGCCAGGTTTTAACGCTTTACACGACTCCGGTGATTTACATTTTCTTTGACCGGCTCGCGCACCGATTCACCTCACGCCGCAGCTTGGAGGGTGGCGCCGAGGCCGTGCCGGCGGATTAGTCCGATGAGCTTGTCTTCTCCATTCATCCGCCGGCCAGTGGCCACCGCGCTGTTGACCGCCGCGATCGCACTCGCAGGTGCCGTGGCATTTCGCGTGCTACCTGTCTCCGCGCTTCCGCAAATTGATTTCCCAACAATATCGGTGAGCGCCAGTTTGCCGGGAGCAAGTCCGGAAATCATGGCTTCTTCGATTGCCACCCCGCTCGAACGCCAGTTCGGAAGAATCGCGGGCGTCAATGAGATGACTTCGTCGAGCTATCTCGGCACCACCGGCATCACCTTGCAGTTCGATCTGAACCGCAACATTGATGGCGCGGCGCGTGACGTGCAAGCGGCCATCAATGCGGCGCGCAGCTATCTGCCGTCGAATCTGCCCAGCAATCCCACCTATCGAAAAGTCAACCCCGCCGATGCTCCCATCATGATCCTGGCGCTTACTTCCTCCGTGTATGACCGCGGAAAACTTTACGACGCGGCTTCCACCATCATGCAACAACGCCTTTCGCAAGTGCAGGGCGTCGGCCAGGTCAGCGTCGGAGGCAGTTCACTCCCCGGCGTACGGGTGGACGTCAACCCAACGCAACTCAACAGTTTTGGGCTGGGGTTGCAAGACGTTAGTGCCATGCTGAGCCGCCAGAACGCCAATTCGCCAAAAGGGCAGCTCGTCAACGGGACGACCAGCGCGGACATTGTCACGAACGACCAGTTGTTGAAGGCCGTTGACTACATGCCGCTGATCGTGGGCTACCACAACGGCGCGGCGGTCAAGTTGACGGATGTGGCCAACGTGCAGGATTCCACGGAAAACCTGCGCGCTGCGGGTTTCGTGAATGGCAAGCCTTCCGTCCTCATCATTGTGTTTCGCCAGCCGGGCGCGAACATTATCGACACCGTTGACCGCGTCCGCGAAGCGATTCCCGCCCTCAAGGCTTCTATCCCCACCGCGATTGACGTCCGAGTCGCACTCGACCGGACACAGACCATCCGGGCCTCCGTCAAGGATGTGGAGCGCACGCTGATTATTTCCGTGGGCCTGGTCATTCTGGTGGTCTTTCTTTTCTTGCGGAATGTTCGCGCCACGCTGATCCCCAGCGTCGCGGTTCCCGTCTCGCTGATTGGCACGTTTGGCGTCATGTATCTCTGCAACTACAGTATCGACAATTTGTCCCTCATGGCTCTGACCATCGCCACGGGCTTCGTCGTGGACGATGCCATCGTGGTGATCGAGAACATCACGCGCTACATCGAAGAAGGCATGCCGCCGATGCAGGCGGCTCTAAAAGGCGCCAGCGAAATTGGATTTACAGTGCTTTCCATCAGCGTCTCCCTGGTGGCCGTGTTCATTCCTATCCTGATGATGGGCGGGATTGTGGGCCGGCTCTTCCGCGAATTTGCGGTGACGCTCTCCGTGGCGATCATTGTTTCCCTGTTGGTTTCCCTCACGACCACGCCCATGATGTGCTCCCGCCTCCTGAAGCACATCCGCGATGACCAGCATGGCAAGATGTTTCGCGCCTCGGAACGAGTTTTCCAGCGAACACTGCGGACCTACGAACGAAGTCTTGGCTGGGTCCTGGAGCACTCCGCCTTGACGCTTCTGGTGCTGGCCATCACGGTCGCCGTCAACGTTTATCTGCTTTGGATTGTGCCGAAGGGTTTCTTTCCGCAACAAGATAACGGGACGGTTTCCGGCGGCATTCAGGGCCCGCAGGACACTTCCTTCCAGGCCATGCAGGTGGCGGTGGCACGCATCGTGGATGTGGTGAAAACCGATCCCGCCGTGGACAGCGTCATGGCTTTCACGGGCGGCGGAGGCGCGACCAACAGCGGAAATATATTTCTTGGCCTCAAGCCTCTCCAGGAGCGCAAGATCTCTGCCAGCGCGGTTATAGACCGGCTGCGGCCGAAACTGCAGGCGGTACCGGGCGCAAACACCTTCATGCAGGCGGGACAAGATTTGCGGATCGGCGGCCGCGGAAGTAGTGCGCAATATCAATACACCATTCAGAGCGACAACTTACAGGATCTGGTTCAGTGGGGTCCCGTGCTGCTGCAACAAATGAGAAAGTTGCGTATGCTGACCGACGTCAATACGGACCAACAGAACAGCGGCCTGCAGATGATGCTGGCCTACGATCGCGCCACCGCTTCACGGCTGGGCATCACTCCGCAGACGCTCGATTCGACCTTATATCAAGCCTTTGGCCAGGCGCAGGTTTCTACGATGTATACCGGCATCAATCAATATCACGTGGTTCTCGAAGTCGAACCGAAGTTTTGGCAGTCGCCGGTGAGCTTGCAGGACGTATACATCCGTTCCGCGCAGGGCGGCGCCGTTCCCCTGAGCGCCGTCGCGCGTTACGAACCTACTACCGCTCCCCTGGCGGTCAATCACCAGGGCCAATACCCCTCCGTGACTGTCTCTTTCAATCTCGCACCCGGCGTGGCACTGAGCGATGCCTCGAGAGCCGTCCTCGACATGGAACAAAAGGTCGGCATGCCTAACACCATTCGCGGGATGTTTTCCGGAACTCTTCAGGCGTTCCAGTCTTCCCTCTCCAGCGAACCGGTTCTTATCATTACTGCCCTACTGGCCGTTTATATCGTCCTGGGCATTTTGTATGAGAGTTTCATCCATCCCATCACGATTCTCTCCACGCTGCCTTCCGCCGGCGTCGGGGCGGTGCTCGCTCTGATGCTCTTTCACACGGACCTCAGCGTCATTGCCCTCATCGGAATTATTCTGCTGATCGGCATTGTGAAGAAAAACGCCATCATGATGATTGACTTCGCCCTGGCCGCGGAACGAAACGATGGAAAAAACCCTAAGGAAGCTATTTTTCAGGCGTGCATCCTGCGTTTTCGCCCCATTCTCATGACCACCATGGCTGCCCTGTTTGGTGCCTTGCCGCTGGCTCTGGGCACTGGAACAGGTTCTGAACTTCGCCGGCCGCTTGGCATCACGATTATTGGCGGCCTGATTCTGAGTCAGATGCTGACTCTTTACACCACCCCGGTGGTTTATTTGTCGCTGGATCGGCTGAGGGTCCGCTGGTTGCACGCCCACGGAAAATCGGAGCGCCAGGAACAGCTTGAGTCTTTCGGATGAGGACGCAAACACGACATAATTTCTTGCACAGAACCAGAACCTCGAGACTCCAATCCCCAGGGAGGCAGGGAGAGATGCAATTGAGAATCCGCGGACGGGCGACCGTGACACTGCTAGGCAGCCTTTTGCTGCTGCAAGGCTGCAATGTTGGCCCCAAATACAATCGTCCCGCCCTGCAAGCTCCAGGAAGCTTCAAGGAAGTTACACCCGAAGATCTGAAGAGCATGGATGGCTGGAAAGTAGCGCAGCCGCAGGACAGTACGCTCCACGGAAAATGGTGGGAAATCTTCCAGGACCCCCAACTGAACGCGCTGGAAGAGCAAGTCAACATTTCGAACCAGAACGTTGCCGCCGCGTTTGCCAACTTCATGGCTGCCCGCGCCCTGGTCCGCGAGGCACGCGCGCAGTATTTTCCTACCGTCTCGGTTGGCCCCAGTATTCTCCGCCAGCACCAGCCAAGTTCCACCAGCTCCGCCAACAGTTCCTTTTCTGGAAGGACCTTTGTCTCCTACTCATTTCCCTTTGACGCGTCCTGGACTCCGGACTTGTGGGGACGCGTGCGCAACACGGTGCGAGCCAACGTTGCGAACGCGCAAGCCTCCGCCGCCGATCTCGAAAACACCCGGCTCACGGCCCAGGCGGAACTCGCCGTCGACTACTTCCAACTGCATGGCCAGGACGCCCTGAAGCGACTTCTCGATTCCACTGTAGAAGCCGACGAGAAGTCGCTGGAGTTAACGAAAGCCCTCTACGAAACGGGGATTGACTCCGATGAGGCCGTGGGCCAGGCGGAAACGCAATTGGATCAGAATCGGGCGGCCGACACGAATCTCGGTATTCTCCGCGCTCAATTCGAGAACGCCATCGCCTTGCTCGTCGGCCAGCCGGCTTCGAACCTGACGATTGCCGTCGAACCGCTGAAGGCTTCGCCGCCCGCGGTCCCCTTTGGGATTCCCGCTCAACTTCTGGAGCGCCGCCCCGACGTGGCGGCTTCCGAGCGGCTTATGGAGCAAGCCAACGCGCAAATTGGCGTCGCTCGCGCTGCCTATTTTCCTACCGTCACACTAGGCGGCTCAGCAGGCTTTCAAACAACAAATGGCGCCACCTGGTTCTCCTGGCCCAGCCGCGTTTGGTCCGTTGGTCCCACCGTTTCGCAATCGATTTACGATGGTGGACTGCGGCGCGCCACCGTGGAGCAAAATCGCGCGCTTTACGACCAAACCGTGGCCACGTACCGCAACACGGTTCTGACGGCGTTCCAGCAGGTGGAAGACGACCTCGCGACCCTGCGGATTCTTTCGCTGGAAATTCAACAACAGGATGAGGCGGTGAAGGCCGCGCAACGCGTGCTTACTCTGGCCACGGATCGCTATCGCCTCGGCATCGACCCGTATCTCAACGTCATCACGGCGCAAACCAGCCTTCTCAGCAACGAACAGACCGCTCTCAATCTGCGCATTCAGCAAATCGTCTCCAGCGTTCAGCTGATCGAAGCGCTGGGCGGCGGCTGGGACTCTTCCACCTTGCCGAATTCTCGCCAGATTATTTCGCGGGAGACGGTCCCGCCGGCCCCCGCGCCTAAATCCACATCTCCCGATGCTCCACAAAAACCCTCTTCGCCGAGCCCCTGAGTTCTTTTCTAAGTTTTCTTGCAATTTCACGCGGCGGCCCGAAGGACAGACAATTCGATTGTGAGAAGGGGAATACTCATGAAACGTAGCGCCTTCTTCAGCTTGTTGTTACCTCTGCTCTCCGTATCGCTTTGCAACGCGCAGTCAAAGCTTTCCGCGAAATGGGAGGAGTTGACCGCGGCAGACTTTCGCCAGGCCATTCAACAATCCAAAGGCACTTGCCTGCTCCCCTTCGGCATCCTGGAAAAACATGGAGCGCATTTGCCGCTGGGTACCGATCTGTTGAATGTCCGCTACGCGTCCCTGCATGCAGTCGAACAGGAATACGCCGTGGTTTTTCCCGAGTACTACTTCGGTCAGATTTTTGAGGCCAAACATGAACCCGGGACGGTCGCCTACAGTCTGGACCTGCAGCTCAGGCTGCTTCAGGAAACCACCGATGAGATGGCACGCAACGGCTGCAAGAAAATTGTCATCGTCAACGGGCATGGCGGAAATGAACATTTGCTTCCGCTCTTCGCGCAGTCGCAGCTCGATCGGCCGCACGACTATGTTGTCTATGTTCTCGATGGAGAGAGGAGCCTCCCCGGCGGCCCGGCGAAGAAATCAACCGGCATTGACTACCACGCTGGAGAAAATGAAACTTCAAACACCATGGTCTCGCGCCCCGACCTAGTCTATCTGAGCCGCGCCGCTAGCGAATCGGGCGCCGACCAGAAGCGCACGATTCTCCCTGAAAATGTCTATACCGGAATCTGGTGGTACGCACGGTTTCCAAATCACTACTCGGGCGATGGTTCCGTGGCCACCAAAGACCTCGGCGAATGGAATATGAAAGGCTGGATTGCGGCCACCGTGGAAGCCATTCGTGCCGCCAAAGCCGACGATCAAAGCCTCAAGCTCCAAAACGAATTCTACGAAAAGAGCAAGCATCCCTTGGACACGCGTCCGTAACGGAATACTTTGTTCAGCAATTCTCTTTGGCAGAATTGTGCAGGCTGGACCGAATTTCGAGTGCGAAACCGTTAGCGGGATTTGCGCAGTTGTTCGATCCACCGGGAGAGGATCGCAACGTACGGCGCTTCCAGGTCCATGAATTCGATGCCCATGCCGATGCGCGGCTTAACGATGCGCACCACGCCGAGCGCTTCCACTTTCTGGTCCTTCCGCGTCAGCGTCATGCGCACTCGGGTATTTGAAGGCAGCGGCTTGCTGGTACAAATGAACACCCCGCCCATAGAGATGTCCGAGGTCACGCCTTCCATGCGGTTGCCAGATTCCAGCTCGAGCAGTTCGATATCGGCTGCAAATGGATAGCGGATGCAATACCGGCGATCACGGATGGAAAGGCTCTGTCCGTCGCCTTTAGCGGTTCGTTCGTCCATGGAGATAACGTTGCCCACTGTAGTTGCTGCCGGGAATAATGATGTTAATGCTGCTGCTTACGTATCGTTCCCGTACTTAATAGTTTGCCCGAAAAACGGCCGGGGCAGGGACTTTCCCGTCGAATCCAATGCCAAAAAGACAACACTGGCGGACTGTCCCCTGCCCTTTGCCCACGCCGTGTTATTAGTTGGAACGACAAAGCCACTCCTCACTCGTCTTTTCACGCCGGAATTGCGTGCTAGCCTCAATAGGGACCTTCTCTCTGAGCGCCATGACTACTGAATCCGACGGATTGAGACAGAGCGACCGCGTCAGTTTCCGCATGCCCGTCGAGGCATCGTGGGTGACGGCCACCGGCACGCCTGTGAAGCATACGGCCGAGACGCTGCTGGTCAGCCGCAACGGCGGTGTTCTGCGCCTCACCGAAAAACTCTCCATGGGGCAGGAACTCCACTTGCGGCGCCATCACGAAGGCGACCACTGGAAAAGCACGCGCGCCCGCGTCGTCGCCGAAATTGATCAGGAGCCCACCGGCTTTCTCTACGCCATTCACCTTCTCGAAGCGCGCTCCGATTTCTGGGACATCGAATTCCCTGCCCTGCACAAAGCCGAAGAAGCTCTCGCTCGTCTGCTCATGGAATGCAGCTTCTGCCAGCGCCGCGAAGTCGTTTATCTCAACGAACTCGAATTGAAATCCTTCGAAATCCGCAAATGCGTCGCGCGCGTCTGCCGCCACTGTGACTCGCCTTCCATTTGGATCGAATCGCAGTCCGAAGTTCGCGCCATTGAGACGAACTCCGGCCAGCCGACCGTGGAAGAACGCGTCATTCCCCGCCGCAACCGCACGCGCATCAAGGCCCGCATCCTCGCCTGCATCCGCCGCCGCGGTTTCCAGGAAGAAATCGCCGTTTGCGAGGATCTTTCCAAGGGAGGCCTCAGCTTCCGCAGCCGCAATCAGTATGCCGAAGGCTCCCGCGTCGAGGTCGCCGTCCCGTTCACTCCCGGCACCGGCGCCATTTTCGTCCCCATCCGCATCGTCTTCTCCCAGGCCATCCCTACCGCCGGCCTCTACCGCCACGGCGCCGCCTATATCAAGCCTCCTCTCGACATTTGAGCACGCCGGCCTGTCTCGGGCACCCTGCGCCACCATATCTCTCACGGCCGTTAGATCCTCTCGCTTCACCATTCAGGATGGTCCTCGCGCTGCACGGCACCTGACCATCAAGACGAGCTGGTTGGGAGCTTCTAATCTCAGCTCGATTCCAGTCCCATTACTCCCAATTTGCACGAATTTTTCCGTGGCTGTCCAAGAACAGACAGACAGCACTGTTTTTAGATCTCAAACTGGCGTCTTCACAGAGTTTCGCACCTAGCCTTGCTCTGCGAATCCTTCTGGAGGAAATAATGAGATTTCGCGGCATTTTTTTATGGCTTTTCTTGGCGTTGGCATCGGATGCCCACGCCCAGGCACCTAACCTGCAAACAGCGGGAAGCTTTGCAGTACTGGCCGGGGGCGGAATTGTCAGCGCTGACGCGGGAACTACGATTGTCGGTAACGTCGGAAGTTCGCCAACGCCTACGGTCACGGGACTTCTGGCAAGCCAGGTCACAGGCACGTTGTACACCGCCGCCAACGCCGTATTAACATCTGCGCAGACGGACCTAACAGCCGCCTACCTTGACGCGGCCGGCAGGCCGTCGTGCACGGCGCTGACCGGCGCGCTCGGCACAGGGACCAACGCTAATCTGGGCCCGGGACTGTACTGCTATTCGACAGCCGCGCTGCTGAATGGCACTCTGACGTTGACTGGCAGCTCCACCGACGTCTGGATCTTCCAGATCGGCAGCACTCTGACCACCGCCACCGGCTCCTCCGTGGTTTTTGCCGGCGGCGCCTCATCCTGCAATGTCTTTTGGCAAGTGGGTTCCTCCGCAACCATACAAGTGGGCAACAACTTCGCGGGGAATATTATGGCGTTAGCAAGCATCACGCTGGATGGCGGTACCCTGACGGGACGTGCGCTGGCCAGAAACGGCTCGGTCACCGTCAGCGGTAAGGAGACCATAATTAACGCATGTTCGGGATCGACCGTCGTGCCGACCGTCGTACTCTCCCCTGTAAACTCTTCGATCATCTGCAGCTCTGCCACCTCTTCCATCAGCAAAACCGCGGTCGTCTTGTCGAACGGGACTCCCGTCGCAGGTACCATCGTGACTTTTACAATCACCGGTCCGGACTCCGCTCAGAGCGGCACCGCTATTACGGATGCTTCCGGTTCAGCGACACTCACGATTACGGCTCCGACATCGTGTTTAGGACAAGATTCCGTTGTTGCCACCATAAACGGCGGGACGGTTAGCTCGAACACCACTCTTGCGACGTTTTCGGGTTCGAGTTCAGGGTCATTTTGTTCGACGACTTCACCCCCTACCGTCACCGTTCTGACTCAGACGCCAGGTCCACCGAAGCAGGTTGTCTTCTCAGTTCAAGCGGCAGGCGGATTGTTTTCAGTGGTCGTCAATACTCCCCCGACCACCAATGCCACTGTCACCTTCCCGCCGTTCGACAACGGATCGACCCTGGCTCTCGGAGTCACCGCCACGAAGGTCAATCAGTCGGCTTCGGCCGTGGTGGAACTGACGGTTGTAGATTTATGCGGCCATACAACCGTTTTTGATCCTGTCTTCGCGACCATCACAATTCCCGCAGTCCACTTCCACTCGATGGTCCAAACTGCGGCAAGCTTTGATTTTGATCACTGGATCGTTGCTGACTTCGGTGGCATCGCTCGTACAGAGGGGATCGTACTTCTTCAGAACGCTGCCCCCGGTGTCGAATCGCTGGTGATCACCGTCAATGGGACCAAGTTTAAAACTCACCTTTCGGATGGGCAAACCAAAAAGGTCGATATCTCATCCGCTTTGTTCCATGGAACCAACAAGGTTAGGATATCTGCTCTCGGCGATCCGGGAACATCCGTCGATTTGACCATCTCCGACGGCAAGTAATCGTACCGCGGGTTCGCTCCTCCCATGCTGCAAGCCAGCCTGGGTCGAGCGGACCCGGTCATCACGGTGGCTCAGATCGGCGTCGCCTCAACGATCGATCAGGGGAGTTGGCCGCTCCGGCCAATCCTCTGAAGGACCAAGCGGACCGGTCGAACCACGTAATAGGCGGCAGAGAGCGCGCTCGGCAGCGGCAGAAACCAACGGTCTCGTTCACTCGGTCTTAGTTTAGGCAAGAAGTAACGGAGGAATATTTTCGCCCGGTCCCGGAAGCGTTCGCGGATCTCCATCTGTGAAGTAATGCCGCCCTGCAACCCCCAGCGTTCGCCTGGCTCTTCACAGAGGCGGGTCCGGGCTTGTGCAGCAAAGACCTTCGCTCTTCGATCGATCTTCAAATTTCGCGCGAGTTTTCGAGGCACGGCCGCCCCCAGCAAATCCTGCGCCAGCAGAAGACCCGTCCCGAGGACACGCTTTAGGCCCAGATCGTCCGCTTCACGCAGCACAAATTCCCAGTCTAAATCAGGAACCGCCAGGATTTCGGCGATGTCGCAGATCAACTTGAGTTGTACCCACCGGTGCTTGGCCGCGTGCATGGCGAGAACCAACAGATAGGTTTCCAGCCGCAGACTTCGCAGTTCCGTTCCCCCTATGGAGATCGTCTCCAGGTGCTGCAGGAACCGCTCAGGATCTCCTGGAAGGCAGGCGGATCTGTTGGTGAATCGCCAGTGCAGATCCAAACGCACCTTGCCATCCATGCGATAAAACAGCATTTCGTGGTGCTCGCCCAGGACATGGCTCACATCGCCGGTGTCCACCCTCTCCGGCGCGTAATCCTTGTCAAGCAGGAGACGCCGGGCCCGCAGGGCATCCTGCTCGCAAACCACGATGTCTAGATCGCCAAATCCCCGCAGTGACAAATCGCCATAGAGCCGGACTGCCAGTGCAGGCCCCTTATACGTCACTGCCGGAATACCTTGCGAGTCCAGGAAGCCGAGTACATGAACCAATTCATCGGCGAGCAGCCGGCTGTCCGCGGCGAGCGCTTCGCTGCGCGCTCGTAGCGGCTCCAGCACGCCGCTCGGCACAAGATCCGGACAGTTTCGTTGAAGGTTCCGATAACTGAGCGCGACCGTGTCGTGACGCATCACCAGTCGTATGAATTGAACCCAATCGATCTCTTTCCGGGCGGCCGCTCGGATCCGCCGCGTCATTTCCACGCTGCTCCGAGTGCGCGCACACAGGAGAAGCAGTTCCATTTCTGCGCGTGTCCCCGCGCCTGGGAGTGGCCGAGTCGGTTCCGGCATGGGTTTATCCCGCATCATGAGCACAGCATCTCCCGGAATCGCACGGAGAGCTGATCAAAATCACGCCCCGTCTCGAGGCGGTAGCACGGCGTAGAGGTCACGAGTTCGCTCAGCGCATCCAAATGAGCACGGCACGAGTTCACTTCCGTCAGCAAAACGTTGGGAACCATCTCCAACAGCGCTTCGTCAGGATCCATCAAAGTGACAACGCTGCTTTCTGACTTCGCAATGCGAGGAATCACAACCGCTGCAGGCCGCGCCTCGGGCGCCACTTTTGCGCCATACACTTGCATCGGGTCGATTTGCTTCTTCCGCCATGTGCGACGCTTGGGAGCGCACAAGAGAAAACTCAACTCCGGGAAAAAGGCAGCGGTTTGCTCACTCACGTCCACCTCCTCAGGAAATGCCAGCACCCGGAACCCATCCTCCCGGCCAACTAGAAAGACCATGTCATCGCTCATGTAGTCAAACTTCGCCCTGACCGACGCGACCGTTAGCGTGGATTTGCCTGCCCCGCTTGTGCCTGGGATCAGCAGGCACCTGCCGTTCGCGCTCAATCCGCCGGCGTGCAGGCTATACAGCCCGCGCCGCTTCAGTAGTTCCACCAAGCAGATCGTGAATAGAAGATGAGTGGCGAGCCACAGGTTATCAATTTCCGGCTCGAGCACAGAGAAGCACGCGGAGCCCACGCCGGGGTTGCACAATACCCGCACGCGATCTTCCCAACAAAGGTAGAGTTGGTCGTTGGCTTCGAAGTAGCTGGCTTCGCCGCTCTCCAGTTGATAAATAGGTTTTCCTCGCCCCGGCGGTTTTTCGAGGCGGTGTGCTTTGGCGTTCGAAACGCATTCGAAGTCGAACGAAATAGTCTCCGCGCACGTTCCATCCGAAGGCAGCATTTGGAACCGCGCATCGAGGCAAGTCGCAATTGCGGCCGAGGATGTCACCTTCAGATTCAAGCCGTGAAAACCGTAAGTGCGCGTGTGCCGGCTATCGTTCACGTTCTTGATTGCTCCAGTCCGGTATTTCCGGAGGCTTTCACTCCTCGGCGGGCTGCGCCTGAAATGCGGTACATCTCCGTATACACAGGTCGCGGATCCTGCCGTTCCAGAAAGGGCAGTCCGTCTTTGACCAGCCAGCAATGGCCGACAAACTCTTCCTGCAACCTGCCCACGCCGAAGCACAGGGACACGTTCAGGCCGTCCCGGCGCAGGAAGTAATATCGTGTTACGCCGCGCGTGAGACATCCCGGGTGTATCAGCGGCCGGCCCTCGCGAATCGCAATTTCCACGTACGCCGCAATCTGTTCAACTCGATCTCTTTCCGCCATCCCTTGGATTTTCGGCTCCAGAAGCGCTTCCACTCGCCATAATTTTAGCCGCAGGAGAATCGGAACGACGGCGGCGAAGAACAATATCTGAAGAAAGAGAAATACATCGCGGTTGGATCGTCTGCCCATGCTTGTCCTAGGCCCCTGGTGTGTCGACGGAGATCGCCATCAATCGAACCGCGGCTTCAGAAGCTCTGCGAACACCGCGGGAACACGGGCGGAGCCCCATTGGGATCCTCTTTACCCACGAACGACGGTTGGCGGGACGTGCCGCCGCACGATTGCGTGAGACCGACATTTCGAGTCGCATGGCCGCGCTTATGGAGATTCCTGTGGCGCACGGCAGGCTTCGAAACCCATGCCAGCTCCGTTGCACTCGACAATCAGCTTCTTGCTTCGCAGATCATCGAGCAATTCCAGAACGTCGGTCTCGACCATTTCAGTTGGCGCGCCATACTCTTTCGCCACGATGCATACCATTTGCGCCACTCCATGCGATCCGTCGCAAAGCTCCCAGATTCTGTTGCCTACCTCGTTCAGCGCGTAGTAGCTCCCGTCATCCATATTGAAGAGCAACGCGTCCTGCAACCCTTTTTGGACGACAATCTGCTCTTGACGTCTGGGGCGGCCGTCGAAGTGTGTTATGTCTTTCATCGTTTTCTCCGCTGCTCAATCTCTGCGCCCTTCTGAGGTGCGGCCTTCGCTCTTTGGCGATGCATAGCCATCCAAATGTATACACGAACACCTTTAGAGGCATCGCATGTCGCCGTACGCGAAACGTGCGCCTGAGGCTTCCGAGCGCAAGGAGTCGGTTCGGAACCCCGAAACCACCGCTCCTTGCTCCCGCCTGCCGTGAGTACCAGTCTTCCTAAAAACTAAACTTGGTCACCACCCTCAGCAGGCCCAAACACTTCAGACTCGGCTTCACATATTTCTTCATGGTTTTCTCCGCCTTTCCTCTTCACATGGTTCGCGTTCGACTGGGTGAAAATATTCGATTGGCATAGAAAAGCCGCTTCCGGCTTTCTGCCGCTCTTTGCACTGCTTTTCGATGTAGCGGGGGCAAACAGTTTTCGCCTGTCCAACCGCAAAAACGCGCCGACAGGAACTCCGCCATCCATGCTCTCCTGCAGTGTTCGTAAATGCCAGTATCTCCACTGTAGTTGCGGAATGGCATTTCCCTTGTGGCCCCCCGGACGCCTCACTGCGGCGCCGGGCATTGAAGCGGCTGGGCCGTTGGCAACAAAACTCCCGCTTTCACTACACAGGACGGGAATGCTAAAAGGCGCATCCCGCTTTGTCTGTTCACTTTTGTACACCTTCCGCTCATCGCTGCTGCTTTGAAGGTCGATTTCCAGGGCTAACTTTGCGGCGGGTGTTATACTGACGCTGACGTTAAGGCTGCATTGCGTGGGTTTGCAGTGGCTCTAGATACGTTTTCTGTCGAAGATCTTTTGCGAAAACGTAAGCGTCTGCGGAGGGAGCTTTTGGAGACCCCGCGGCTGCAGGGCGTGAAGATCGCCGTAAAGCGTTTGCAAATTATTCCAACATTATCTTGGCAAGCAAATGGGAGCAGGACCGGGTAATCGATTTTACCTCCGATGAGTTTATAAATTTTCGTAGTAACACTGAGAATTTCACGGACGGTATTCATTTGAAGAATTCGGCAGCGCGCCAAGTGGTCACGGTTGTGAATCATCGATTCCATGAATGGATCCGAAATAGATAACTGCCCCATCTTCACGAAATGGCGGGCGGCGCAGCCTTAAAACAGTCTCTAAACCATTACTTTAACTTCGGGGCCATCCCAAGCGGGGATCTATAACTTGCGCGAAGAAAACAACAAAACAACAGTCTGAGGGTTTTCTCTTCTCTGCACTAACAACGAGAACTATGAACTAACAACCACCACGAAAGAGCAACCGAACCCGACTCGCCCCTCTTTATTGACAACTGAAAACTGCAACTGAAAACCGTCTGTTTAACACCTTCTCGGCCAATCATCCGGCGCCACGCCTCTTTGCAGCTCTCAACTACTCTGCGATACACTCTGCCCATGGGAATTCTGCGGCGGCTCTCACGCTGGATGGGAACACAGGACCACATGACGCACATCGTTGCCAGAAACATCGCTCCCGGATTTTCGCTCAAGTCTCTCGACAACAAGGAATACTCGCTCCACAATCTGATGGAAGGCGGCCCCGTCGTCGTCGCCTTCTTCAAAATCTCCTGTCCCGTCTGCCAATTCACGTTTCCCTTCCTCGAGCGTCTCCACAAACGCTACGGCGGCGACCGCGTAACCTTTATCGGCGTCTCCCAGGACGACGCGCGCGCTACGGCGAACTTCGCGAAGGAATATGGCGTAACGTTTCCGATGCTGCTCGATGACGAAGACGGCTACCTGGTCTCCAACGCCTACGGCCTGACCAGCGTCCCCACCATTTTTCTGATCGACACCGACGGTACGGTAAGAGTCAGCTCCATGGGTTTTGACCGGAGAGATCTGGAAACCATCGCCGCCGATCTCGCCGAACGCCGCAAGATGGTTCTCGCCCCGCTCTTCCGCCCCGACGAAGTCGTTCCCGCGAACAAGCCGGGATGAGGCTCGAAAAACTAGGTCCGGTCGGACCTGATTATGTGGAGTGCGGGAGTCGGGCTCCCGCATTCGAGGTTGAAGAATTAGCAGCAATGGCTCGAGTCAAGTTCACTCGAGTTCAGTTTCAAGAAGTTCTTTCTTGTGTTTTGGTGGCCGTTTCCGCTTATCGGGAATCACGCGAGTAACGGCAGGCGCAATTCCTGAATTTCGCGCCGCACGCCGCGCCTCTTTGCCTTTGTCAATTTTCTTTTTTCGCCGCTTTTTCATGCGGCATGATTCTACGGCCATGGAGGCCGTTCGTAAAAACGATTTTGCGAAACAACGTTGGCGCGAACTGGGGAGCTTCTCAAAAAGCGCTGCCATCTGAAGGAACAAGAGCCAGCTTTTCAACGAGCGTGGACCATCACTTGAAAAACTGCGCGTGACATTAACGAGGACGCCGATTTTCTCTGCAAGGAATTCGGAGCGTCAGAACGTAAATTGGACCTGCAAATCAATTCGGCGATTCGCAGTCGAAGAAGAATACGGTTGCCCCGCCAGCGAATTCGCTTCGCCGAACAGCGGCGAACTTAAATTTCCAATCAAAGTCCCGACATTCACGTTATTGAGTACGTTTCGCGCACTCACGCTGAACGTCAAGTTATAGCGATAATTCGAAGGGCTTCCTCCAAAAGCCCCCCCGCCTCCACCACCGCCGCCCGGGCCGCCAATGCGCACCCCTCCACCACCGCCCGGGCCACGGCCGAATGTGCCACCTCCGCCGGGCCCGCCGCTGGCCGAAGTTTCTTTTTTCGGTCCAAAACCAAACGCCTTGCTCAAACGCAGGTTCAGCGTAAAACGTCCAGGCCCAGTCGCGAAGTTAGTGGGGATCAAAGGCTGCCCCGATTGCGGAAGCTTATCAAAGCAGCCGAATGCAGTCTGAACCACATTTGGTGGCGCGCCGGAGCCGCAGGTGGCTAACGCCGGGCGTGCGTTGAATTGCGCGTCGCCAAAAATATCCTGTCCCGTGGTGATATTAAACGGAATCCCCGAGCTGGCGATCAGGAACGGGCTCAGGCGAAAACCGTACGGCGCGCCGAAGGTGCCGCCAAAAAAAATGCGCTGGCGAATATCGAAGGAGGCGCGGCCATAATCCGCGCTGGGATTGAGCGGAATCGAGGGGAAATAGTTCGGGCCGCCAGTGTCACTATTGGCGTAGGTCAACGCGTAGTAGCCGAACAGCGAAAGGTCCTTGACGAATCCATGCGCTGTCGGAATGCGCACGCTGCCATTCACAATCAGCTGATTCTGCTTAAAAATGCCTTCGGACTGAAACTGATAGTTGATCTGGCTGGGGGGCGGCGGGATGGGCTGCCCCGGAGCGGTGTGCTGGACATTCGTAAAATCGGAATAAAACTGGTGGACGCCACGTGAATTGAGATAGGTGACCGAAAGGTTCGCGAATTTCGAAAGTTGCCGTTCAAGGGTTACACCCGTTTGCATGATGTAAGGAGTGCGCAGGTTGGGATTGATCTTGTAGATCGCTTGTGTGGAAGCCGCTGTCGTCGGGAAACCCGGATTGGACGGCAATATGGTCTGGTTCTGGTCGAAGAACGCCGGGTTCTGAATCAGGAATTGCTGCTGGATAAGACCGTTCTGCAGTTCTTGTTGCAGAACCAGGTTCTCCGGGAAGCGGTCATAAAAAATGCCGTATCCCAGCCGCAGGATGGTTTTCGGTGATTTGTTTTTCCCGTTTCCGTCGATGCCCCATGCGATGCCCAGGCGCGGCGCAAAATCGGCATGGTCACCCAGATTGTTTTGTGTTTCATAACGAAGCCCGAAGCTCACGGTCACGTTTGGACGAAACTTGTAGTCATCCTGCACAAATAGAGCGCCATCAAACCAGTTGACGCGAGCGGCCGCTGCCCCAACTTGGTTGAAGTTCAAGGAATAAAAGCTGGCGCCTCCGCCCATCTGCTGGATTTGAGGGATGGTCAGACCCTGTGCGAGCCCCTTCAAAGTAATCTCGTAGGCGTTGATGCCGGAAATCGTGGGGCAGGCGCTGGGAGGAGTGGCAACGTTGCAGCCGGTAACCGTTGGATCGACCCGGGAGCCGAACGAATACGCACCATTGAAGGAGGCATCCGACGAACTCCTATCTGTCGTATCGCGGAGTCGCCCGCCGATCTTCCACGAATGCTTGCCGTGCGTAATGTAGGTAATGTCTTGCAGCTCGAAGCGATCCTGTGTAGCGCTGCTCTTCCCGCTGGTGCTTCCTCCACCGTTAAACGCGCCTGCGACGGAGATGGCCGGCGTGGTGGTCAGAGGATTTCCGCTTACGGTTGAGCGGATGTATTGAAAGCGCGTCTCGTTGATCATGATCGGGCTGATGGTCTGCGTATCGGTAAGCTGCAGGGTATGTTCCGTGCTGAAAGAATCCGTCGCCAGAGAAGCAAGATTGAAAGCGCCGCCATTCAAATCATCGGTCTCATTGTTGTGCCAATACTGGTATCGCGCGCTCAGCGTATTTGACTGCGAGATTTGATAATCGAGCCGGGGGCTTAAATTGGTCCTGGTCTTCGGATTAGGCACTACAGCGCTAAAGGGTACAATCTGAAATGTCGTGGGATCGACGATCTGCGCGCTGACGACGGATAAATCGTTGATGTCCCGCCGCTCGATGTTGAAGAAAAACGAAGCCTTTTTGCTCAGCGGACCGCCCACGTTGGCGCTGAATTGCGTGGTGTCGTAGCCTGGCTGCTGGGTGCCCACCGGCAAGCGTTCGAATGGGTTGCGCGAATTGAATCCCGCGGTCGTTCCGGTGAAAAAAACCTGTCCGTGAAACTGATCCGTACCCGGCTTTGTAAAGACCTCGATGCGGCCATATCCGAGTTTGTCGTATTCCGCGGAAAATGGATTCTGATTGATTCGAATCTCACGAATCGATTCCTTCGGCGGAAGCTGTCCGGCCGTAAATCCATCAATGTAAATCTGGCCTCCGTTGGGACCGGCCGAGGGACCGGCCAGCGCTTGCAGCTCGGACTGCAGCTCATCGGGGTCATCGGAAAGCGCATCGAGATCTTTTCCCTGGAGCACCACCATGCCCGCGTTGTTGGCCGGGTTTACGTCTACTTTCGTGGTCGTGTCGGTGACCTCGACACTTTGCTCTTCCATTTGTATGACCAGGCCGATATTCAATTGTTGGACTTTACCGGCAACAATCTGAACTTCCTCTTGCGTGAAAAGCGCGAAGTTTTTCGCCACGGCTTTCAGCGTATAGGTTCCTGGGGCGAGAGCCTTGAATTCATAAACCCCTTCCCTGGTTGTCGTCGCATCCACAGATGTGCCACTGGCGTTGGTAAGGCGCACAACGGCCTTGGGAACAGCCGCTCCGGAAGGATCCGTGACGACACCGCCGAGGCCGCCGGTAGGCGCCTGGGCGTGTAATGCCACACCGAAAACAGAACCCAGCACACAACAAAACAGAGCTAGTAATACACTTCGCATGAAACGAAAACTCATCAAGTCTCCTGGATGACGACTATTCTTGCTGGGGTTGCACGGCGTCAGGGTGTGGCCCCTTCCCCGCCGGGTGCCCCGCTCAGACTCCAGGGCGAGAGGATTGTGGAGGCGCTGCTATTGGGAGAGGCTGCGAGGATCGGCTCCACTCCGCTGAGCAGCGTGATTGCGGAAGGAATTCCGTTTGACCCGCCCGCGGTTGCCACGATCATCACCACGTCGCCCTTCTGCATTTCGGCAAGAGTCGCAGCGGGTATGCGCAGGATGGCTTGTTGAAGATCTGCGCCACCGCCGCCAGCGCCGCCGGACCTTTCCGTGCCTGCTGGTCCGCTCGCGCTGGCGCCACCTGCCGGTGGGCCGGCCGGTTTCGGCGTTTGCGGGGAAGATGCGACAGAGCCGTTGGCGCCCGCGGTCGTCGCGTCGGCGGGAGCACCCTTCAAACGCATGGCAATTCGCTGGGCCATTGGGGCTGGGATTTTTCGGATTTGAGAATCCGGCGTGGTTTTCAGCGTTACAGACTTCTTCGTGACCAGATCGAGAACGGTGAAGGTTCCGGCAGGGGCGTCAATCGCGGAAATGGTGCCGGCAATGTTTCGAAAGCTGCCGGAGACGACTTCGTCAGCGGTGAGCTCGCTGCCATCGGCGTTACGAGTGCCGCGAGCGCGAAGCTGATCTCCCGGCTTGACCTGATCGAGAGGGGCGGGCTTGGCGTCATCGAACTTCACGGAATCGGGGGCGTAACGGCGGAGAATCGTGGCGTTCGAAAGATGAATGGTGACGGTCTTTTTTTCGCCGACGGCGGGAAGCGAAATGGTGACGGTGTTACTGGCGGGGTCCACGCCGCTGACCAAGCCCCCCGTGCCGTGCTTCTGCCATTCCTCGCGTTCGTGGGTCTGTTTTTCGGCGACGTCAGCCTGCTTCATGGCGACGACGGAACGGGCAAGAACGGACTTCCCGTCGTCGGCGAGTCTGCCGAGAACGAGGATGCGATCTCCCGGTTGCAGGCTTTGCAGTGGAATGGGCGCGGCGTCCTTGAGGTCTTTTTGTCCCGGGGCCACGCGGACCAGTTTCGTTGTGTCTTGCACCAGTACGGTCACGTCACTGCCTGCATCCGTCGTCAACGTAATGGTATTCCCGGAAATCGCCTTGATCGTTCCGACCGGCTTCGCAGCAGCTGGAGCCTGCGCCGCCGGAGGAGCGGCTTGCGCGTGCGCGGGACGGGAGGTGGCGGCAAACGCGGCAGCGAGACTCACGCCGATCGCCGCTAGCCGCAGGATTATCTTAAAGGCAGACGTCAAGCCAAGTGCCCGCTTTAGTTTCATCGCTCCCTCAAGGCCACATCCAGCTCCCCGCACAGACCATTATGCCCCTCTGGACGGACACCTGGGTGTACGTTTCCGTACAGCGTTAGACGTGATTCTAGATGGAAAATGTTACAGCGGAACAAGTCTATTCGATGAAAAAGGCGGTCGAAATTCTCCGTTTGGGAAGAATACGAAAGCGATCGATTGACGGAAGCGTGCGGGAGTCGAACCCCAACATTCGATTCCTAACTCACGGCGAATGATGACGTTGCAGCTTCCGCCAAGTTCCAAGGCGGAAATAGTGGGGACCACGCGATCGAGAATTAATGAGTTCGTGAATCGGTTCCGAAAGCAGGGATTCATTAACTACGATGAGGGATTAGAAGTGCGCCCGCCGTTGCGGAAAGTTCTCCGGAAGCGATAATCCCGGGAGGCGAGTCGGTTGGGGTGTGTATCGGCTCGCGATGAACATCGGATCGTGAGGTGTGGTATGTCTTGTCCGTTATGCGGGTCGCAGAGTGAAATGGAGTTTGTTGGCGAGGTCATGGTCCTTTTCAACGGGCTAAAGAATGTGGACAAAGCTGGGGTGATGTTGTTTCCGAAGTTCGTGATCTGTTTGGATTGCGGCTCGGCAATCCTTACCGTCCGGGCAAATGAATTGGCGTTGCTTGCAGAATCTACTCCGAAATCCTCCCGAGACCTGGCAGTAATCGACGCGACAACCTAGCAGATTAGTGTGCCAATTTGAATACCTGTTGGGCATTTTTTGTCGCATGCTGTTTCGGTGAAAGTGAGAGACATGTCCCCCGAGCTGTTTAACTCCGTGCGCTGTCCGACCTGCAGAGTCAGTCCTGGCAAGCGTTGTCTACTCCATTCTGGCGGTCTGCGCAACGAACGACACATCGATCGAAAGCTCGATGCGATTGAGGCTTTTGAAACGAAAAAAACTCCCCGTCGTGAGTCCGGTAAATCCCAATAGGCGGATGACGGGAGTCTATTTTGTTCTCTTCCGCGGCTTCGCGCGAGGACGCGGAACACGGCTAGGGAATCGGTGGCTTGCCGATCTCTAGATCCAGGATCGCCATAAAAGCGGACCATGCGATTACGGCTTACCGCGGGAACGAGACAGGCCCCGAAGCCTGGCTAGCAATGCCGCGAGACGCGGCCAGTCTTGCTCCGCCACGGTCGTAAATTTCAATCCAAGGCCGTGACCAGGCTCAATATGCCGCACGATCGTCTCAGCCCGAATTTGTCCCTCACGGACGAGAAAATCGAGTTTGGCTTTCATTCCCACAGGCCGTCGAACCTGTGTAGCAATAAACAGGCCTCCCGCGCTCACGTCCCGGACGTGTGAAACATCCTCCCTGCCATTACAATTCCAGCAGACCCAGACGTCGTCCGACGCCTCGACGCGAGAGGTATGCCGTCGAGAATAGGAAGGTGTTTGCGGAGAGAGCGACACAAAGTACCCTAAGCCTTGCCTTACTGCAGGAGTGGGGACGTACTGGAGAATGCAAGGTTCGTGGAAAAGTACTCCCGAAAGCTGTGGAAAACAAGTGGAAAATTTCTGTTACACGGTTCTTTGGGGCGTTACCCGCATTCAGAGGTATTTTCAAAATACCTCAGCGCCGGGGATACGATGGGCGCTGAGGTGGCTGGCGGGCGGGAGCTTCGCGCGAGGATTGGCTGGAGCGGCAGCTAGCGGCCGCAGCGGTTGAGGGTGCGCAACAGGACTAGGGAATTGGTGGCTTGCCGATCTCTTTGGGCGGTCATTTCCGAAGTGTTTTAGGAGGAGGGCTTCAAATCGCACAGTTTTAGAAAGAGTCTCCCGGTAGCCTATCCAAAAGAGAATTCGGGACCTGACCGGAAGAGTGTTACCGCAGTCTCTTGTCCTACGTGTGGGGTCGCTGCCGGGATGTGCTGTTTGCTTGCCTCAGGTTGTCCGCGCAACGAATCACACAGCGATCGAAAGCTTAATGCGATTGAGGCTGGTGAATCGAAAAGAATCTTCCGTCCCGGGCCTGAAAAACCCCAGTGGTAGGAAAGGAAGTTGCCAATGCACATGACTACAAGCACTCGACAAGTAGGTGGCGTCACGATTGTGGACGTCAGTGGCCGGATTGTGCTCGGCGAAGAGTGCTCTGCATTGCGCGAGCTGGTTTGCGACCTGTTAAGCAAGGGACAAAAGAAGATTCTATTCAATCTTGGCGATGTCAATTACATCGACAGCTCAGGCTTGGGCCATCTGGTCAGTGCTTTCACGAGCGTGCGGAAGCGGGAGGGAAAACTGAAGCTGCTCAACCTCACGAATAAGGTTCACGATCTGATGCAAATTACAAGGCTGTATACCGTCTTCGACATTATGGACGACGAGGCCGTGGCCATTAAGTCTTTCGCTCAATCGGCAGCGGCAAGCGGATGACTGGTGCAGCCAAACTAGAGGTCCCGCGAAACCTTTGGCTTGTAAGGGTAGCCCTTAGCCGTGGGTGAGTGAGAGCTGCGGTAGTCGTCCAGGTCTGTCTCGCTAATACAGTTAATGTGTCTGCGGAGGATGGTTTCCGAAAACAGCCAGCTCACGGTGGAGCCTGAGCGAGCAGATTTCGGGAGCGTCTTGAAAGCGCACACGCCTGGAACCAAAGTAAGCGTCCGGTTCTCCTTTCAATTACCCACAAGTTCAGCTCCCATGACGAAACCTAACTCGATATCGGTCAGCCGCGACATGCCTCTCCAAAGTACGGTATTGCCAGGCGGAGAATCGCCCGCGCGCGCAAGATAGCCCCCAAGTCTCGCGAGCCTGAT
>Ga0307477_10000720_pt1 | contig 33024 bp, 32 predicted proteins | sample atmos_gasesECM2C_FD_203316 | JGI IMG/M metagenome (GOLD analysis project Ga0307477, IMG submission 203316) | Hardwood forest soil microbial communities from Morgan-Monroe State Forest, Indiana, United States - atmos_gasesECM2C_515 | ecosystem: Environmental > Terrestrial > Soil > Temperate...
GCCGCCGTTCAGCGCGACCATGTCGGCGAGGGCGGCGACGAGATCGATGGGGTCGCCCGGCCGGACTCCCGCGCATTCCGCCATGGCCCGGTGCAGATTGCCGGCCAAGCGTTCCGGGTGCATCAGCTCGGCGAAAGGCCCAAGGTCGACCTGAAGCGCGGCATCAAGTGGCGACAGGCCCGCACGGATCGCCTCGCTGGCCGTCTTCTGCAGGAAGCGAAGGTATTCCCCGACGAGGTCGACGACGTCGAGACGACACGGCTCCCCGTGTCCGGGGACGACGACGTCAGCATCGAACTCCATCAAGCGGTCGAGGGCGACGAGAGAGCCGGACACCGATCCCATGAGGACGAAGGGCGTTCCGCCGTTGAAGACGAGGTCCCCGGTGAACAAGACCCGGTGTTCGGGGATCCACGCCACGACGTCGTTGGTGGTGTGGGCGGGAACGCCGACGTGGTGCAGTTCGACCAGCAGGTCGTCGACGTAGACGTTGAGCCGCTCTTCGAAGGTGACGAACGGCGGAGCAGGCTCCAGTGCGCCCCATTCGACGTCCTCCCAGATTCCCGAGGGCCGCAGGATGCCGGCCGCGAGGATGGCGTCGCGACAGCGCGGGTGTCCGATGATGGTGGTGTCGGGCAGCAAGCAGTTGCCGTTCGTGTGGTCCCCGTGGTGGTGCGTGTTGACGAGCGTGCGCGGACGACAGTCGGGTCCGGCGACCGCGGAGATGGCGTCGAGGTAGGCGCGGGTCCGTCGTTCTGTGGAACAGGTGTCGATGCACAGCACGCCTTGCTCTCCCACCACGAACCCGGTGTTGTTGATCCACCACCCCCCGTCGGGCTGCACGTATGCGTAAATGCGATCGGCCACCATGGCGGTTCGAGGAGGCGGGAGCAGGTGCGCCTCGGGATGGTCGTGGCGCGTCGAGGTCACGCCCTCGTCATAGCACCGGAAGAGGCCCCAGGGTCGGGGAGCCGCCGCGGTGCGAGCAGGCGCCCGCGAGCGGGGCCGGTGTGACGGGGCTGCCTGCGGACCGGCAGGTCAGACCGACCCGGCTGCGCCGGCGACGGCTGCACGGGCGAGTCGGGCAGACCGCACCGCGTCGGCACCGGGACCACCGGACGACGACGGTTCGGGACGGAACGCTACGTCCAGCGTCGCGGCCAGGCTGGCGCCCACGGACCGTCGGAGGGCATCGAGGTCGTATCCCCCTTCGAGGATGAGCGCGAGACGGCCGGGACCGGGGGTGAACTCCTTCACCCGAGCGGCCACGTCGGCGAAGTCCCCGGCCGTCAGGCTCAGGTTGGCGAGTGGATCGGCTCGGTGCGCGTCGAAGCCGGAAGACACGAGGATCCATGTCGGGGAGAACCGGTCGACCGCGGGCGAGATCACCTCGTCGAAGGCGCGCAGCACGACATCGCCCGTCGCCCCCGCGGGCAAGGGCACGTTGACCGTGAGCCCCGGAGCACCTGGTCCCCCCGTTTCGCTCGCCCGACCGGTTCCCGGATAGAGCGGCCACTGGTGGGTCGACGCGTACAGCACCCGGGGGTCGTCCCAGAAGATCGCCTGGGTCCCGTTTCCGTGGTGGACGTCCCAGTCCACGACGAGCACCCGTTCGCCCCGCTGCGCGAGGACCGCTGCGCCCACCGCCACGTTGTTGATGAGGCAGAACCCCATGGCGGCGTCAGACAGGGCGTGGTGGCCGGGGGGCCGCGCCGCCACGAATGCCACGTCTCCGGTTCCGTCGTCCAGCGCGGACAGTGCCGCCAGCACCGCCCCCGCGGCGAGCAGCGCCGTGTCCCACGAACCAGGTCCCGCCACCGTGTCAGGGTCGAGGTGTCCGCCCCCCGCCGCGCAGAACGCACGCAGGGCGTCGAGATAGGACGGGTCGTGAACGAGGGCGAGCTCCTCCATCGTCGCCCGGCGGGGCGCAAGCATCACGACCGCGTCGCTGATCCCGGCCTCGCTGACCCCGGCCAGCGCGGCCCGCACCCGCTCCGGCCGTTCAGGATGACCCGTGCCCGATTGATGGTGGTCGAGCTCGGGGTGACTGGCGACGATCAGCACCATCTGCACACTACGGCCGGGATCTTCACGCCACGACCGAGTGCCGTCCGCCGCTTCTACGCCAAAAGGGCGATGCGCGACCCGTCGTGTCCGGGGTGGGTGTGCTCGGCCACCACGGCGCCCCGGCCGACCTCGAGCGCAAACGCGGCGAGTGCCGCAGCCAGCGCGTCGACACCGTCGAGGCTCCACATCGCCGCATGGGCAGGAGCCTCCACGAGATCCGCGAGCAAGTCGAGGCGCTGCGGCGCGGCGGTCTTCGCGCCGCGTGCCACCAGCCTGACGCGGGGCACCGAGGTCGCGGCCAGGCGCCGGAAGGAGCCCGACGGATACGTCTCCGTGAGCGTGGTGGCCCCGGCGTAATCCTCCAGGGCGGACCACAACGCGAATCCGGCGCGCATCCAATGAAGGCGAACCGGGAAGTCCGCATCGAGCCGGGGCGTCAACATGCTGACCGGGCCCCCGGCAATGCGCTCCGCCAGCCCGTGGGTACGTGCCGCCAGCGCCACCTCGGCACAGCGTCCCGGGCCTCCGCCGCCGAGGTGACATCCGTGGGTCTGGCGATCGGGGGCGTCGATCCCCACACCGTCGGCGCCCGCGCACATCCGGTACAGCGTGTCGAGCGACTCAGGACGTCGAAGGTCGCGAGATGCACGGCGGTGACCACCGGTCGCGGCGTGCAGGCGCGTCCCGTCCCGTGGCGCGCAGCCTCGCCGCCGGCGCGTCGGACGTGGGCACCTGTCACGGCGACGGCGTGCAGCGCGGTGGTCCCGACGTCGATGCCGACACACCGGACAGTACGCATCGAGCGCAGGTTACGAGGGGCTCGCCCGCCCGGCAGCCTCTGGGGTCTCATCCAGAGTGACCCGAGGGACCTGGCCGGTGGACGTCCGGCATCCGGCCGTACGGCGCGGTGCCACCGCCACGAACGATGAGGATGCCCACACGAGCACGTCGGTTCGACGCGTGCTCCGTCGAGCCGCCCTCGAGGCATGGCTCGCCCGCTCCGGCGAGGTGCTGGCCCCGGGGGGCCCGCTCCGACGCATCGTTCGGCGATCGAAGCGCCGGGCTCGTCACGCTCGGACGATCTGAGCACAGACGTCGCCCGACGAGCCGCATAAGCCCAGGGGCGCCCGCCCGCGGCGCGCGGGTCGATCAGCTTGACAGCGCGAGCGCGCGCGCCTCGCGCGCCACTCGGCGCGCTTCTTGTACCGGTACTGGAGTACGCGACGCCTCGGTCGACGCCAGGAGCACCGTCGACGCCGCCGTATCCGGGTCCGTCCGCCAGCCGGCGTGCGCCAGGACCGGCCGCGCCCCGGTTCGGGTGCAGACCCAATACCCGACGGTCCGCCCGCCGACCTGGGCGGGACCCCGTGACGCACGAACCGGCAGCGGGAGATCGCCGGTCGCCACGAGGCTCCGGTGTGTCACGCCGACGGTCGGAAGTCCGAGAACGGCGCCGAGATGGACCGCGAGCCCGGCCCCCCTCGGGTGGTCGAGGCCGGTGGCGTCGACGAGCAGTACGTCGGGCCGCACGTCGAGGGCGGTGACCGCTCCGCTCAACATCGGCCCTTGGCGCAGCGCCAGGAGTCCGGGCTCGTACGGACCGCCCGCCTCTCCGGTCGCGACCACCTGGGCGTCCACGTCCGCGGCGCGGCGAGGTGTCCGTCCCGACCGAGCGCCCCGAAGGGCGTCGTCGGACCGTCGCCACGGAATGTCGCGTCGGGTCGGCACGGCACCCGGGTGCCAGACGACCGCCGACGCCCACGCCCGATCACGTTGCGACGGGCGGAGAGCCGGTGCGAAGACGACGAAGCATCCTCCCACCAGGATGTCGTCCCCCGGGGTCCACGCCCCCGAGGCGAGCGCCTCGACGGCTCGGCGGGAAAGCTCCGTCTGCAGGCGGCGCAGCTCGTCCGCGGAGCTCGGCCACGGGTCCTTCAGCCACGAATGCTCAGAGCTTGTACCCGATCGCACGTAACAGGGCCTTGCGTTCGGCGACGTCGTCGTCGTTCTCCACGCCCACGGGGGCCGAGCCGTCGATCACTCCGAGCACGCCGCGGCCCGCCGAGGTCTCCGCCACCACGACCTCGACCGGGTTGGCGGTGGCGCAGTAGATACCGCACACCTCGGGCACACTCTTCAACTGGTTGAGGACGTTGACCGGGTAGCCCTCTCTGAGCAGCACCACGAAGAGATGGCCGGCGCCCACGGCGAGGGCGTTGCGGGTGGCGAGCTCGACCAGCGCGTCGTCGTTACCGGAGCGCCGCACCAGGCACTTGCCCGATGCTTCACAGAAGGCGAGCCCGAAGCGGAGATGGGGACTCGTCCCCACCAGGGCCTCGTGCAGGTCTTCGACGGTCTTCACGAAGTGCGCCTGCCCGAGAATGACGTTGAGGTCGTCGGGCTTTTCGATCGGGACGACGTGCAACTCCACGGGCCCTCCTCGTGCCGGATCTCCCACCAGGATTCCCTCCCGGGGCGGGCATTGTCTGTCTACCGGGACTGAGAACGCCGACATATCAGAGCACGGTCGGGTCGGCCTGTTTGTTTCGCCGATCTGCCACGAAGGCCGGGGACGTGCGGTGTCTACGGTCGGCAGCGCCCGCAGGGGGCCGGCTCGTGTTGCAGGGTGGTCGAGACCCACGCCGCGAGCGTGGCGGCACAGGGCGCGCACACTCGAATGCTCGAGGTGGTGCGGTCTCGGCGCGGCGTCGGCCTGATGGCGGCGCATGTTGCGATGTGCAGCGTCACCTGGGCAGCCGAGCCGCGTCCCGCCACGTTGAGCACGAACCCGTCGGGATGCGCCCGCATCCACTCGACATATCCCGGGTCATTGTGGGCGAACGACGTGGCCTCGTGGCGGGCCCCCAGAGCCCGTCGAGCGGACGCCCGACACAGGTCGTACACCCACGCCGCCTGACCCTCGGGATTGCGTTCTCGCGGGGGGGCGAGCACCAACTCGACGCGCCGGGATCGCGCCGGGAGCGAGCCGCGGTCCTGCCGGCGCGATGAGATCGGAGCGCGCTCGCTCAGTTCGGCGCAGGATCGGATCGCGTCGACGAGGGCCCACATGAACTCCGCCGAACGCCCGGCCGGATCGTGGCCGAAGTGGTGCCATCGGCGTTGCTCGTGGAACAGACACGCTCGAAGCTCGGCCACATCTTCTGGAAGCGACGCGTCGCGGATCCAACCGCGCCGGACGCGTGCGGCCAGTTCGGGCAGCCCGTGCCAGTAGGCGTGGCCGTCGTACGACAACGCGAAGTCGACGACCGTCTCCCATGAGTCACCGTGCCGGGGGACGCGGCTCGACGCGAGAGCAGAGTCGGGAATGGCCCGGGCGCGGAAGGCGCCGGGAGGAGCGTGGCGTGTGTCGGTCCATCGCCTTCTGGGCTGCGGGCGCCCTCGATCACGGTGCGCGGGCACGGCCGGGGATGCGACGCCGGCGGGCGCGAGCCCACGCGGTCGGGTCAGCAACAACCCCAGCCTCCGGCTCAAGGCGTCCGCGACCATGGCCAGAAGACTCCGAATCGACCAGGTCCGCTCATCACGGGCGAACCCCAGCACTCCCGGCAGCGCCATCCGCCGACTCTCCGTTCCGTGCCGGCGCCCCTCCCCGAAGCGGGCACAGCATTGATATCGGCACCATGACGAGCCGGTTGAGCAGGTCACGGAGCGTGTCGGCGCGGACCTCTTGGACGAGCACAGAGGCGGGTGCTGCTGACACGCGCAGTGCTCGGATGTCCGCCCCGGCGGGTATCTCGCGAAGGGCGTGGCGCGTCGTAGCCTGCTCGGTCAATGCCCGAGATGACAGTGGCGACCTACAACGTGCACGGGGGCGTCGACGGGTTCGGCCGGCCCTTCGACGTTGTCGGGCCGTGTCGTCAGATCGACGCGGACGTCCTCGTCCTCCAGGAGTCGTGGACGCCCGATGTGGGTCGCCCGCTGGCGCACGATGTCGCGTCCGAGCTCGGCTACAGCCTGGTCGAGCTCGCCCTGACCCGTGGTCGGATCGTTGCGCCGGTGGACCACGGCGCGTCGCGTTGGGGCCCGCGGCTGTGGGACCGCCACGCCCATGGCATGCGCCTCAACCACAGCCGGGCGAGCGCATCGGGCCGCCGACGGGCGCAGCGCCTGATCGGGAGCCGGGCGGCCGAACGCGGCACCTGGGGGCTCGCCCTGCTGTCCCGACTGCCGATCGTGCGCACCCGGACGATCGACCTGGGGCAGCTGAGGAACGACCCTGCCCGACGGGGTGCGATCGCGGCCGAGCTCGACACGGCGGGAGCACGTCTTACGGTGGTGGGAACCCACTTTGCCCACCTGACGAAGGGCTCCCCGTTGCACATGCGGAGGTTGCGGAGAGTTCTCGACGGAGCGGCGGTCGGCGGGTCAGCGGAGGCGCTCACTGTTGCCTCGGCCCGCACGGCTTCTGGCGTGCCGGACGCCGTCGGGGTCGATCCGGCACCTGCGCCCATGGTCCTGGCCGGGGACATGAACCTGTGGGGTCCCCCGCTGCGCGCCCTGTTTCCGGGCTGGGCTCAAGCCGTGCGCGGCCGGACCTGGCCGAGCTGGTGGTCGTGGCCCTTGGTCCAGAGCGATCACATCCTCGTGACCGGGCCGGTTCAGGTCCTCGCGGGCGAGGTCATGCGCATCGGGGGCTCCGACCACTTCCCCGTCCGTGCTCGGCTCGCCGTTGCGGGCGGAGAACGATGACCATGTTGGGTCCTGGACCAGCATCACGGAGCCCAACGAGGTGACAAACGAGGCAACAGCAGACCACGCTGCGTGAGCAATTGTCGTGCCGAAGGGGGCTTTCGGAGTTTTCAGGTTTTCGATCCGCCGGAATGTTACAAATAGCTTTCAGGATCACGACCGTGTAGCCACAGAGGCTCTCTTAGGGGGAGGACACAGCTCATGACTGTTCGGAACGGCAACCTCGTGCGGAGATGGGGCGTGGCCGTCGCCGTGCTCTCTTTGGCAGGGCTGATGGCGGCATGCTCGAGCACCTCGAGCTCGTCGTCGACCACGGCGGCGCCGTCGGGCAGCGTGCCCAATGTCGGCGTGACGTCGTACGACGTCAATTTCTCGCAGATGTCGAAGTTCAGGGCACTCGCGGCATCGGGCCATGGCCTGGTGGGCGTGATCTTGCCGGACACCACCTCGTCGACACGTTATGTCAGCTTCGACGCCCCCTACCTGACCAAGGCGCTCACGGCAGCGGGGTACAGCTCCTCGCAGTTCAAGATCGACAACGCCCAGGGATCCGACGCCACTGAGCTGGCCGACGCCCAAGCGGACATCTCGCTTGGCGCGACGGTGCTGATCTTCGACCCGCTCGACAGCACGGTCGGCGCTCAGGTTCAGTCCCTCGCCCAACAGCACGGGGTCCAACTCATCAGCTACGACCGGGCCACGTTCGCGGGGACGAAGACCTACTACGTGAGCTTCGATAACGTCCAGGTGGGCAAGCTCATCGGCCAGGGATTCGTCCAGTGCGTGAGCGCATGGAACGTCTCGAGCCCCAAGGTCTTCGAGCTCGACGGCGGTGAGGACACCGACCCGAACGCCGTGTCGTTCGCCCAGGGCTACAACTCGGTGATTTGGAACTCGACGAACACGCCGCTGACAGCGGGCATGACCAACAGCACGGGCTACACGCTGGTCGGCGACCAGATCACCCCGGGTTGGACCAACGCCACCGGTGCGACCATCTTCCAGCAGCAGTTCACCGCCCACCCCCAGATCAACGCCACGGTCGAGGCCAACGACGGCTTGGGCAACGCGGTGATCAACGACCTGAAGAACGCCGGCGTGGGTCCGAAGAAAATTCCCACCACCGGGCAGGACGCCTCGCTGCAGGGCATGGAGAACATCCTGCAGGGCTTCCAGTGCGGATCGGTGTACAAGCCCATCTACCTCGAGGCACAGGACGCCGTCTCTTTGGCGACCATCTTGCGCGCGGGCAAGACTCCGCCGTCGGCTCTGGTGAACTCGACCACGAGCCCGCCCCACGGCGTGTCAGGGTCGACGCAGCCCGCGTCCCTGCTCACTCCGACCTGGGTGACCGCCACGAACATGCAATCGACGGTGATCAAGGACCAGTTCATCTCGGCTTCGACGCTGTGCTCCGCCGTCGGACAGAGCGTGTGCACGGCCGCGGGAATCACCGGGTAGTCCGGGCATCTGCACATTGACGTTGCGGACCGCCGCCGCTTCGTGCGGCGGCGGTCCCGCGTCTGCGAGCACCATGCCGTAGTGTGCAGGACGAAGGTGACGATATGACCGACGCCAAAGTCGACGAGCCCCTTCTCAAGGTGCGGGGCCTCTACAAGAGTTTCGGCGCGGTCCAGGCGTTGGCCGATGTGGACCTCGACCTTCCGGCCGGAGCGGTGACCGCGCTGTGCGGTGACAACGGCGCCGGCAAGTCCGTGCTGATCAAGTGCATCTCTGGGATCTTTGAGCCCGACCACGGCCAGATCTACTGGGAAGGGCGACCCGTCCACATCCGCAACGCCCACGACGCCTCGGCCCTGGCCATCGAGACCGTCTACCAGGACCTGGCCCTGGCCGACAATCTCGACATCGTCCAGAACATGTTCCTGGGCCGCGAGCGGCTCCGTCGCCGCCTGCTCGACGAGGACGACATGGAGCGGGCCGCCGCCGAGACACTCGCCAGCCTGCGGGTGACGACTGTGAGGTCGATTCGCCAGCCCGTCGGCTCGCTATCGGGAGGACAGCGTCAGTCCGTGGCGGTCGCAAAGGCGGTGATGTGGAACTCGAAGCTGGTCATCATGGACGAGCCGACCGCCGCCCTCGGGGTGGCCCAGACGACGCAGGTGCTCGAGTTGATCCGACGCCTGCGCGACCGCGGGCTCGCCGTAGCGTTGGTGTCGCACAACCTCATCGACGTCTTCGCGGTCGCCGACCGGATCGCGGTCATGTACCTCGGGAGGAAGGTGGTAGAGGACAAGGCTTCGACGTTTGACCGGCAGAGCGTCGTGGAGTACATGACCACCGGCGGTCTGGGCCTGACGGCCGTGGGACTCCTCACCGGTGACGGAGCGACACGTGACGCGCCCTGACCCGAACTCCGCCAACACCGCCACGACCGGCACTCCGGCGGCGCCAGAGGTCGAACAACCGGTCGAAGCGCTCGCCGACCCGACCGCAGCTCCCGAGGTCGCCGCGTCCCTAGTCCCGCCCGAGATCGTCGCCCAGACGCTGCGGGAGTACGCCCGTGGCCAGGTGCTCCGCATCAGGGGCGGGGACAGCGGGGTCCTCCCGGTCGTGCTGGCGCTGGTCGTCATCGTCATCGTCTTCCAGGCGATCAGTCCGAACCACGTCTTCCTCTCCGCCGGCAACATCGTGAACCTGTTCCAGCAGAGCTCGTATTTCATGGTGTTCGCCATGGCCGAAATCTTCGTCCTGCTGCTCGGTGAGATCGACCTGTCGATCGGCTACGTCGGACCTGTCGGCGCCGTGATCGCCGTGCAGCTCGTGCAGCCGAGCACCACGAACTGGCCGTGGCTCCCGGCCGTGATCGTCGCGTTGATCGCCTGCGCCGTCATCGGCGCGGTCCAGGGCACGTTGGTGACCCGGCTGCGGCTCCCCTCGTTCATCGTGACTCTGGCCGGCCTGCTCATCTTCAACGGCGTCCTGCTCATCGTGCTCGCTTTCGGGCCCTTCTCGGGGTACCCGAGCCTGGGTGGCCAAAAGCCGAATCCGCACGCCCTCTACGACTGGATGTGGGGCCACATCAGCCCCACGGGGGGCTGGATCGCTATGGCCGTCATCGTGGGCGCCCTGGGCCTCAACAGCTTCCTGCGTGACACCCGTCGGCGTCGAAGCGGACTGGTGGCCCCGCCGCTCAGCCTGACGTTCATCAAGATCGTCTTCCTGGCGGCCGTCGGCGTCGCCGTGGTCGCGGTGTGCAACGTCAACCGCGCCCACATCGGGACGCTGGCGGGCGTCCCGTGGTCGATCTTCATCGTCCTCGGCGTGCTCGGCGCATGGACCTTCCTGCTCGGCCGCACCCGCTACGGGCGCTACGTATACGCCATCGGCGGCAACGCCGAAGCGGCGCGTCGCGCCGGAATAAACGTCAACATGGTTCGCACGGTCGCCTTCGTCCTGTGCTCGCTCACCGCCGGGATCGCCGGGCTGCTCTACGCCTCGTATCTGGGCGGCATGTCCAACAACGTCCCCGGCGGCCAGCTCGTGTTGTACGCAGTCGCCGGAGCCGTGATCGGCGGCACCTCGCTGTTCGGCGGGCGGGGGAAGATCGCCCACGGCGTGCTCGGCGGGCTCGTGATCGGCGGCATCTACAACGGCACGTACCTCCTCGGGCTCCAGGTCCAATGGCAGTTCATCGTCACCGGTGGCGTGCTCATCGCCGCCGTGACCATCGACGCGTTGTCTCGGCGCGGCAGCGCCTCCGGCGGAGTTGGCCGCGTCTGAGGAAGCGGTTCGCGCCTGCGGCCGCAGCACGTCGTGACGGGGCGCGCAGAGAGGATTCGACACCATTGACCGATGCCATCGTCGCCGTCGACCTGAAGAAGACCTTCGGGGGCACCGTTCTTGCCTTGGACGGCGTGAGCTTCACCGTGGAGCAAGGGACGATCTTCGGGCTGCTCGGACCCAACGGGGCGGGGAAGACCACCGCCGTGCGGATCCTGACGACCATCCTGGAGCCCGACGGTGGAAGCGGGCGGGTCCTCGACTACGACGTGGTCGACCAGCCGGAGTGTGTTCGCAGCGTCATCGGCCTGGCCGGTCAGTACGCGGCGGTGGACGAGAACCTCACCGGACGCGAAAACCTCGTCATGGTGGGCCGGCTCAACCATCTGCCCCGATCGGTGGTACGGGCGCGTGCCGCTGAGCTGCTGGAGCAGTTCGGGCTGGTCGAGGCGGCCAACCGGCCGCTCAAGACGTACTCGGGTGGGATGCGCCGCCGCCTGGACGTCGCGGCTGCGCTGGTGGCCCGGCCCAGGGTGCTGTTCCTGGACGAGCCCACGACCGGACTCGATCCCCAGAGCCGCATGGGCCTGTGGGAGATGATCGAGGGGCTGGTCAAGGGGGGCACCACGGTATTGCTCACCACCCAGTACCTGGAGGAGGCGGACCGGTTGGCGCAGCGGGTCGCGGTCGTGGACCACGGCCGTGTGATCGCCGAGGGCACCCCGGCGCAACTGAAGGCGGATCTGGGGACGACGGTCCTCGACGTGGGCATGCCGGATCCCGGGCTGGCTCGCCGCGCCGCAGAGGTCCTCGGAGAAGTCGATGGGAAGACCCCCACGGTGGAGGGCTCCATGGTGGAGCTCCCCGTCGACGAGGGACCGCGCGTCGCGATCGAGGTCCTCCGCCGTCTCGACCAGCACAACCTCGTTCCCACGACGTTCCGCCTGCGGGAGCCGAGCTTGGACGACGTGTTCCTGTCGCTCACCGGACGGCGAACCGAGGAAGACGGCGCCGGCGAGACCCGTCGGCGGGGCCGAGGCAGACGCGCCGCCCGCCTCGCCGGGGCGGCGGCTCGCGACGGGGACGCGCCGTGACCACGACCGCTCGTCGCCCCGCGTCGCTGGAGGCATCACCGGTCGAGTGCCCGTCGCCGCCGAGCGGCGCCGGGCGCGTCGGCTGGCTCCTCACCGATACATGGACGATCACCGTGCGGAGCCTCATCACCTATATGCGCACGCCCGAGGCCCTGTTCTTCTCGACGCTGCAGCCCATCATGTTCGTGCTGCTGTTCCGGTACGTCTTCGGGGGAGCCATCAACCCCGGCTCGGGCATCAGCTACATCGATTTTCTGATGGCGGGAATCTTCGTCCAGAGCGTGGCGTTCGGGGGGATCGGGACCGCTGTGGGCCTGGCCGACGATCTGCAGAAGGGGCTCATCGAGCGGTTCCGTGCCCTTCCCATGGCGAGATCCGCCGTCCTGGCGGGACGGACCACCGCTGATCTGCTGCGGAACGTGTTCGTCGTGGTGCTCATCACCGGGGTGGGAACGCTGGTCGGCTTCGACTTCCCCAAGGGTGCGCTTCCGTACATCGCGGGCGCGGCGCTCGTGCTCCTTTTTGCGTACGCGTTGCTGTGGGGGTTCGCGTTCGCCGGCATGATCGCACCCAACAGCGAGACGGCACAGGTGATGGTGTTCCCCGTCCTGTTCCCGCTGATCTTCGCGTCACCGGCCTTCGTCCCGTTGCGCTCGTTGCCGGGATGGCTGCAGGCGTTCGCCACCCACCAACCCGTGGGCGTGCTCATCCAGGCGACCCGAGCGCTGATGATCGGCGGGCAAAGCGTGGGGGGAAGCACGGCCGGGCTGGTCCTCGAGGCCCTGGCATGGTGTGCGGGGCTGCTTCTCGTCCTGGTACCGCTCGCGGTGTGGCGGTACCGACGCGCCGGCTGAGCGCTCAGATCAGGGTCGTCGATCCCGGAGGTCCGGAGGGACCCGGTGTCCCGGCCGAGAGCGAGGAGAAGCTGAGCGCCCCCGGCGGGGCGACGATCCCCACCCGCTCACCCCAGTGACTGAACGTCATGGTGAAGTCCGCCTGCTGGCCGTTGATCACACCCCGCTCGACGTAGCGCACCGGAACGTGGGGCCTCGCCACCGCCGCGTCGAACTCGGCCGTGCCTCGAGCCTGTTGGGTCTGCCCGCTGGCGGAGAAGTTCGTCATCGCCCCACCGATCGACTGGACCGACCGGGTGCCGACTGTGGAGGTGCCGAGGTCGTGCTGGGGCTTGAAGGCGATGTTGTCGGAAAGGGCCGAGGGTGCGGTCACCGCGGCGTAGACCGATTGATAGGGCCCGTCGCTCGGCGCCAGTGCGATCCACTGGCCCGCATGGGAGGTGGCGGCGGCAGCCGAGACGCCGAGTTGCGCCACCATCGTGTTGGCATCGCCTTGGAAATAGCACGCCGTCCCGATGACCAGCACGGTGAACGAGTGCGATCCGATCGTGATCACCTGTCGTCCCGAATCGGGCCCGGCGTCGCCCACCGTGTGCTGGGTCGATCCCTGGGAGGTGAAGTTCGACACATAGTGGAACGAACCGGCGCGCCGCGCCGCGTTCAGCGACGCCTGCAGGAACCGTGCGGCCGTGCGTGAGATGGCGGGGGAGGAAGACGTCGTCGAGCTCGATCCCGAAATCGCCACGACCGTCCCGGCCGCGATGAGTCCGACGACTGCCACGGCAAGGAGCGCGATCCACAGGGCGCGGCGACGTCGACGGCTGCCGGCGGGCCGTACGGGCGGACCTCCCGGTGGCGCCGGTGGGGTCCACGGCGGGGGGAACCCGGGGTGCCGGGGGGGAGCGCCGGGATACCCGGGGCCGGCCGGGGTGGGTGGGCCTGAGGGAAATGCGCCGACGTAGGCCGGCGCAGACCCGACTGGCGGGGGCGGATAGCCCGGAGATGAGAGGTGGCCCGAAGCGGCCGGATACCCCGGAGGAGGAGGTGGGTACGGCGGGGACTGGGGTGCCGACGCGGGCCCGGCATCGTGTGACGCGTCCGTCGGGACGGGCCACCACCCGGGTGACGAAGGGTGACCGGGTGGAACCTGGCCCGCCGTGTCGGACCAGCCGGGCGGCCGGTGATCGGGCTTCGCTTCGGGAGCCTCGGGCGACCGGTCGACGTCGGGTGGAGGCGCGGGCCGAGAGTCGGCAGGCTCGTTGCTTAGGGGGCCGCCCGCGTCGTCCTCCGGCACGCCGTCACATTACGCGCCGTTCCGGCTGCGCCGTCCGCGCCGGGGGCGCCGCCGCGCACCATGCAGCCACGACGCAGTGCGGCGGACTTCAGTTCAGCGGAGCACGGGCGACGAGAAGACGCGCCGAGGCCTGGACACGCAGCACGCCGTCATGCTCGAAAGGCCGCAGCAGCTCGGTGGCGCGGGACAGGAATTGCAGGCGGGCCTGCTGCGTGCAGTGGCGCCACGCATAGGACAGGGGAGGGATCGAGGGATAGACGTGCACCCATTGCTCAACGCGCGGCAGCGCAGCCAGCATTCGCACCGTGCGACACGACACGTCGAGGAAGCCGGCCTTGCGCGCGAGCAAGCGGAGTTCGTCGATGTTGTGGAACGAAAAGGCGTCGAGCAGCGCTTCGACGGCACCCGACCCTTCGAGACCGGCCCTGATCACAGCGTCGAGCTGTGCCGCGAACGCCGGGTTCTCCTCGATCGGGCCCCAGGTGATCACGCCCAGGCGTCCGCCGGGAGCGAGCACGCGACGCATGTCCTCGAGTACCACGGCCGCGTCGGAGAACCGGTGGAGGGCGTGCTGACAGACGACCACGTCGAACTTGCCGTCGTCGAACGGCAGACGCGCATCGTCCCAATCGAGCCACTCGACGTCACTCGTGACGTCGATCCGACGGGACGCCTCCACCGCGACGGGTGACGGATCGAGGCCGACCACCCGCCCGGTCGGTCCCACGACGTGGGCGGCGAGCCGGGCAAAGACGCCGGTCCCGCAGGCCACATCCAAGACACGTGCGCCTCGTATCACGACGAGGACATCGATGGCGCGCTCCGCAAACCGCCGTCCGAACGCGGGGTCGAAGTGTTGCGCCTGGACGGCGACCGACGCCTCGTCGTCGTACTCGACACCCCGATGCACCAGAGGTGAGGTCATGACCGACCGGGAGCCGAGCCGGCCATGTGCCGAGCGCGTCGAGAGCGGCGGCGTAGGAGGTCCCCTGACCACACCCCCCTCAGGTCCGCCGGCGTTGCTGTTGCGGCCGGACACCACGGAGCGCGAGGTTATCGAAACCGCCTCGCGTTCCCGCGGATCGTGCGCGCGTCGATGCGCGCGTCCCACATGATGGTGCGTACCGTCTTCGTGTCTCCGGGTCTCGAGTCAGGCACGGCATGTGACGGAACGTGACATCTCGGGACACACCGCGTTCGGTCGTGCTGCCGTCGGTTCAGCGAGGGAGCGCGCCAGCAGTTCCGAGGTGCGCAACCAGATCGGCCATGCGGGCGTGGGCGTTGAGCCCACTTGTCGACGGCATGAGATAGACCCGTCGTCCCGCAAGATCTCGAGGCTGGAGGCCGGCCGCCGCACCCCGATCGAACACCGCGCGCCAACCGGACAACCCGACGAAGCACACCGCCCCGGGCTGGAGCCATCTCACCAATCGCTCGATCCGGCCCATGCCCGCCCGGTACTCGTGGGGCTCGAGGTCGGCCGCGCTGGCGGTCGATCGCTTGACGATGTCGGTCATGCCGATCCCGTGATCGAACAACGCGGCGCGCGGGTCGCGGTCCTCGCTCACCAACCCGGCTTGCACCGCCGCAGGCCAGAAGCGGTTGCCAGGGCGGGCGTACCCGACCCCGGCGTCCGCGGCGAACAGGCTCGGATTCAAGCCCGCCACCAGGAGGCGCATGTCCGCATTCACGAAATCGGGAAGCGATCGAGCCCTCGTGGCGCGGGCCCGCACGACCTCGTCGTGGTCTTCCACCACATCGATGTCGAATCCCGCCCCGATGAGCACGTCGCGCAGACGCTCGCGGGTCCACGACGCGAAGAACCGACCGCCCACGTCGTCCTGGGGGAGGTGGTCGCCTTCGTACTGCCCTCCGAGCATCTGCAGGTCGAGGGGCGCGCCAACCACCAACGAACGGTGGAGGTCGGCCAGGGCCATGGGGAGGCGCACGCTCGGAATATGCAAGTAGCTCATGTTCGCCCACGCGCCATGAACCGAGTTGCGGCCGAACGGGAGTGCCTCCAGATCGGCCCGGACGAGCGATGCGCTCGGGACGGCGACTCGGCACAGGTCGAGCATCGCTCGGGTCGCATCGAGGCCGACCACGGGGTTTCCCAGGTCGGCGGTGTAGCGACCCGCCCCGCAGCCGAGATCCACCCGCAGCGATTTCGTCTCCACTCTTCGTGCGAATGCCCGCGCCTCGGCGCGCCGCACGGGGCGTCTTCGTGCGGCCCACTCGGGTCCCCGTTCTTCGTAGACCCGGACGGTCGCGTGGTCCACGATCCTGCTCTCAGCGCTCGGATCAGAACGGGCGCGCCGCGCCCTGTTCCCCGCCCGTCACTCGGCCAAGCCCACCGGCACGCCGTCGACGATCTGGTCAAGGTACTCCGAGAGCCCGAATCCCACCCTGCCGTCGTCGAGGGTCCAGCGTGTGAGGCCCTCGGAGATCCGGGTAAGAAGCTCGCTGCCGTCCGGAGCTGTCCGCCGGTTGCGCAGCGGTATGAGGCGTACCACGCTCCCGCGCACGATCCAGCGACGCTCTCCGGAGACCAGTTCGGCCTCGATCGACTCGTGGTAGCGGTCGTTGCCCTTCCACCCGGTGGAGATGCGGAAGTCGTGACACAGGTGCATCGCGCCGTCCTCCCACACGAATCCGCCCCGCGTCCCGGGTCCGTCACGCCGCGCGATGCGCGAGCCCATGAAGCCGAAGTCGCCTCCCACGTTCGCGGTCAGCCACCGGTAATACCACGGAGCCTGCCAGTACCGGGGCCCCCAGCTGTGGTCGCGCAAGCCGAATCCGTCGACCTCCCAATCTTGGTCTGCAACCCGGATGACACCCTGCGCGCCCACCAATTGCTCGTAGTGGCCGCGGGCGAACTCCTCCCCGGGTCGCTCGGCGGGCTCCTCCGGTTCGCCCCCGAACATGGCGGACACACCCCGGTAGGAGAGCTCGACCGAGCAGGGGGCGCTGGGATTGGACGTAAAGGCCCGACGAGGGTCGGCCATCTGGAGGGGATCGTCGAGAACGACGACGGGCCCCTCGTATGTCACGCGCAGCTCGTTGAACGGTGCCACCACGTCGAACCGCATCCCGGCTGCCTCGAACGCGTCGTTCGTCGTGACCCGAGGGCGTTGAAACATGAACCCGACGCGCCCATCGGGAAGGTAGAGGCAGATCGTCATCTCGCCCGTCCCCTCGTTGGGCCTGTTTCCTAGCCGGAAGAAGCCGCCCAGGTTGGAACGAGGGTCGAAACAGTTGAAGTACATCGATTCGTTGAAGTTGGGCTCAGGGCCCAACTCGTGCATGTACTCGTCGTGAGGTTCGAGGCGGACAGCGATGGGCCAAACCCTATCGGCGGCGGGCAGGAACGGGTCGTTAGTCTCCCGGCATGGGACCGGGCACGCTGGCCGAGCAACTGTCCAGTGTGCTCGAGGCGAGCCTGGGTGGGGGGGTGTCGGTCGACGAGCTCGTGCGGCTGTCGGGCGGCGCGTCGCGCGAGACGTGGAGCTTCGTGGCCCGGAGGCCCGGTGCCGGCCCGAGGCGGCTCGTGTTGCGCCGGGACCCGCCTGGGGCGCCGGTGTCCGGACTGCAGCTCGAGGCGGCCCTGTTGCAAGCGGCGGCACGGTCGGGTGTGCCGGTGCCGCCCATCGTGTCGGCTGGGGGCCCCGACGCCGGGCTCGACACGGGCTTCGTCGTCATGGATTTCGTCGAGGGAGAGACGATCCCGCGCCGGATCCTGCGCGAGCCCCGCTATGCCCGGGCCCGCGCCCTTCTGGCCGAGCAGTGCGGCCGGGTCCTGGCCGCCGTCCACCGCATCCCGCCCCGCGAGGTTCCCGGTTTGGCGGGAGGTGACCAACTGGAGGGTCTGCGCACCATGCTCGATCACCTCGGTCAGCCCCATCCGGCATTCGAGCTCGGGTTCCGGTGGTTGGGGGAGACGCGCCCGGCGCGCACGGGCGAGACGGTCGTCCACGGGGACTTCCGCAATGGGAACCTGATCGTCGGACCAGAGGGCGTGCGGTCAGTGCTCGACTGGGAGCTGGCCCACCTGGGGGACCCCCTCGAGGACCTCGGCTGGTTGTGCGTCAAGGCGTGGCGCTTCGGCCACCTCCTCCCGGTCGGCGGATTCGGGTCCGTCGAGCAGCTGATCGGCGCGTACGAAGAGGCGGGCGGGAATCAGGTCGACCCGGACGCATTGCGGTGGTGGACGGTCCTCGGCACGTTGCGGTGGGGGATCATCTGCATCGTGCAGGCCGCCACCCACCTGTCGGGCGCAGTCCGGTCGGTCGAGCTCGCCGCCATCGGCAGGCGGGTGTGCGAGGTGGAATGGGATCTCCTGGAGCTCCTTCCATGAGCGATCGGTCGGGCTTGCCGCCCGTGCCACAGACGGTCCGGTCGAGTGCGGCGAGCGAAGCGGGGTCCTCACAAGGCGTCCCACACGGGACCGGATGGGCCCCCCATGACGCCCCCTCTGCGGCGGAGTTGCTCGACGCCGTGCGCGAATTCCTCGAGTCCGAGGTGTTTCCCGTCGTCGAGGGACGAGTGCGGTTCCACGTGCGGGTCGCCACCAACGTCGTCGCCATGGTGGCTCGCGAGCTCGTCCTCGGGCCCGGCCAAGCCGGCGAGCATGCGGCGCGCCTGGCAGGGCTGGGCGTTGCGGACGAGGCGCAACTCGCCGAAGCCATCAGGTCGGGATCGCTCGACGAGCGCAGGAACGAGGTGATCGCCGCGGTCCGAGCCACCGTCGCGGACAAGCTTGCCGTGGCCAACCCGGCGTACGTCCGACCCCTCGAGCCGGGCGCGTCCTCCGGATAGCCGGGACACGCCGGGTTAGGGTCAGGCGCATGCGATTTGGAATAGACGTCGCGCAACAACGCGTCGAGTTCGCGGAGCTCGTCGAGCGCGTGCAGCTGGCGGAACGTCTGGGATTCGACGGCGCGTGGGGCTTCGACCATTTCGTCCCCATGTACGGCGAGGGCCCGGGCAACTGCTTCGAGGGTATGACGACTCTGGCCGCGTTGGCGGCACAAACGAGGCGCATTCGTCTCGGTCTGCTCGTGACGGGCGTGACCTACCGGCACCCGTCGGTGCTCGCCGCTCAGGCCCTCACCGTCGATCATGCGAGCAATGGAAGGCTCGAGCTCGCGCTGGGCGCGGCGTGGTACGAGCCGGAGCATCGCCAGCTGGGAATCGAGTTCCCCCCCACGGCCGAGCGCTTCGATCGCCTGTCCGACGCGCTCGAGATCGTCACTCGGCTGTATACCGGCGACGTCGTGTCCTACCGGGGCCGGCACTACGTGCTCGACCACGCCGAGATGCGGCCACTGCCAGTGCAACGTCCTCACCCGCCGATCTGGATCGGTGGATCGGGTCGCCGCCGCACGCTCCCGCTCGCGGCCCGGTGGGCCGACGCGTGGCACACCTTCGGCGGTCCCGAGCACGTCGGAGCGCTCTCCGCCGAGCTCGACCGCATGGCTCAATCCGAGCACCGCGATCCCGGGTCGATCCTCCGGGCCTCGTCGTTGTCCCTGTCGGAACCGTGGGATCGCGTGCGCCGCGCCGTCGACGCCTTTGGCCGCCACGGCATCGGCTACCTCGTGTGCGGGTGGCCGACCGAGGGAGCGGCGCGGCTGGAAGCATTCGCCACCGAAGTCCTGCCTGAGCTCACGGACTGACGGACGTGTCCCGCGGGGCGCCCCGCGATCAGCGGCCCTCGAAGTTCGGCTCTCGTCCCTCGAGCATCGCCGTGACGCCCTCGACGGCATCGGAGGTTCCCGCGAGGGCGGTCTGCTCCGCCAATTCGTGCTGCATCGCATCCCGAGCCGTCTCGGGGAGACCGCGGCGCAGCGTCGCCCGCGTGGACGCCACGGCCAAAGGAGCTCCGTCGGCGACCTGTCCCGCCAGGTCGAGGGCGGCGGTGACTTCTTCGCCGGCCGGCACGACCCGCTGAGCCAGGCCGATGTGCACCGCTTCTTCCGCGTCTACCCGGCGACCGGTGAGGAACAGTTCCGAGGCTTTGCCGGGCCCGACGGCGCGAGGAAGGGTCGCAGTGAGTGCGAACCCGGGATGGATGCCCAACCGCACGAAGTTCGCCTGGAACCAGCCCCGCTCGCCCACGACGCACAGGTCGCAGGCAAGCGCCAGGCCGAACCCCGCGCCGATGGCTGCCCCCTGGACGGCCGCGACGAGTGGTACGGGCGACTCGAAGACCCGCTGCGCCTGCTCGTAGAACGCCGCAGTCTGCGCCTCGAACCCCCGTCCTCGCGTCGGGTCGGGCGCGTCGCCGGCGCGGAAGTCGGCTCCTGCGCTGAACGACCGCCCCTCCGAGCACACGACCGCGGCCCGGGCGACGTCGCGCAATCCGTGCAGCGCGTCCGCGACCTGTCGCAACGCAGGCTCGGTCAACAAGTTGTGGGGCGGCCGATGCACGGTGACGATGCCCACCGCGCCCTCGACGCGCACCGAGACCTCGTCGCTGAGTGGCACGGAGACGGGAGGTGGCACGGGTTTCGAACAGCCGGTCGCCGGGCGCGGCGGGCCGGCGCTCCGAGTTAGCCGCGGCCCCGCCGGCGTGAGCGGCGACCCTTCAACATCGCCGTCTCGGCCCGCGCGATGAGATCGTCGAGGGTGTCGTTGTGCTGGAACTCGGCGAAGCCGACGCTCGCGGAGGAGCCCGGCGACTCTTCCGCCAGGATGGCGGAGAACTCCTTGAACCGAAGCTCGGCCGTTGCCCCATCGGTTCCGGGAAGTGAGAACAAGAACTCGTCCCCTCCGAGTCTCGTGATCACGTCGTAGGAACGGAGGGTGGCGCGCAGTGCGGCAGTGACCTTCCTCAGCAATTCGTCACCGCCGTGCGATCCCCGCGCGTCGTTCACCGCTTTGAGGCGGTCGACGTTGAGATAGCCGAGGATGAGGCGCTCGCCTCCTCGCCGACACCGGTCGATCTCGCGTCCGAGGGCGGCAAAGCCGGCCTGCCGATTGAGCACCCCGGTCAGCTCGTCACGGGTCAGTCGCTCGGCATCGGACGCCACCTCGGCGGGCTCACGCCGGAACAGGGGCGGCGGAGCCGCATCATCGGTTTCGGGCGTGCCGACGTGTGCGGGGTGCAGGGTCGCCTCGCGCTCACGCTCGGGGGTGATCGGCGTCGGCCCGACCGGCCACCGCTCGACCGCCGCCGTCGCCCGGTCGAAGTCGCCCGAGTCCACGACGCCTTTCACGAGATCGGCCCAAAGCTTGAAGACCTCGATCACCTGATCGGTGACGAGCTGCACGATGGCGTCTCGCTCGTGCGGGTCGAGATGGCGGAGCTGCGCGTGCAATGCCGTCGCCCCCTCCGACAGCGCTCCGGCCGCCTCGAGCAATCGGTGAGCCGGGACGACGGGCGCCTGCCCCGGACGCATGACCGCCGCGGCGCCCCGGTCGCCGGGGACGGCGGCGAGTCGCCGCCGTCCGACCCGTGGTCCGTCTCCCAGCTCCTGCATGGCGCGCTCCCGTCTAGTCCCCACTAGCCGTGAGCGCAAAACTACACGAGTGTGACTCGGGTGCTCGGGATCCGCACCGACGCGGCGTCGGTGCAGGTGACGATGGTTCAGACGGAACGGGCTCGTTCGATGGAAGGGTCGAGGGCGTCGAACGCCGCCGCCACGTCGTCGGCCGATGCCGCGAAGAGCAGGGCCGCCAGCGAGTCCGCCCCGCTCTCGGCGTACTGCTCGGTGGTCGCGGGGTTGAGCGGCTGGAAGTAGGGACACACCGTCACCTCGATGTCGTCCCGACCGCGGCCGTGGCGATCGAGCAGCTCGTCGAGGCGTGCCAAGACGGGCCCCAGTTCGTTGGGCGGACGGTTGAAGGTGTGCCAGCCCTGACCCCGGCGCGCCGCTCGGCGAAGCGCCGCCTCGCTCTCACCCCCGATATGGACGGGCGGGTGAGGGTCCTGGACCGGCTTGGGGTGCTGGTTGCACGAGGGGAGCCGGTAGTAGGTGCCCGAGTACGACGAGGGGTCCTCGCACCACAACGCCATCACGACGTCGAGGTACTCGTCGGTCCGTTCACCTCTGTGGTCCCACGGGACCGACACGGCTTCGAATTCCTCGCGCAGCCACCCGACCCCCACCCCCAGGTCGACGCGACCCTTCGACAGCCAGTCGACCGTGGCCACCTCCTTGGCGGTGTACACCGGGTTGCGCTGCGGCAACAGGCACATCGCCGTGCCGAGGCGGGCATGCGTGGTGACCCCCGCCAGAAAGGCAAGCGTCGTGAACGGCTCGAGCAGGCCTGACCCCGGCCCGATGGGCATGCGCCCGTCGTGGGCGTAGGGGTAGCTCGACGCATACGCATCGAACATGACGACATGTTCGCCGACCCAGATCCGGTGCACACCGCGCGCCTCCACCTCGCGTGCGACGGCGGCGAGCATCTCGGGCGTGCCGAAGGGGTTGGCGGTGGGGAGCCAGATGTCGAATTCCACGTGGCAGCCTTTCGTCTGATCGTGCTATGTCGGTGTGGCGCCCGGGTTTTGGAGGTGCGGTCCCTACGGCGCGGTGGAGGTGATACGGAACACGGGGTGTTCCGGGGCGATGCGGCGCAGCTCCTCGTCGGGGGCATCAGGAGACACCCCGCCGAAGAACCGACCGACCTCGAACCGCCAGCGCCGCAGGTAGGCGCGCAGCAACGGCACGCTCTCGTCCGGGCTCAGCTCGAGGGCAGCGAACAGCTCAATCCGCCGACCGAGAACGAGTTCGCCCCGACCCGCGACCCGGAGATTCCGGACCCACTGGGTCTCACCACGAGGCGCGACCAGATATCGCTCCCCGTCGAGGACGAGAACGTTCACTGGGGTGGCGTACCAGCGTCCCGACTTCCTGCCTTGGACCCGCAGGATGCGCGAGCCCCACACGCTCAGCCCGAGTCGGCTGGCGAACGCCACGATCCGGTTGAAGACCTTGTCAATCGGCGTCGGTGCCTGGTAGTGCGCCACCGAGCCATCATGGCAAGGCATGCGTGACGCGGCCAGTGCGCTCGGCTCGTTCGGCTTCGGTGTAGGGGGCGACTGAAAGACCCGGACGCCCGCACGGGGTCAACGGAGGTGCAAGCCTCCGTCCACCAGCACGACCTCGCCTGTCACGTACTTCGCACCGACGAGTGAGAGCACGACATGGGCGATCTCCTCGGGGGTCCCCACGCGTTGCAAGGGCGCCTGGGCGCGCACGAACTCCCGGACCACGTCCCAGTCAGCCGTCCAGGGTGTGTCGACCAATCCCGGCGCGACCGCGTTGACCCGCACGTTCGGAGCGAGGACGTTGGCCAACAGAACCGTCAGGTGGCTCACAGCCGCCTTCGAGGCGGCATACGGGATCGAGCTACCGGTCGCGGCGTGTCCCGCGATGGACGACACGTTGACGACCACGCCGTCATCGCTCGACCGGAGGTGGGGGACCGCCGCCACGGTCACCTGCCAGGTGCCGATGACGTTGACGTCGAGGATTCGGCGCCAAATCTCGGGCGTGGCCGCGTCGAGGTCGGGGTGGGGGATGACCACCGTGGTGCCGGCGTTGTTGACGAGGATGTCGAGCCGCCCGTGGTCGGCCACGGCCTGGTCGACAAGCGCACGCGCCTGGTCGGCATCGGCGATGTCGGCCCGGACGTAGGTGGCACCCGGAAGCTGATCGGCGATGGCGCGCCCCGCTTCGACCGACGTCGCGGAATTGACAACGACCGTGGCCCCCTCGGCTCCAAGCGCACGAGCGGTCGCCGCGCCGATGCCGCTCGACGAACCGGTGACGAGAGCGACTTTCCCCTGCAGGCTCGGCGCCATCGTCCTCCTCGCTTCCCGTGCGCACCTTGTCGGCCGGAGGCTAACCGCCATCGGATCTCGCGGCCCTACCCTGGCTCCGTGGCGACGGCCGGGCGAGATCGAGCGCAGGTCCTCCGGGTGACGCGTACCCTCGCCATCCCGTTCGGCGAGCTGGAGTGGCGCTTCACGACGAGCGGCGGTCCCGGTGGCCAGCACGCGAACCGGTCCAGCACCCGGGCCGAGGTGCGCTTCGACATTGCCCGCTCTCCCACGCTCGGACCGCGCCAGCGGGCGCGGCTGCTCGGACGCTTGGGCGAGGAGGTGCGAGCCGCGTCGGGCGATGAGCGTTCCCAGATCCGAAATCGGGAGGTCGCACTCGAGCGCCTCCGGGTGCGGTTGGCCGACGCCCTCCGGGTCGAGACGCCTCGGGTGGCGACGACGCCGTCGGCGGCCGCCCGGGAGCGACGTCTCCAGGACAAGCGTCGCCGGTCTGCCCGAAAGCGCGAACGTGCTTCACACCTCGACACCGACGGTGGTTGAGAGCGCCGGCCGACGGTGCCACCACGGGGTTCGGGCCGCCCGTCCGCCCATTCCCTGGGCACAACAGGACGGATGGAACTTGGGTTGTAAGACGCTTGCGCAATACGGCTGAGAACCTGAAGCGGCCACGGCCGTCGGTTACTTCCGGATTCGGCCCGAGATTGACCGCGCCGGGCGCGTCGCCCGGTCCGAAATGTACGGCTCCTGCCGGCGCGAGCAGCGTCACGCAGTTTCTGGAGTTGCGCTGGGGAGAGGCCCGTCGGTCTTGACAAAATCCATCGGCTTACTAGAATTAGTGGAATTACCAGCCAACCGGAGGTCGCCACCGTGGCGAAGGGCCCCGTCGTGCTCTTGACATCCGCCGTCGTCGCCCTGGCCGCCGCGGCGTGCTCATCGTCTCCCTCGAGCCCGACCGGCACGTCCGCGTCGTCCGCAACGACGAGAACGCACGGGCCGGAGGGGAGCCTGGGCGGGTCCGCCGACACGTCCACGCCGGCGGCGACCTTGACCGGAGCCGGGGCGAGCTCGGCCCAGCCCTTTCTCACCCGCGCCTTCTACGACTACAACCGTTCGAACCACAACGTGTCGGTGAATTATTCGCCCACGGGGAGCGCGGTCGGGATCTCCGACATTCAGGCCAACTCGGTGAGCTTCGGCCAGTCCGAGATCCCCCTGAGCGCCTCCGACCAGGCCAAGGCCATCGGGGGGGCGATCCTCCAGGTCCCCATCGACCTGGGAGGTGTCGCCATCTCCTACAACGTGCCAGGAGCCCCGAGGAACCTGCACCTCGACGGCAACCAGATCGCGGGCATCTACCTGGGCTCCATCACCGACTGGCATCAGATCGATTCGTCGATTCCTCTCGGGACGAACATCGTGGCCGTCCACCGAGCGGACTCGTCGGGACCGGGGTACGACCTCGACCAGTACTTGATCGACACCTCACCCACGTGGGTGCACGCCATCGGCACGACCACCGCGTCGAAGACGTGGCCGAAGGCCAACATCGGCATCGGCCAGCAGCTCAATTCCGGCGTTGCGAACTACGTGAAGCAGACGTCCGGTGCCATCGGGTACGTCGAATACGCGTACGCGCTGCAGAACAACTTCACCAACGCCGCGCTGCTCAACGAATCGGGCACGTACGTGGCCCCGTCGATTGCGTCCATCGGAGCCGCGGGCGCGCACGCCACCAACCTGAGCGCGTCCAACTACAACATCGTGGACGAGCCGGGGGCGACCTCCTACCCGCTCGTCAACTTCAGCTGGTCGCTCCTGTATCAGAAGCAGACCGTGACCGACTCGGGGATTGCCCTGGGCAGGCTGCTCGACTGGGTGGCATCGACAGGCCAGCGCAACGCGACCGCTCTCGGCTACGCCCCGCTCCCCGCCTCTGTGCAGGCCATGGCCCACACGACGCTTCTCCAGCTCGAGGACCAGACCGGCGCGGCCCTTTTCACTTCATAAGCGCGGGATGAACCCTCCGTGAGCGCACTGGCGACACCCCGTGATCTGGAGTCGACGTGGGCTCCGGTCCGAGGCGTCCACGAGCTGCTGGAGCGACGTCGGGGACGGTCGAGCGGCCGGGCCTACGCGGCGATCCGTTGGGCAGGGGCGGCGATCTTCGCCGCCGTGTTCGTGGCACTGCTGGTGGTGTTGTCTCGCGACGCGGCGGCCGCACTGGGCCACATGGGGCTGTCCGTCGTGTGGAAGGGGTGGAACCCCGCCAAAGGTGAGTACGGCGCCGGGGTCTTCGTCGTCGGAACGCTGCTCACGACGCTCGTCGCCCTGATCATCGCGGTGCCGATCGGATTGGGCACCGCCGCCCTGTTATCGGAGCTCGCTCCTCGGTGGTTGGCCAGCCCCTTGACCGTGCTCGTCGAGTTCCTGGCGGCGATCCCGAGCATCGTCGTCGGGTTGTGGGGGCTCATCGTGCTCACCCCGGTGTTCGCCCACCGCGTCGAACCGTTCCTCAAGGGGGTGCCGGGCCTCAACGTCGTGTTCCACGGCCAGCCACTCGGAGCGAGCATCCTGCTGGCCGGGGTGGTCCTCGCGGTCATGGTGCTGCCCACGGTCGTGGCGCTCAGCCGTGTCGCCATGTCCGGCGTCGCCGAGGCCGATCGTGAGGCGGGCCTCGCGCTCGCCGCGACGCGCTGGCAGGTGACGAGGAAGGTCGTGATCCCCGGAGCGCGGCGCGGGATCCGAGCGTCGGTCACCCTGGCGATGGGGCGGGCCCTGGGCGAGGCGATCGCGGTGGCGATGGTCATCGGCAACAACACCGCCATCCCTCATTCGCTGCTCTCACCGGGGGCCACGTTGGGGTCCGCCATCGTGAACTCGTTCAGCGAGGCGAACCCCGGGACGTTGGAGAAGAGCGGCGTGGTGGGACTCGTGGTCGTGCTGCTCGCCATCTCGGTGCTCGTCAACGCGGGCGGACAAGTCCTGCTCCGGACGCGCAAGCCGCCCATACCGGCCCGGGGCCCCGTCGAAGGGCTCGCTGTCGCCATCGGGCCGGTCTCGTGATCGAGATGGCTCCGTCCCTTGGTGCCGGCCTGTCGGCATTCCCCGAGTCGGTTCGGAGGGACCTGATTCGGGGCATCACCCGCCGACGACTGGCTCGGCGGCTTGTCGTGGGACGTGTCGCCGTCCTGCTGTGCGTCGTCGCCTTGTCCGTGTCGCTCGTCCCGCTCGTCGCGGTGGTGACGTACATCGTCTCGAGGGGTATCCCCGCCCTGTCGGGCGGATTTCTCGTCCATACGCCCACGCCTCCCGGGATCCCGGGCAACGGCATCGGCAACTCCATCGTCGGCACGCTCATCATCGTCGGCCTGGCCATGGCCATGGCCGTGCCGGTCGGATTAGCGGCGGCGCTTTTCGTGGTGGAGCGGTCGGGAAAGGTGTCGGCCACGCTCCGCTTCGTGGCCGACGTGTTCACCGGCGCCCCGTCGATCGCCATCGGTGTGTTCGCGTACGCGGTGTTCGTCGTGGCGTTCGGCTACTCGGGGCTCGCCGGCAGCTTCGCTCTTGCCGTGCTCATGCTGCCGATCATGCTGCGCGCCAACGAAGAGGCGATGTTCACCGTCCCCGACGACCTGTGGGAGGCGGGCCTCGCGCTCGGTTCGCCTCGAGCCCGGGTCGTGCGCTCTGTCGTGTTGCGCACGGCACTGCCGGGGATCGTTACGGGCAACCTCTTGGCCATGGCCCGCGCTATCGGCGAGACCGCGCCGCTGATCTTCACGATCTTCGGGAGCCAGTTCTTCGTTTTGCGGCCCACCGCCCCCATGGCGGCCATGCCGCTCACCATCTTCACGAACGCCACCCAGGCGTATCCGGACGCCCAACGCACCGCCTGGGGCAGTGCCCTGGTGCTGTTGGTGCTCGTTGTAGTCATCTCCGTCGCTGCCCGAGCCGTCGCCGCCCACCTCAACCGAAGGACACGCTGACGTGAACGATCTCCAGAACTTTCCGCGGCACCACGAGGACGTGGCCGCCACGCTCGCCGCGCGTCTGGCCGAGGAGGCCCATGTCGGCGCGGGCCCGGCGACTCGGACCGCAGTCGGCGAACCGACAGTCGACGCCCGGCCCCACCCCCGTGTCCCCGCGCTGACGCTGGACGACGTCGGCGTGTCGTTTGGCCATCACGTGGCGGTGCGCAAGACGACCCTCGCTCTGGCCGCCACCCGGGTCACCGCGTTGGTGGGTCCGTCGGGGTGCGGCAAGACCTCCATCCTGAGGGCGATCAACCGGCTGCACGACCACACCGGCGGCGTGGTGACCGGCTCGATCCGTCTCGGTGAGCTCGACGTCTATGGTCCGAACACCTCGCCCGAGCTCGTGCGGAGCCGGGTGGGCATGGTGTTCCAGCGCCCGAACCCATTTCCGACGATGAGCATCTTCGACAACGTGGTCTCGGGTCTGCGGTTCAACGGTGTGCGTTCGAAGACACTGTTGGCCGAGGCGGGTGAAGCCGCCTTGCGGCAATCCGCGCTGTGGGACATCGTCAAGGACCGGCTGCGCGAACCCGCGGTACGCCTTTCCGGCGGCCAGCAGCAGCGGTTGTGCATCGCCCGGGCCCTTGCCGTCGAGCCGGAGGTGCTCCTCATGGACGAACCGTGCTCGGCTCTCGATCCGATCGCTACCGGGAAGATCGAAGCGCTCATCACGGAGCTCTCCGCCCATGTCACCGTCGTGCTCGTCACCCACAACATGTTCCAAGCCGCCCGCGTGTCCGACGAGACCGCCGTGTTCCTGCTCGGTGAGGAACGGGTGGGGGAACTGGTCGAGTTCGGAGCAACGGCGGAGGTGTTCAGTTCGCCCCGAGACGAGCGGACCCGGGCGTACGTCACGGGCCACATCGGCTAGCGGGTGCGGCGCGTGACCGCCGCGACGGCGCGCGTCGAGACTCGAACCCGAGGGGCCTGACGTGCACATCTCGGCCCAGGCCGGCTACGGGATCGGCGCGCGGCTTGCCCTCGCCGACTGCGGGGCCTCCGCCATGGGCGGAGGCCTTGGCCGAGGCCGGGGCTTGCCGACGAGATTCCTCGGTTCGATCCTCAACCAACTGGGTTGGTCCGGCTTGGTGACCAAACAGCGCAGACCCGACGGGGCTACGCCCCGAAGCGCTGGTCGCCTGAACTCCTGTCTGCGGGGCGCCCGGTGCGCGCGCCGGGCAGAATCCGTAGGTGCACATCCCGGCCAAAGTCGATTACGGCATGCGGGCGCTGTTGACGTTGGCGGCGGAACCCGAACCCGCCACGGCCGAGGCCCTGGCACGGGCCCAAGGACTTCCGGCGCGCTTTTTGGGCGCGATCCTGATCGACCTTCGTCGCGCCGGGCTCGTTTCCAGCCAGCGAGGGTCCGAAGGCGGCTACCGCCTGGCCCGTCCCGCCTCCGCCATCACCTTGGCTGACGTGATGCGGGTGCTCGACGGCCCGCTGGCCGAGGTGCGCGGCCTCCGCCCCGAGGCGGCGCACTACGACGGCGCGGCCGAACACCTCCAGGAAGTGTGGGTCGCCGTGCGGGCCAGCCTTCGAAGTGTCCTCGAGCGCGTCTCCCTCGCCGACGTGGTGGCGGGCCGTCTGCCCCGGTCGGTGGCGAGGCTGACCGAGGACCCCGACGCCTGGGCTCCTCACCGCTGATCAGGCGGGTCGAGCCTGAGCGGTCGGGGCGGGCTCGCGCGTCGGTGTGGCCCACACCTCGTCGAGGAACGAGGCGATCTCGCCCGTGAGGCGCTCAGGGGCGACGCGCAGCTCGACGATCGAGTGGGCCTCGACGAGCCTGGCGTTCGGGAGCTGTCGGGCGAGGTGATCGGCGTCCGTGAAGGGATGGATCACGTCGATCTTGTGCCCGATGACCAATGTCGGCGCCGTGATGGTCTGGCGATCCTCGTACGTCGGGGTTACCGGCCCGACGAGCATTCCGTGCAGGACGGCAGCCGCCTCGTCCGGTTCGGAGCTGAGCATGGACACGAAGCTGTCGAGGGCCGCGATCTCAGTTCGAGGCAACCGGCGCGCAAAGGATGCCAACGCCCGCACGACCGGAGCCGCGTAGTGCACGCCGAGCAACAACGGAAGGAAGACCATGGCAGCAGCGGGCACTGCCCACTCGAGCACGGGCATCTCGACGACGAGACCACGCACGCGCTCGGGCGCCGTCACGGCGACCTGCAGGCTGACGTTGGCACCGAGCGACACACCGCCCACCACGGCCTTGTCGATTCCGAGCTCGTCGAGGAGCGCGACAACGTAGTGGGCGTACGAGTCCATGCGATGGGCCGAGGCATGGCGGGGCTTGTCCGACGTCCCATGACCAGGGAGGTCGAGCAGGATGACATTGTTTCCTCGGGCGGCGAGATCAGCGGCAAGCCGTCGGTTCATCTGACCGTCGAGCAGCAAGCCATGGAGGAAGACCAAGACGTGCGTCCCTTCGCCGTGCCGCTCGTAGTGCAGTCGATGCCCTCCGACCTGGAACATGCCCTCTTCGTACGGCCGCCGCTCGAAGAGGGCGCGAACGCGAGGCAGGGGGGTGAGCACCAGATCGATCGCCTTGGTGACGCGCTGTCGCCCCACGCCGCCCTTGGGCTCGGTCCCGCCGTCGGAGGCAGCGAGGTGATCGCTGTGTCCGGTTGCCGAACGACCGCGTGCGACTGTCGCCCGGGCCGGTGCAGTACGAGCGCTTGGGCGCCCTTCACTTGTCGCTTCGACCGTCGACATCATCCGAGACGATACCCGTCGCCGCATGCCCACCCGACAGTCCAACCGTCCTCTCTCAGGTCGCGTGCCTGCCCGCTACGGCGCGTTCGAGCACGACGACCGGACCGTGCGGTCACACCAAGCTGAGGCGGTGGGCGCACGCAGGCCATTGTCCCCACCCGCTGCGCGCCTGTAGGTCTCGAGCTGCTTGGTCCTGCACCGCAGGCGGAGCGTCGGACGGGAGACCGCTCATGCCCAGGCCCTGCCACGTTCCCAAGCTGAACTGGTACGCCCCGTAATAGCCGTTGCCGGTGTTGTCGGCGTAGTTGCCCCCCGATTCGCACTGGCGCAGGGCGGCCCATACGTCGGATGTGGCCGGGCTGGGCGGCGCCGGAGGAGCCGGTCGCGGCGGCGGGGGAGGTGGCGGCGCGGGCCGAGGCACTTGCGCCGTCAGATAGGCGGACACGGCGGCCTGCACCAGCATGCGATGCGTCCCGTAGGGGTGGACGAGGATGCGAGATGCCTGGTCCATGGGGGCCGTCAAGGTCTCTTGCGCCGACGCCGGCAGTGCGGCCGAAGCAAGTTGGAGGCCGAAACGACTGACGTCGTTGCCGGCAAAACGATGATGATGATGGGAGTCGGCGGGATGGAATATGACACCCGCACAGAGCAGTACGGCGATGACGACGCCAACGCGTCGGTGCTTCCGCATCTTGCGCCTCCTTGAAGTCACGGGATCCCCGGAGGGCTCCAGGTGGGCTTGGGAATGCGGGCGCCCGTCGTCTGAGCATTCGTCTCGCGGAGCCGGCGCCGGGAAGGGCGGACGGCCCTGGACTCACAGGAGGTCCGAACGAGGTGCGGACGGAGCAACCCTCGGGCTTGGCGTTAGGCACCTCCTCCTTGCTCCGACCGAGCGACGGTCCGAGCTCGTCAGGCGGAGAACGTGGGGCTCTCGAGCGCGTGCCCCCACCGGGGGTGGGTAGCGGCGGGCGGCCCACGTGTACACGGGCCAACGGGCCCGATCGGCAGCCTCCGCTGCTGCCGCGTGGACTCCGCCTCAGGCTTGAGCTGCCCGCGACTGTAGGGGCTTGTGCGTACTTTCGCAAGCACAACCGCAACACATCCGTCGCGCGTTCGTCATCGACCCGCCATGCTGGTCGAGACGAGGTCCTCTGACCAGGGATTTCGCGGTCGGTCCGGTCTGGCTCGGGCAGTCGGGCCGGTCGACGGCCGAGCCGTCGTCGCTCCGGTCAGGCCGAGGCCGCCTCCCCGTCAGCAGCGTCGGCGGGCGGGGGGACCGGGACGTCGCCAGGGTCGGATCCGGGCGACACGCCCGGGACGGTGTAGAGGGCCTCGAGCGCCTGGTCCAGCACCTCGTCGGCGTCGGCACCCGATTCGCGCACCCCCACCAGCGGCGTGAGCGAGGCGTAGCCACGGGCCAGCAGACCGGCGTCGGTGTCGGGTTGGACCCGGATACTGCTGCCGGGGGCGGTCAGGTCCAGGCGCAGCGTTCCGGTCTGACCCGGGGGCAGGGCGACGTGCGGGACGGGTGCTCCCGCCCCGGACACGTCCGTGGCGTGGACGGCGGAGCGGATGGTCCCGCCCCGGCCCAGTCGCCCGTGGCGGAGTCCGCGCAACCGCGACAGCTCGACGTTCGGCGCGTTCAGGTTGAAGGTGGTGCCCGGGGGTGAGGCGGCCAGCACGGGGATGAGCCGGATCGCCAATGTGGCCGGAGTCTGCCAGGGCACGGGATCGTCACCCCATCGGATGGACGCGGCCAGACAGCGAAGGCCGAAGTGGGCGCCGGTCAGCGCGGCGCCAACCGTGCCGGAATGCATCGCCGAACGACCCACGTTGATTCCGTGGTTGATCCCCGAGAGCACCATGTCCGGGCGAGGCCCGAAACCGCCGACGCACGCCAGGATGACAGCAAGTGCCGGCGGTCCGTCGATCCCGTAGGTCGGAATGTCGTTCAGACCTTCGATGACATGGGTCTCATAGTCGACGCCCGCCCTCGAGTGGATGGGGCCGACGGCGGCGCTCGAGCCGCTGTAGTCGATGAGGGGTGCAACGACGACCACATCGTGACCGGTCGTTACCGCAGCCGCTGTCAATGCTGCAATTCCCGGGGCGCGCACGCCGTCGTCGTTGGTGATCAGAATCCGCATGCGACCCTCCGATCGGCGGTCCGCTCACGGCGCATCAGGACGATCCTGCGTCTACCATACCGGTGCCTTGATCACGCCCGAACTCCGCAGTGCTTTACGTTCTGGCATCGAAAACGGATCCTTTCTGTCACAAACGGAGATCACACGTGCGCGTTCAACCCTGGCAGCCGCCCTCGGGTGACCAGCACGAGATCGCGCATGGCCGGCATCGTGTCGTCGTGACCGAAATGGGCGCGACCTTGCGGTCGTACACATTCGACGGGGTACCCGTGATCGACGGTTTCGACCTCCGCGTCATGTGTGATTCCGGCCGCGGCCAGGTGTTGGCCCCGTGGCCGAACCGGCTCGCCGATGGGCACTACCACTTCGAAGGCCGGGAAGCCCAGGCGCCTCTCGACGAACCTGACCGGAACAACGCCATCCACGGCCTCGTCCGCTGGTTGCCATGGGAATTGGTTTCCCAGGCGCAGAACGTCGTTACCTTGCACTGCGCTCTGCACCCCCAGCCTGGGTATCCGTGGCATCTGTCGCTGGTCATCGAGTACCGGCTGGGGCGAAACGGGCTCTCGGTT
>Ga0307477_10000721_pt1 | contig 33014 bp, 27 predicted proteins | sample atmos_gasesECM2C_FD_203316 | JGI IMG/M metagenome (GOLD analysis project Ga0307477, IMG submission 203316) | Hardwood forest soil microbial communities from Morgan-Monroe State Forest, Indiana, United States - atmos_gasesECM2C_515 | ecosystem: Environmental > Terrestrial > Soil > Temperate...
GGAAATGCTCCACCGATCGGAAGGCAAACCCCGCACGACTGTAGAGATTAAACCACTACATCACTACGCTCGGGCTGGTACATTTTGAAGTGCCCGTGGCTGGTACACTTTCAACTGCCCGCCGAGGCCGATGAGGCCAAGTTTTCGCAACTGCTCCGACAGCACGTTGCGTTTGCAGGGACCATGCGCCGGAATCTGTGTGAAATGCTGGATGCGATCGATTTCCAGCATCTACTGGGAATAGGATCGAGCGCCGATCTGTTCGGCAAGGACTCTGGAAAAATCGCCACGACCTCGGCCCTCGTTTACCCGGTCATGGTCGGCCCTGAGCACAGAAACTTCTCGGGGACGAAGGAGCTAACCGAGATCGGCATCTTCCGCGAGATGCTCGAGTGCTTGCTAGCGCCCAGGCTGCTTCGCGCGCCGGGCGCCATGATAATTCCGCTTGGAAAAGCCGCGGAAGGTGGAGTCCTGTACCTTGCTCGGCGAGGTGTTGTCGAAAGCCGACGTATTCTCTCGGACTTCCCGCATCCGTCTGGCGCCAACGGTCACAGAAAGCGTCTTTTTGCCGAAAATAAAGCACAACTTCGAAGCGCCCTAAAAGTGTGGTTCGCTTCTAGCTCTGGCCGTGACTCTGAAACTCGTTGAAGATTCCGTCTCATCACGTTATGCTTTCAGAGGCGTCGACCGTTTCAAAATCTCCAGCACAGCGACGTTGAACGCGGCATCGACATCGCGATTATTCCATAATCCTGAGCTGCGCACTTTCTCGCGGCTGGAATATTGCCCGAGCCAACTTGAGGACGGCGCGTCCAGCGGCTCCTTTCGATAGTTGCTGAGCAGCGCGATGCAACTCGTTTCCAGGGCCTGACGCTCGAGGCGGTCGGGAACATTCACGGTGATGACCTTCATCGTGTTTAAGTAAGAGCTAACGATAGATTCGAGAGGTCGCTCACTAAGGCGCACCAACGCGGCGGCATTATTTCCAGAGCCCCAGGACTCAACGGCGTGTCCGTTCCGAAGCTTCATCGCATCGCCCATAAGCAGGCGAAAGATGCTACCTCGATGGTTTCCTCCGGCGACTTCGTTGTTACCGCGGTGCTGCTTCAGGCGGCCCCAAAGCGAGGCTTTGGATGTAGCCGTAATTGCGTGGGTGCCAACTCGCACGACGCGCAGACCCTGTCCGGAATCGCTCCGTTCCTCGCCGGGCTCAAAGAAGAAGTACACGCCATTCTCCGGCACTTGCGCCCGCCTGAGATCCTGAAAAGGCGCCGGTCCTGTTTCCCCATGAAGACGTTCCAACGCATCGTAGAGCGATCGTAAAGCCTCCAGTCGTTCCATCTAGCTGACCACTCGGTCCAGCCATTGCAGCTGTCGACCGATTTGCAAGCCTTCCATCGGGACCTCGACGTGGACTGCCATCTCACGCAAGGCCGGAACGAGCGACTCGCGATAGCGACTGCCGGCCAGAAAGATGACCGTGTCACCTTCTACAACCAGCGGCCGCAGATCCATAAGGACTCGCCGGGCCCATTCTCGACGTTCGATCGTCGACATCTTGCTCAGCGTCTGCTCGTACGGTTCGACTAGCGACGCGGGTTCCAACACACCATATTTCGCGGATAAAATTCGCCACGTCGCACGCTTGCTCTCCACGTAGCGACGCGCCTTGCGGAACCAAGCGGAAAGGTACAGGTCCTGAGCCTGAGCGCCGGCTTCTCGCTTTTGTGCCACGCAAGAGACCAGATAGAGCGTCTTCATCTGTCCGATTAAACCTGGGTCGAACGGTTAGTGGTAAATTGTTAGTTCAGGTACTCTGTTGAATTTGCCTCAAGCTGAGAGGTTTAAGAAAGCCCTTCCGAATGAGGCCTCGGAAATGGGTTTCAATGAGATTGGAAATGTCCTTGTCGTTGAATACCACTCCGAGCTCGATGTTTCGGGTATAGGCGGCTTGCGTGGGGTTCGCGGACGTCACAATCGCCTTGCACCCGTCGATTACGGTAGTCTTGGCATGCAGTACGGCGCGTTCACGCGCTACTGCGTTCAAACCACGCGGATCATAAAAAATTGAAGGCAAGCGTCTCCCCGGCCATTCTTTTCGAACAAAACGATCGGCGAAGCGATCCACGAGGTCAGCATCGCGCGTCGTGTCGTTGCCTTGCCTTGAGACGTCGAAACAGCAAGTCACGTCCAAGTTCGGTGCCGCGTCCATTCGGTCGGCAAGCGTCTTGAATATCCTCTGACCTCCGTACAGGGCGAAACCCACGACCAGCACCCTTGACCGAGCCTCTGAGAAAAGCTGCTCGATGACCACGGCGGTGTCCCGGGCGCGATCCTCTGTTTCGGGACCCGTCGCAACTATTTCTACGCCCCCGCCGGGGTGTTCCAGTGAATCCCGTTCACTAGCGAGCGCTTCAATAAGCCGCGAGATCTGTCGAGCGGAGAACTGTTCCTCCGCTAACGCCGCCAGGTCACCGACGACCGCCTTTGCATCGGCGATCTCTAACCGGTTCAGAGCAGCCTCGGTGAACGGTGCGGAAAGGCGGTCCCGAAATAGCGCACCTGCGAGGTACCTAAGGTCCTTGCTACTTAGGCCGGCAAGCATCGTGACTCAAGAGCCGATGGCGGGGAAGAAGGCGGCGTCAGGCGTGCGCACGGTGTGAATCACCAAGGCACGATCTAAAAGGTCGTTGCGATGTTCGCAACTCGGCTCGGCGATGAGTAGGCACCCATGACACGCGGCTCCGTGAAGAAAGCGCTTCTCATATTGATTGTTCGCCTCGTGGTCGGAGCAAACCGGATCGTTGGAACACAATTGGCCGAGGGTCAGCGCCTCCCGTAGGTGCGCTCGAAGATTACAACCCGCCTGGACGAGACCCCCCAGTGTTCCTTCGGAATCAGAGCTGCCTGTATGGATAAGAATACCGTAGCGGCCCGCAACGGCATACACCCTCTCCCTTAGCGATGCCGCCGGATAACCGCATTCAAGCGCAATTGCCACTATCATAAGGTGCGAAAGCGAATGCAGCAAAACATAGGGCGCGCCAACGAACTGCTGCTGGGACTTTCTCTCTTCAGCCCAGCGTGCGTATCCGTCTCGTAGCTGGTCGACGCGCTCCTTCACGCTAGGGCGCTCAAGCCACGCTTCAATGGCGGTCGCCGAGAGTTGGAAAAACACACCTTCGCCGCGATGCTCGACGGCCGGCAGCCACTTAACTTCGCGTGCCAGAGACTGACGTTGTACATCCATGTCAAGCTCGCCGTCGATATCCGGCGAGGCCGGCTCAAAGCGCGTAAAGCCGATTTGCGCGATCACCTCTCGAAGGCGGTGAACGAGAACGACTTTTTCAATCGACGAACAAGTAACGTCTCCGCTCGGATCCCATTTTGAGCGATCTAGCGTCTCGGCGAAATAGTCGCTATCATGTTCATCGCGGCCAACGACGCCGGACGACAAGATTTCGAATTCCGCCCCTTTGACAGATGGATTTGACTCAATCCCTTCGCGCCGCGCAGCGATGAACTCCAGGACGCGTGTGTTCGAGAGTCCTTCCAATGCGGCTGCGATTTCAGGTTGGATCTCCTTAAGCATCGTCAATTGAGCTTCGGAGGTGATGTTCTTGATCCGGTCGACAAGATCGCCCAGGCGATTTGCGAGTTCATCGTCTTTGTCTGGCAGCGAGATCGCCGATATGACTTCCGCGAAATATGCGTTGCTCGCCGAGCGCACCAAGAGGCGGTTAGGCTGGGCGCAGTCATCCTCTTTCGCGAACGCCCCCAGCCAAGGTCTCGAGCCATCGCAGAAGCCCAGCGGCTGCGACGCGAGATCCAAGGCCTCGTAGAGTTGCCGCTGAGCGCCGCAGTCGCAGCCGATCCATGTGTCAGCGACCTCACCACTCGTTCCGCGCTCTTCCAGCCATAGCGTTCGGGCACACGTTACGCTTCCGCGGTGGGCGTATAACCGCCAATCCACGTCATTTGTGTGGCCCTTTCGACAAGCGCGCACGAATCGAATCGGCGTGAGCGATTTGCGTTTACGGTCATCGGGGTCCTGGTACGAAAGACCAGACCTTACCGTGCCATCGATTCGGATTAGACGTCGGCGCCCATAGGGGCCCGGTTCGGCGGCTTTCTCGTGAGTAACGAACCATATGGGATATAGCCGGGAGGCAACACCTAGTTTTTTTGCGTCGGGCGCGTCGTCAAAGGGCGGCGGGCTGAAGAGTTGAAGGTTTGCGACTCCAAGGGCTCCGCCAAGTTTTTCAACCAGTCGATCGTCGTAGACCTGGTCCTGTACACGGTGATCCCATTCTTCGAGTCCTGCGATGATTACTGAACGTTCCGGTAAGTCCACAAAGGAACCGGGGCCAAAGGGCCCGACTAACTGGCTCTGGCGAAGGAAATCCCGAGACACGCTATCCTTCCTCGGGAAGGATCTGACCATCGGGCGTCTTGATCTTTACTAACACGCTGGGTTCGACGTCCCGTAGCGATCGCGGTGCCCGGAAAGGGCGCCAATACGGCGGGAGAGTTTCGGTATCGAGCATCTCGTAAAGCAGATGGCGCGCGATACCGGCTTCTTTGCGGTACCCCAATTCGACGCCGGCATCCGACACTTCCGTCGAGATCCTGGCCCAGTCATCCAAAATGTGACTGACGTGTTCTCGGACGTTCGTAGCCAGCTCATCGCGCTCGTGCGGTGATTGCTCTCGGTGAGATGCGGCTCGGGCAGCCAGTGTTTCCGCAACTGAAGTTAGATCACCGCGCCGTTCTTGTGCTAGATGTGCGCCTTTGTTCGGTGTGAACGCGGGGATGCCCAATCGGCCCAAAGCCACCGAAACGGGAGCCAGAGCGCGGTCTAGGGCCCGCGGCGAGAATGGTGTTACGCTCGTTGCTTCTACGCTCCGGTAGAACATCGAGTGGTAGGCGATGAAACGCTCATAGTGTGAACGATCGCGAGGTTTATTAATGTTTAACAGCACGACGACCAAGCCCGGTTTCTCGGGGTTGCGGCCAATCCGACTTGTAGCTTGAATGTACTCGGCGGTAGTCTTCGGTTGGCCCGAGACGAGCATGAGGCCGAGCCGGGTGATATCCAAGCCGACCGATATCATGTTTGTCGCAAGCGCAGTGTCGACGCTATCCTTGTCTTCACGCCCTTTGAAAGTGGCAGCGAGACGGCGCTTCGCTTCGGCGACATTTTCAGTACTGACGCGTGACGTCAATTCGACGACATTGTACTTGATCGTACGATCCTTAAAGTGCTCTGTTTCTCCGACTCGAAGACGGCGACCATAGCTCTGGAGGCGTGGCCCGACCTCCTCCTCAACGATACGGCGAGCGCCGCCCAGTTCTCTTAGCGCATTGAAGTAAGCTAGCAGCGTCATGTACGGTTCGGCTGGGTTCTTCTCGTCTGCGGGCGCTTGCGACCAAGCTGTTTGGGCGATCGCCATCAAGCTGACGGTCGATCGGAGGAAAAGAACTTTTGGACTACCGCCTGGGACAGCGAGTCCAAGGTATTGTCGACTACCCGGGTCGTCGAGAGGCAGACTCTGCGCGAAGAACGAGTCCTCGCGGTTAGGCCCGGGTGGTGGGAAAATGCGAGTGTCGCGGCGGTCAAACAACGCGCGCACTTGACGTTGCGCTCGACGCACGGTGGCTGTTGATACGACGACTTTGGGCCGTATCTCGCGACCGCCGACAAGCCGCGAACATAGTTTGTCGATTGCGACTTCATACAGGCCAACCATGGTACCAAGTGGACCGGAGATAAGATGAAGTTCATCCTGAATAATCAGTTCCGGCGGTAGCAGAGCCTGTTCGAGTGGCTTGCCCGCCTTCGGTGTAGCAGGCCCGTAAAAGCCGCCGTCATCGTAGCGATCTGCGCCGCCAAAGAATCCAGATACCTCGCCAGTCCACGGCATGCCAGCGAACTTGTCGACAGTTGCAATCATGAACGCAGGCAACCGGCGATAGATGGACTCGTCGACGGTTACGACCGGCAGCGACCGTCGTGAAAGGTAAAAATCGCATACGCGATTGATGCATCGCAATTCTAGGTTCGTCGGCGAAGCGTCGTTTTCTCTCCCTGTGTCGTCGACCAACTTGAAGCTATCTGGGCCGAACCCAGTGCCGCACCACGGGCATTCTCGGATCGGTATCGGAAGCGGATTCTTCGTATTGATCTTATACCGTCGAACCTTCGTGCGCGCGTTCACTCCCTGAGAATCGTTGTCACCCTTGTATCCCATGCGATTGGGGGTCGCTCCGCGCCCGACCCAAAGCCCAATCTCGATTGGCCATTCGCCCAAGCGCTTTTCGCCGAGTCGCTCGAGCTCAAGCGCACAGATTACTGCTGAAGCGCGTGCTAGCTGATCGAGAGTAAGGAGCCGCAGCGTGTAGCGCATAAGGACACTGAGGCCCGCGCCCGACAAAGCCGGTTTGGAGAGTCGCCGATAGGCGATTGTGAACGCAGCGAGACCAAGGTAGGCCTCTGTCTTGCCACCGCCCGTCGGAAAGAACAGAAGGTCAACGATCTCACGATCATCATGTGTGGGTTCCACGATGCCGCGTATGTTTAAGAGCAGGAACGCAAGTTGGAAGGGACGCCAGCGCGGAGGCTTAGCTTGCTCGGGTCGTATTGATCGGTCGATTTGGCTGTCACGCTGTCGTGCCGCTCGCGCGACGGCACGATTGGCAATCTTGAAAGCTTCTAGCACATGAGGTTCAGCCAGGCAGGTTATGCCATCTTGAATGCGTGACGCCGCAGCCTCAGCATCCGCAAGGAGGACGTCGGCGACCTCAAGTCGTCGCTCAGTAAGATTGGTTAGGGGCGGCTTCTGGTTCGCGATCCATTGGCGATATCCCGAAATGACGCCCTCAAGTTGGCGTCTTGCTTCCGGAGGATCCGTGAGCTGCCCGAGACGCTCCATGCTGAGCTCGAAATCCGGAATGCGTTCATTGGGGATGACGCGGGAGACAGGGGTAAGGGGTGCACAGCAGGTCGAGATCCTGCGGCACACGCCTTCAACGATGCTCCATTCTGCGGATGTGTTGTGGCCGACGGCATATTCGGCGACGTCGCGGTAGTGAAGATCTGCGACGCGTTCGTCCCAGTCATCCGAATCGAGCCCATGCAGAGTGTAGCGCGGCAGGAATCCGCTTTCCGCAACGATCTCTAGTTCGACTTGAAAGATAAAAGCCTCGTCGGCTAGTTGCGACTCGGATCTAGGAGGCTTACGGTTTACGAGAAAAACCGAGACCGATTTACCCCGAGTGTCTTCCGTTGCGGTCTTTATTGTGGCGGGCCTCGTGAGGCATTCCAGCGTGACGCCACCGCTTGCTGGAACTTGGGTGCGCGAGCGGCCAGCTTTGGCCACGCTCACGGCGAACGATTCGGTCCGCTGCGTGCGCCGCCATTGTTCACTGGTCACCGCATCTGCCTTTTTCTGCCCCTCGTTTATTGGGTCAATTTCGGGCCCCGCAACGTGGCCGTACTCGCCCCAGCAGACTTTAACATCGAAACTCGCAACGTCCGATTTCAGCAAAAAGCTAAGACCAAGCGACGAGGGCCTCCAAGCGCGTCGGCCGCTGCCTTTGTCGGGCGTCGCCTGATCATCCGTCCCGCCGGCATCGTCTCCGCTATCAAGATCGCCTTCTGCGTCGGCATCGCCGGCCCGTTGCTCTTGGGGTGCTTCCAGCGGCACGAGAAACCCGGTCAGGTACCAGCGTGAGGGAGATTGAGGCAGAATCTCCTGCACAGAGCCCGCGCTCGTGGGGCCAGGTCCGATAAGATCCAAGCGGACCTCGCCAACTATCCGAGCTCTGACCTCGTCGTTTAGCGGTTCGCGTGGTGAGCCTAGAGTCTGCGTTATCAACTTGCGAATGTTTCTGATTCTTCGTCTTCGCGGTCGCCGTTTAGATACTGTTTGTCAACGCGGCCGACCCCGAGTCGTGCTTCTTCGCGTCCTCTCTCCCCGTTGAGTTGCAATAAGCGACCCAGAATCAGATCGTGGGTCTCCGTTGACCAGGCATACCGCAGGGGTCCAATGCCGCTATCGTCGGTCCAGTCAGGCTCGAAGGAGGCGACGGCTGAGATATCGCTCCACCCGAAAACATCGAGCACCGCTCGATCAAGTTCGCCATGTAGGTCCCTCAGTCTTTGAACATTTCGCGAAACATCCGTCGGATCGTGAAAACGATTGTACGTGTCGGTGAGTCCTTCTCTATTCGAGATCATCAGCTCGGCTCGGCAGTCGAAGTAACGACGCCCAACTTCTTCCAATCGTCCATCCGTTGTCCATTGCATCGGAAAGGGAAATGTCTCGAACACGTCGCTTGACGTGTACACTGGGTCATCTTTTAACGATGAACCGAAGAAAACAGCCCAAACTTCGTGTACTCTAGATTGTAAGACCGCAAACGCCGCAAAGGTGTCCAAGGCAAAGACGACCAGCTTCTGGTCGTAAATCATGTCGTTATCTAGAAACGTAAACGCAAATCGACTCGCTGTTTGCGATTTTACCAAGACGCGCCGCAAACCCTGAATGGCCCGCGCCAGATCCCGCCTGTTGTTCCAAAACTTCCACCACTCCCGAACCATTCTCGGATACTTCTTGACATCTTTTGTAGCTCGGAATGGCTTGACCCTTTCCTCAAGTATGGCCCAGAGATCTGGCCACCCTCTTGCCTGAGCCTCATCGAGTTCATCAAACTGAATGATATATCGATGGTGGCGTTGAGCTGGGTCGGTTTGCACCTCCTCGCCGCCGATGTACGGCTTTATATGTTCTGCGTTTCTGGGGTTTCTTAAGATCAGTTCGTTCATCACGGCAATCGGCGAAGCGACGCCCTTCTTGTCGGTATCGTCGAACGTAAATCCCATGCCAAGGGGATAACTGCCGACGAAACTCAGGTTGGCGTTTGTCGCGAGCCGCACGGGATCGTCATCGCCACCTTGGTCAAACAGATATGCGGTAATCTTGTCGACGTTTCGACCATCAAGCGTTATCGAACCGGTGTATGACCCTTTCGCCAAGTATACGACGGACACCACAACGGCGGCCTCGCCGGGCCACCTGAATCGTCTCCGAGCGGCGTAAATGATGCCGTGATGATGTCGAATCCAGCGAAGTCCTGTAGCCCGAGTGTCGCCTTGGCGGATTGTATTTGTGGCTATGAAACCAAGCGAGCCACCGACTCGTATCAGAGTAAAACCGCGTCGAAAAAAATGAGAGACGAGATCCGCATTTCCGTGTGCCTGTTCGTGCAGGACCTTAAGCCAGGCAATATACCGTTCGGGATTTGCGGTCGATAAGGTTGCTTTTCCGGCATATGGTGGATTGCCAACGATTGCATCGAAACCGGGATTGCTGCCAATAAAAACCTCAGGGAATTCCAAGTCCCAATGGAACACACTGAGCGAAGTAACTTTAGCGCGAAGTGTTTTAATTGCATCGCGTAGCCGATAAATCCATTGGCGGTCGCTAAAGTCCAGTGCGGTTACAATATTCTGCCGGTGCCGTTCGCGGTCTTTCGCCTTATCGGCCGCGAAAAAGGCATAGACAAGAGCGTCACCGATCAGCTGCAAATCGGCCAGTGAGCTTGTGGCATTGGCGAGGAGCTCTTTAAGTTCGATCTCCGGAGCATCATCGGTAGCGGTTTTAATCTCGTTTCGATTTGCCACGGCAACTTTTAGTTGCTCGCGAACCAGGGCAGATACTAGAGGGAGTTGGCTCGAAGGACTCCAGTTGACGCCTTCTATCTGCTTCAGTGAAAGCCCAACTAATGCGTCGCCATGTCGGATGGCGTGATCAAGAAACGTAAACTCGTGCTCGCGTGCAAGTGTTACCAGCCACAGGGACAGCTTTGCCAAGTCAGTGGCCATTGGATTTCGATCGACTCCGTAGAGGCAGCGCTGCGCAACTAGACGGCGCGCGTGCAGAAGCGAATCCTCATCACTTGGGAGCGCCGGCATGGTGCGATGTCTCTCCCAAGCCTGCACGAGCCGTTCGGCTATCTGCCGACACGCCTCGACAAGAAACGCACCAGAGCCGAGTGCTGGATCGACGATCCGAAGACGGAGGATTTCGTCCCCAGTTGCATCATCCCCGAGGCGTTCAAGGATTGGACGAAGTGTCTCAGCGACAACAGGCGCGGTGAGCCGTCGTGGCGTGTAGTGAGAACCCGTACGACGGCGTGATTCGGTCGGCTGAAGGACCGGTATTCCGGCAGGCAAGGATTTGGCGGTGATGCGAGTGTCAACGAACGCCGCCAGTACCGTCTCGAGTTCAGATATCGTTTTCGACGCGGCTACGGCAGACGCGACCTTGGGCGTAAACTTGCGATCGGTTCTTTGCCGAACCCACTCTGGGCGTTTGACGGGATTTTGTCCCAAAAGCTCGACAAGATCGATTGTAGCGGAAGCGCCGCTTCGTTTTGCGGGTCGAATCGCTAGAGACGGGCCTGTCGTGACATCAACTGTGAAGCCCATGACTGACTGGTATACGGATCCGAGTTGCTCGACGTCCAGCGTGCGATAGGATAGTCGCTCGCCGTTAAGCACCATCAGCGCACGAAGTACCCTCCAAATGACGCCGTCTGACACGGCTGGAACATGGATGGGCTCCTCCGCGCTGCTTCGTCCTTCCATGAAAGGGAATCGACTCGGATCAAATAATTGACCCCGCCGCGGAACAAGTCGAAAACCGGCGTGTCGGCCACCGAAATACATAAGCCGCCAAAGCGCCAAGAGTTGAGCCCACGCGCCATAGCGGTCATCCATCGTGTCTGGATACAACGCATCGTCACGTCTCAGTCGCTCGAAGAGGCCACCTAGCGAGTAGTTTCGCTCCCAAATCTCGTTGCGCGGGAAGAGATCACGATCTTCAGCATAGAGGACGAAAACGAGCCTAAGGAGCGCTGTAAGTAAGCCGCTATACAGGTGATTGGGATCACTCCGTATGAGATCGACAATTGTACCTCGATGTGTCCGCAGGTCAGCGGCATGAAAACCGCGGAGCAACTCATTCAAGGCCACAAGGACCTGATCAGCGAGTTCTTTGGAAACCGTCTCCTGGTAGTCGCGACTTTCGGCGAGGAGCCCTGGTAGGTTCTGTTCCGGCGAGCCAAAAAGCCGCTCGACCTTGAGCAACATGTGAAAAGCCGAGAGCATGGGGCGACCGGAAACCTCGAGCATCGACTCGAGGTCAAAAGTCGCGAACCCCGATGTTTCACCCTTCGGCGCGTAAATGAGACGGAACGATCTCCCATTCGTGAGCAGGCCGATCGGAATGTCCGTCTCACGGAGGAGACGCTCGAAGCGTGCATGGGGACTCACTGCCCAGTGTTTGCCGTCATCAGTAATTGCTTGATCGAACTCAGTGCCTGGAGTCTCGACCCGGATAAGCATCTGCCACGCACCCTCAGCATTCTCCGCAGCAGGGACCGCATATGTGGGCGTAAGCCGCTCAGCGAATTCAATCAGTTCAGCAGCCAGCTCATCCGGCAGTAGTGGCCCACCGGAGGCGCCAGCCAAGTCGCGATGGTCCCAACCAAAGAACGATGTCGCAAATTCGGCGAAATCGAAAACGATTGGCTCCGCGTCCGCGTCGGCGCGCGTTATCGCGTCCAATCGCTCTTGTAAAGCTGCCACGTTGCGGTCTGGGACGATGCCTCGGTGAACGAGTGCGGCAGGTGCCACCAGCAAGCCGACTGGCTGAACGTACCCCAACCACTCTTTATGAGCCTCGACCAGAGCGTCGCTGTGCATCAGCCGCTCACCGGCCAAAGGTACGCGGCGCCTACCGGTTCAACGCGACTTGCCTTGATCTCGTACGCCTCCGAGATTCGCTTCGGCTCGAGGGTTCTCGAGAGCGCGAGCTTTTCGAGCCGCTCGCGCCAGTACTTTTTGTTCGCCTGTAGCTGCCGTGCCTCATCATCATTAAACTGCAGAACTTGCTGAGGGCTATCCCACTTCTTTTGGTTTTCGCGAATTCGCTTCGCTTGGTCCTCGAGCAACTCGAGCATACCGACACTTTCAATCTTTGCCCGCTCCCCGAGCTTCTCGCGAGCTGAAATCTCTGCGCCGCGGCAACGCTCGTACAGATGAGGAATCAACTCAAGAACGTCGCGTGAAATTGAATGAGCCAATCTCCTGAGGACGGGTTCTGGTATGTTCACATCTGGCTTGGTCAGAGCACGCGCGAGTAACGCTAGTGTGCGTTCTTCGGCAGCACGTCCATAGGGTTGCAGTGCCTTTCCCTCGCGATCATCTGGGTCGATCCAACGTGCGGTAACCTCCACAATTTCTTCATGCAACCGTGACCCGCCCACACCGTAAAGCGAGAGTCGTCCAATCAGAACAACGCGCGGAATCGCATCCGGAGCAATGGCTAAACATGCGCGCGAAAGATCATGTTCAAGCAAGCCTTTGGTCACGAAGCGGCTCAGCACGCGACGAACGAATCGATGTTCAAGGTGCAGCTGAACAGCTCGCTCGCCGATTTCGCCGGGTTCGGAAAACGTCACGGGCCGGATCGCCGCTTCACGACGCCAACGCCGAATATCCCCAGGATCCTTGGCGCGCGCCCTAAGCATGTCAATCGCCGGTAGCCAGCTTGGGTCTGACCCGAGGGCCGTATTGTCGATCGGAACATCAAACAACTGCGGGTGCTCTTCGGTTGCCCATCCGATGGGCCGCAATTCCTCGCCGCCGGATCGTAGGAGTCCAACGTTGACGGCCTGGCGGAGTTTGTCTGCGTCGACGCCGGCGACGTCGGCCGACCGTTCTAGGAGCGTCCGCAACCCGTCGATTTCGCGTCGTACTCGAGCTCTACGGCGCGTTCGTTCAGGATCGTCGTCCAAGTCCTGTTGAGCGGCCTTGATACCCTCGTCGGCCGTGATGCTTTGGATCGCAAGCTTTTGTGCCTCTGCCGTCTCGTGGCGGATGCCGTGCTTCTGTAGAAGGTCCGCGGTTCGACCCTCGAGCACGTCAGCCAAGGCACCAAGATCCTCGCGAATCGTCTCGGTCTTCTCGACTAAAGCTTTGAGGACAATGTCCTCCTTGCGTTGATGGTAATAGAAATAACGACAGTAGACGACGGTACTCGGCTGGAGCTTGCGATCGATGCGACCGTTGCGTTGTTCAATGCGACTGGGATTCCAAGGCAGATCGAAGTGGAACAAGTCGTAGCAATGGCGCTGTAGATTCAGCCCTTCGCGAGCCGAGTCGGTCGCGATCAGAACACGAATTGGATTATCGTCGGGGTCAGTGTTAAAGTCGTGTTTGAGATCCTCACGCTTGGCCTGTGATGTCGCGCCCGAATAGACGACGATGCGCTCTGACGCGTGATCGGTGTGCGCAATGGCAGAACGAAGACGCCGTTCCACGTAACGCCGTGTGTCCTCCCACTCAGTGAAAATGATAAGCCGGCGGCGATTCCATGCCGGGGCCTCGCCGGACCGGCTGACCGCGACGCCTTTGCACTGGTGTGCGTCGATCCAGTGTATGAGTGCTCTTACGCGTGCGTCATCAACATCGCGGTATTGGTCGGCTAGCGCTACAAGTTCGTCGAGTGCCGCCAATTGGCGGCTCAGGCCGCCCTTGACTTCAGCCTCCGCCATCGTGCCCACGGTAGCCGCGCCAAGCGCCGCTTCAACTTGCTCGAACAACGCGACCGGGTCGGCGTCGGCCCGCTCATCGTCCGCGCCCACCGCGTCAAGTAGATTTCGGAGATCGGCCGGGACTCGCAGCTGAGCGTCGCCAGCCGCCGCGCGACGCATGGCATCACGGTGAACTCGGATCGTCCGGTAAAATGCTTCGATCGAGGACAAGAGCCGCTTTTGCAGGTTGATTAGGACCAGACGCGCCTGTGCGCGCTTCGATGACGATTCGCCGACTAAACCTTCCTCTCGCAAAGCACGGTATGCGTCAAACTTGGACGAGAGAACGAGCTCGGGAGCGTCCTCTGGGAGATGGTCGATATCGACTTGCTCGGGCCTTCGCTCGGGAAAGCCGCCCTCGATCTCACGGATATCGTCCTTGATCCGCCGCACCATCACCGGCGACAGATCGCCCTTCTTGATGTCCATGCCACGAACGAAGCGGTTCGGATCGAGAATTTCGAGAAGCGCCGTGAAACTATTCGAGTGACCGTTGTGCGGCGTCGCCGACAGGAACAGTCGGTGCTCGAAGCGCTTCGCTAGGTCTCGAACCTCGCGCGTGATCTTACTATCGATGGCGTAGCGCGAACCGCTGGAGGGTGCCGCATGGTGCGCCTCGTCAAGGATCAAGAGCGATTGAGCCCGGAGCTCAGTGAGCCAATCTCTCAGCCCCGTAGCATAGTTCTCGTCTATGATGCGCCGATTCGAGAGCAAGAACAGACTGTGCGTCGTCCAGGGATTCACGCCGTATCCACGCTCGCGCCGCATCTTTGCGATGTATTCTCGATCCATGGTCACAAAGCTGAGGCCAAAGCGCGCTTCGAGCTCGTCTCTCCATTGCGGAAGCATCGACGGCGGAGCTATCACGACGATTGAATTGATCTTGCGCCGCAGAAGCAACTCTCGCGCAATAAGACCCGCCTCGATGGTTTTCCCAAGCCCAACATCATCGGCAATGAACATGTTTACGCGCGGCAGAGCCAGCGCTTTGCGAAGCGGCTCCAGCTGGTACGCGTCGATCCGAATGCCGGCACGAAACGGCGCCTGGAAAAGTGTCGGATCGGTCGCCGTGACACTGTTCCATCGCCGCGTATGGAGATATGCTGCGAACATCGAGGCATCGTCGAAGCCCTTCCGGCCAATACTGGCCCATGGATCGCCTTCTAGGACCGCAGCATCGACTTCAGCCTGCCACAAGACGGACAAGAGTTGCCCCTGCGCGTCATCGTCAACGCACGCCAGGTCAACAAGATCCGATTCTTTGTCGTCGCGCCGAGGGTGGACGGCTTCAATCAGCCAACGTCGCTGCCGGACGTGGACGAGCGATCCGACTTGAAGGTTGGTCACGAGTCGCGGCCGCCCCATCGATCGCCGCACCTTCCAGCGGTCGAAGGATCTCGCGAGCAAATGATCGAGATAGGGCACCCCTCACGTAAAATCCGAGGAAAGCGAACATCGCCGGCGCGGTGAGGCGGACAGCCCAAAACCAAACACCGCCGTCGCCAAGGCGATTCGCCGCGCTAATAGCCCGGCCCTCAGGGCGACTGCGGAGCGAGTTGCCCTGCAGCTTCCTGCCATTATCGAGTCGTTCCAAGCTTCGAGCTGTGGGGCAACTGGTCCATGTTCGCGCTGCCCCTTTCGATTGACCGCAGCAAGGCTGGGGGCGAGCTCTCACTGATGCCGAAACGCCATCATTGAAACGACTGGAGCTCACATAAATGCCTGGTTCAACCTTCAAGACCAACCCGTACGACCTCCACGAGCTGCTGAAGAATTGCGATCGCGGGTTACTTCAATTGCCCGATTTTCAACGAAGTTGGGTGTGGGATGAGGAGCGCATTACCAGTCTGATCGCCTCGGTTTCTAGAGCCTTTCCCATTGGCGCGTTGATGACTCTTGAAACAGGCGGTGGCGTCGATTTCAAGCCGAGGCCTGTTGAGGGTGCGCCGAAGGCGGCTATGGACGCGAAACCGCACTCGCTTCTCCTGGATGGTCAGCAGCGGATGACGTCGCTCTATCAGGTCGCGTTACGAGGCGAAATCGTCGAAACAATTACGCCGAAGAAAAAGCGTGTCAAACGTTGGTTTTACATCGACATACAGAAGGCGCTCGATTTGAATATCGATCGCGAAGAAGCGATTCTTTCAATCCAGGAGGACAGGACCATCGTTTCTGATTTCGGTCGCGAGATCGTTCTTGATTTGCGCACAGCGGAGGACGAGTTTGAGAAACTGATGTATCCGGTGTCAATGGTGTTTCGTTGGGACGAGTGGCAGAGACGGTTCATCGAGTACTCAATGAAGAAGGGCGATTTTGCGGAGAAATGGGCGACAATCGCGGCTTTTAAGGAGACGGTACTAGATAACTTCGGGAAATACCAAGTACCGGTTATTGCTCTTGGTTCGGGCACATCCAAGGAAGCCGTTTGTGTCGTGTTCGAAAAGGTCAATACTGGGGGCAAGGCACTTGACGCTTTCGAGCTTGTTACGGCGATGTATGCCGCGGTCGGCCATGAGTTACGGCGAGATTGGTACGGCAAGGACAGCGAAACAGGCCGACAGCATCGACTTGCCATGGCAATGCGACCCGCGGGGCAAGACACCGGCATCATCGCCGAAGTTTCCAACACCGATTTCTTGCAAGCTATTTCTCTGTTCCACACGCGCGAGCGGAGGCGAGAAGCGGCCAGTGAAGGCAAGCAGGGGAAAGATCTTCCAGCCGTAACGGGCAACCGGCAGGCGCTCCTGAACCTGCCACTTGAAGCCTATAAGAAATTTCAAGATCAAGTTGAACATGGTTTCGTGCAGGCTGCAAAATTCTTGTATACTTTGCATGTCTATCGCATTTTTGATTTGCCGTACCAGTCGCAGATCGTCCCGTTGGCGGCGATCCTGGCTGACATCGGCGAGGCTTGGACCCACGAGGCTAATCGTGCGAAGCTTGCGCAATGGTACTGGAACGGCGTCTTCGGCGAACTGTACGGGTCGGCAGTCGACACCCGCATCGCGCGTGATTTCATGGAAGTACCGTCCTGGTTGAAAGGGGGAGAAACGCCATCAACCGTGCGCGACGCGACGTTTCGGGCCGATCGACTGAAAACCATGAGAATGCGCCTATCCGCCGCTTATAAGGGCGTAAACGCTCTCCTGATGAAGGAGGGCGCTCAGGATATTCGGTCAGGCCAAAAGTTTGATCACACCATTTTCTTCGGAGAGAACATCGATATCCATCATATCTTTCCAAAAGCTTGGTGCGAAGCGCAGGGCATTAAACCGGCTGTCTTTGATTCAATTATCAATAAGACGCCACTGTCCTATAAAACAAACCGCATCATCGGCGGCGCGGCGCCTTCGGCGTATCTCGCGAGGCTGGAAACCGGTGGAACAGAAACTCCTCCCATCATTCCGGAAAACCTCGACACATATTTGCGATCGCACCTGATCGATCCGTTCTTCCTCCGAGCAGATAACTTCGAAGCGTTTATGCGCGATCGACAGGAACGATTGCTCGCACTAATTGAGCTTGCCACCGGCAAAACGGTCTATCAAGGCGACTCATCAGCAGATGGCGAGGAAGCGGAAAACGATGAGGAAACAGCCGAGGCGAAACTGACAATGGTGACGGCATGAGGCCGCCCGACATAATCAACGGTCCCGCGCAGCCGACACGCCTGCTTTCTGCGTTTCTTGACGTCAACAACTAGGTGAATAGCGAACCGCGCAGGGGAACGTATCACAGCCTTTCGGCTGATTTCCGCGCGTATCGAATGGAGCGCAACCTAAGCACGAGATATTTAGCGTACGAAAACGTCTCTAGTAGGATCGACGGCGTCGGCAAGATTATGCCCGCGTGATTGACAAGCAGCGGCGACCTGACGAGCGAATTGACGCTTTCGGCAGCCTCGCACGGTTACCATGAGTTCGCGATGACACTCAACCTGTTGACGCAAGTCCCCGAGGGCTTGGTAATGCTTGCTGACAGCATGGTTTCCGCGTCGGAAATCGTCGACGGCGAGGTTCAGTACTTCAGCTTCGAGCACGCCCGCAAGCTCTTTCACTTGGGCGAAGCCTGCCCAGCCGCTGCGATGATCAGTGGCGCCGGAAGTCTCGGCTCATCGCCGGTTGGCCAGCTCCTGCGGGACGCCTCGCGGTTTCTCGACGCGCTCAAAACTCCCGTCGACCATAACACTTGCCTCAAGGTCATCGCTGATTGCATCTCGCCGAAATATGACGAGTTTGCTGCTGAGATTCGAGAACACACAGCCAAGCGACAGCCCGTTGCCGAGCAGATTGAGTACCCGGAATTGACTGTGATCGTCGGCTCGTACTTTGAGGATGTTCGCGCGTCCGAGCTTTCGTGGCCGGGAGCAAAGCGGTTCGACCTCATTAAAGACAGCGGCGGCCGACTCTGCCTCTGGGGCTCAGGCAGTGCTGTTCTCCGCCGCCTGATCAGGGGAATCGATCTTGAGTCGCTGGCCGCCGACGCTGGGGAAACGCCAGCGGCCGCGGACGCTTTGCGGTATTTTGAAGTGAACGAAAGGCGCTACGCGATGCCGCTGGCAATCGAAGTGATGCCCGTCCAACAGGCGATCTATTTCGCTGAATACTTGGCGTCGGTCGCCGCCGGCTACGACCGTTTCAAAGTCGGTCCTCACACGGTCGGCGGCGAGGTTGACGTAATCGCGCTGGTCGACCGGAAACTCAAGTGGATCCACAAGCAGCGGCTTATCTCGAGCTTGGACGATCCATCTTAATTTCCAGCGGCGCTTTTGGATTCGGTCGGCCTGTCGCCCAAAAAGAGAAACTGTTGGACTAACTCCCGTGAATAAATGTCGCGAAACTTCCGCATTCTGTAAACCGTCAATAAGGCGGCGACGGCGCAGAACACCGCTGCATCATGGCGCCCCACAATGAGCGTCATGACGAAAGCGATAACGAACGAAACAACCAAGCCGCGCGACAGATTATAGAGGCTGTTGAACGTATCAAGCCGTTGGATGTGCCCCCCCGCGCAGGCCGTCAAGTACATCTGCTTTTCGAGCGTCTTGAGCTGGGCAGGCTTGCACTCTTTAAGAGATGACCCGTGAAGATTGTCCATGACCAGGGTGTCGAGACGGTCCTTCTGATCGATGGAAAAGTACCCTCGGGCAATCCACTCGTCATATCTTATCGATCCGAGCCGAGCTATGCCCAGAAGCCGAAACCCTTTCTCCAGGATATTTCCGATGGCGCCGACCAGGTGCCCAAAAATATAAGCCGTTAGGATTGCCGTCGCGATCAGGAACTCAGGTTCAGCAGCCCGAAGAAGCTGTGGATGCAAGAGCGTCAGCGCCAGCAAGACGACGCTTCCCGGTGCGATAAGTCCCGCAAATTCAAAGACGTTAAAGTCGAATTTCATTGGTTAACGTGTGGATCCAGCCCTCGGCGGCACCCTGCGTAGCCGTAGGTTGGCCGTGAGCGCAGTTAGCGAGTTCTGCCACGAGTTGAATTCGGAAGCCGACGCCCGGAACCTGAAATACTCGTAATAGGCGTCGCCGAGCTTTTCGGCGACTCGGTGTTGGATGCTGTCGGTGACGAATTCGCTGGTCGAACCTAGGTAGAGCTGCACCTACGCTCCGCCGCGTACGCGAACTGAAATAGAAGCCTGACGAGGCTTCTGAAGCGCAACTTAATTGTTGGTTCCAATGGTAGCGTGGCACTATAATAGATAGTATCGCTCGCGCAAATCAATAGCACGATCGACATTTTCTGTGGATAACTCTCGCGCGCGCGAAGAGGTGCCAATGGACGCCAACGCTCTCGCTTCCGACTCATCCAACCCGGTCGCCAACGACGCCCTGCTCACGGACGAAATCCTCGACTACTACCGCCTCGCCGGTCCGTTGATCGAGGCGACGTTCGGCGGCGACCCGATCGTGTACGCGAACTTCCCCGACGGCTTCGGCGAAAAGCCGTACTTCGTCATTACCGACGTCCGACTCTCGACCCAGAGCGTGCTGCACCTCGTCCACCGGGCATACGCCGTCGAGTTCCAGGGCTGGGCGCCGCTCGCGACCGACGAAAACCGCCTCCGCTTCGCGCGCATCCTCATGACGCGGACGCACCACGACGAGTTCCATCTCGTCCGCGAGGGCGCCGAGCGCCTGCGCCGGCAACTCCACCTCGACAACCTCGACGCCGCCGTCGTCCTCGACGGCTACCACGGCGTCGCGCTCTGGATCCCGCTCGCCGACGCGCCGCACGCGGCGGTCGTCCGCGCCTGGCTGCATAAGTTCTGCGATCGCGCCGTCGCCGATGCCCCCGATTTGTTTTCGACCGCGCCGCTCACGCACGACTCCGATCGCGTCCACCTCCACGTCAGCTCGAACGCGCGTCATTGCCACAGCGCGCTCCCCTATAGCCTGCGCGGCCTTCCCGACCTCCCGCTCGTCACGCCGGCGACGTGGGACGACTTTGCCGCGATGCCGCTCACGTGTCTGGCGCGCTGGTTCCCCAAGTACCTCGCCGATTTCGGCGACATTTTCGCCGCCGAAGTCAAGCGCATCGGCGACCAGCGTCTCCCCGAATCGCCACAACCGTTTCCAACGACTCTCGCCACCGAATCGATTTACTGACCAGCCGGTGACCTCTGCTCACCGAACAGGAGTGCTCACATGCTAACGCCGACCCCGAAATCCGACGATGACGCGGCCGTCCTACCCGACGTCCTCGCCTACTACAAAATGGCCGGCCGGGTCATCGAGGCCAACTTCGGCGGCGACCCGATCGTGTATGTCAACTTCCCTCACGGCTTCGGTGAGGGCAAGGCGTACTACAATATCACCGACCTGGCGCTCACGGCGGACAACCTGCTCTGGCTCATCCATCATAAGTATGCAATCGAATTCCAGGGTTGGGCGCCGCTCGCGACCGACGAGGACCGGCTCCGCTTCGCCCGGCTCCTAATCACCGGCGGGACGTCGTTCGAACGCCGGCGGATCGGCACGGCACGCATGCGCGATCATCTCCGCGAGGACGGCCTCGACGCCGCGGTCGTGCTCGATGGCTGCGGGGGATTTGCGCTCTGGATTCCGTTCGCCGACGCCCCGCACGCTGCGGCCGCCCGCGCGTGGCTTCATCGCCTCTGCAATCGCGCCGTCGCGGCCGACCCCGACCTTTTCAGCACCGAGCCGAACACCCACGATCCCACCCGCGTCCACCTCCACATTCAATCGAATGCGCGCCACCACTACAGCGCCTTACCCTACAGCCTGCGCGGCACTCCGGAACTTCCGATGGTCACGCCTACATTGTGGGACATCGTCGCCGACGCGGAATCCGCGAAATACGAGCAAGTCTACGCCGAAAATTTCGTCGAGTACATGCAAGGATGCGGCGACCTCTTTTCGCGCGAAGTGCATCGGATCGGCGAGCAGCGTCTACCGGCCACGCCGGCGCCGCAATTCGTGGTTCCGGATCTCGAATCGCTCGACTCGGCGACGCGCGGCCGCGTCATCACCGCGACGATCGCGATTCTCGAAGACGGTAAAGCGCGCACCGCCGAGGAGATTCTCGACGAAGCCCTCGAACTCAAACTCGTTCCGCCGACGACGACGAAGAAGTACATCTATTCGGCGCTCATCGAATACATCGCGCGCTGGCTCGGCCGCGGCCGCAAACCGCAGATCATACAAGACGCCGACCGCGAGTTCCGCATCAACGAACCGCCCGACGACTGGCCCGACATCACCCCGCGCGGAACCCGCGGAGCAGATGTCACCCCGAGCGGAGCCCGCGGACCGGATGTCACCCCGAGCGGAGCCCGCGGAGCGGGCGGAGTCGAGGGGCAACCGGGACACGGCGATGCGGCAGAGCCCGAAGAGCAAGTCGCAATCGACGCCCTCATCGGCCGCCTCGATGCGGCCTCGACCGGCAACGACCCCGCGGCCTTCGAGATCGCCTGCTGCGACGTGTTCGCGCACCTCGGATTTCGCACGCAACACCTCGGCGGCCACGCCGACCCCGACGGCATCGCCGACGCGATCCTCGGCCCGCTCGCCTACCGGATGATGCTGGAATGCAAAAGCGCCCCGCTTCATCGCCCCTATCACCCGCACAGGCCGGGACAGTCCGACAGCGGCGGAATCGTCGAGCGTCCCGACGTCGCCGAAGCCGCGAAATTCGTGACGGCGTTCGAAGCCGATTACGCGGCGCTCATTGCGCCCGACTACGGCAACGACCTCGAGACCTTGAGCGAGTTGAAGACGCACAAGGTCACGGCGTTCACGGTCGCCGACCTCGCAACGCTGCTCCATCTCGACGCGAATGCGCTCGAGATTTGCACTGTGCTCGACGAGCCCGGCTTCGCGATGGAGAAGATCGCCGATCTGGTCTGGGAGCGTCACCACGGCCGCGTGAAGCGTATCGCCACCGTCGCCGCGCTCATCCAGCGCGCCGGCTGGTCCGCCCAACGCACCGCCTCCGAACAATATGTCACCCTGAGCGGAGCGACCGTAGGGAGCGAAGTCGAAGGGCCACTCACAGCATGGCGCTCGAACGGCGACCAACTACACGCCGCCAACTCGCGCCTGGACCGCGGCGACGCTCCACGCCTCACCGTCGACGCCGCAATGCTCTTGGTCGACGAAGCTCTGCGCGCCGCCGGCAGCACCCAAGCCTGCACGCGCGAAGAAGTCGAAACGGCGTTTGCGCACTTGACCGACCCGCTCGTCGGTGCGGCGACGTGGCTCGATTCGTCCCGCACGGCAATCGCCATCCTGATCGACCCCGATCCCGTGAACTAATTTGGAGAGGAGGTGTCCGCGGCGGATTCATAATGCAATTATGAAATCAACGACCCGGAAGGGTCGTCGCGCCAAGAGCGAAGTTCTGCTGTCGCGGGTGCCTCTTGCCAAACGCTGTCGGATGCGTGACCAACTAATCAATGAAGAATCCAAGTTCGAATGAAAAAACCGGGCCGGCGTCCTTCGAAAGAATTACGGCTAGTGTCCCGCAGTCCATAGTTGCTGAGGCAAAAAGGCGGGTCGGTAAGCGAGGCCTGTCGCAATTTGTGGCGAGAGCGATGGCCCGCGAACTCATTGACATGAATCGCGCGGACTATGTCGCGGAATGCGAGAAGCTCGGCGGCCCGCTGGATCCAGCGGAGCTGGCCGAGTCTCTACGGATGCTCGAGACGTGAGGCGTACCGCCGTCTTCGATTCCGGCGCTGTGATTGCTGCCGAACGCAACGATCGACGCATTGAGGCTATCATGTCTGCGGCTCGTGAGTCTCGCGCGACCCTGGTTCTGTCATCAACAGCGATCGCCGTACTGCCGGCGCCGAACTCAGCGCAAACTATCTGAGCGGGCCCTTGTCGGCCCGAGAATTCGGCGTGATAGCAATTCACCGGCCCGCGCCGGATCAGCCGCGGGCGAACAATCTGTTTCCCCGGAGGCGTGCTAGATGAGCGGCTCGGTCTTGAACGAAGCTATCGGCATGGACGCCCTGCGCTATCGCGTGATTTTGGAGCCCGAGGAAGGCGGCGGCTTCAACGTTGTGGTCCCTGCGTTTCCCGAGATACACACGTGCGGCCGAGACCGCGACGACGCCCTCGCCATGGCGCGAGATGCGATAGAGTTGACGATCTTGCACCACCAGGATCGCGGCCGCGAAATCCCACCGTCCGATCTCGAGGACGTCGCGATCGAGATGGTAGACGTCCACCCGCCCGCGGCCTGACGCTGGACGGAATCGTGAGCAGCAAACTCCCGGTCGTGTCGGGAGCTCAACTTCAACGTGTCCTTATGCGCGCCGGCTTCAAGCGTCGCCGCCAGAGCAGTTCGCACATCGTCATGGTCCGCGGATTGGTGGAAGTCCCCGATGCAGTGGCGTGATCCGATTTTTCGGCCGGCAAGGCACCGAGCCTCGCGCGATGGCCACGCGCCGGCACGTCCTAAGCGTGCGCCGACGGCGCTTGGCAATATTTGCCATAAAGGGTATACTCGGAACGCATGGCTACCATGAACGTCTCACTTCCCGCCGAGCTCGGCAAATATGTCCGGCGCCTGATCGCTTCGGGGTTGTACTCGTCGGCGAGTGAGGTCATGCGGGAGGGTCTGCGCGCTCTTCAGGAGCGCGACGAAGCACTTCGGGTCCTGCGCGCGGAATTACAGGTCGGCATCGATCAGCTTGAGCGGGGACAAAGCTACACGCTTCAGGAAGTGCGCGAACACCTGACCGCGCGCCGAGCAACCCATTCGAAGCGCAAAGCGCGTCGACGTCGGCCTTCGCGATGAAACTTGCGCGCGCCGCTCGGGACGACCTCGAGGAAATCCAACAGTACTGGCTCGAGCGCGCCGGCGAGAAAGCAGCGCAAGGGATCGTCGACGGAGTTCTCGACAGTCTGGCCCGCTTGGAAGGCTTCGCCGCGCGCGGCGGAAGCTTACGACCGGAACTCGGCGCCCACGTTCGGCTCTGGCCTGCCGGCGAGTATATCGCGTACTATCGAGAGCGGCAGGGAGGGATCGAAGTTATGCGCGTCTTGCATGGCTCTCGCGATCGTCGCACGATTCGTCCGCTCTCGTTCCTGTTCACTCCGCAAGCGCTCGAACGGCTCGCCTCCTAGATCTTAGTCAGCCGCTTTGTTAGAGTGCTCCGCCCGCGTAGCGATTGCTCAGGTCGACGCGGCGCTGCGCGCGGGCCGCAGCAACCAAGCTGCAAGCGAGCCTCGTCGTCTCCGCCCGCTCCGCGACACACCGTCGACGAAATTAGATTCCGTCTGGCCCTTGCCGGCTAATCAAATCCGCGTGATACGCGCGTAGACTGCTGCAGCTAAATCGGCTGCGCCTCTTTCTTTTGCGCCGCCGCGGTCCGGCACGGCCGTGCTTGCGGTATTAGACCGGATATGGTATAATAGCTTGTGCGCATTTCACGATCCTCTGCGCACGAAGCCCGATCGACCCTTGGAATTCATTCGTCAAAGCGCGATCTCTCTGCAACGCCTTATGAAGTCAAACACGTGACCGGATTCGCTCTTCGTAAAATCCAGAGCGGCAAGGACCATCCTGACGCCAAACCCATGAAAGGCCCGTTACGTGATGTCATCGAGATCACCGTCGACGACGCGTCCGGAGAGCGGAGTATCGAACGGCCTGCACAACCCAAATCGGTGACATTGTCTGTGAAAGTGATACGCGAACGTCTCAAAACCGCGCGGAAACACTACGAGGAATACTATGCGCAAGAAAAGCGATGAGCTCGTGATTCGTGGAAGCGGCAACGTCTTCGCAGACATTAAGCTCGATCATCCAGAAGAAGTTCTAGCCAAGGCGAAGATCGTTGACGCGATCGGCGATCTGATCGCCGATCGAAAAATCAACCAACAAGGTGCCGCCAAGCTCGTAGGACTGACGCAGCCTCAGATTTCGCGCCTCATGCGCGGCGACACGCGTGAATTCTCTTACGAACGCTTGATGCGCGTCCTTACAGCGCTGGGTCAGGACGTCGAGATCACAATTCGTCGGGCGCCCCGCACGCGAAAACGTGGCCACGTGCTCGTTCATCCCTAACGCGCTACGTAGAAACGAATAACCCAAGGCCTTTGGTTGTTCTTGCGAGGGCCTGCAAAGTGGTGCCGCGCCCTAGCCCTTTCGGCCGGCAAGGCACCGAGGCTCACGCGATTGACGACGTACGGCGGCGTGGTGTAAAATGCCCGTGGTGTATAAACACCATGGAGCTATGATGAGCATTCGGACTCAGATATATCTCGACGAAAAGCAACGCCGGGCGCTTAAGATGCTGGCTGCGTCGACTGACCAAAGCGTTTCCGATCTCGTGCGCCGCGCCGTCGATCGGCTGCTTTCGGACGAGTTCGTCGGAAAGGATTGGGGAACCGAATTAAGCGCGCTCGTCGGTCGGCTCCGCAAGACTGGCCCAGAGTTATCGGATGTCGCCGCCGTCCGGGCCGTCGAGAAACATCGTGCCCGCCGGCGACGCGCGAAAAAGATCGCCTAGCCGCCCGCGCATCGTCGCGGACACGATGGTATGGGTGGCGGCGACGGTCGGACAGGCTGGCTCGGTCAGCCGCGCCCTGCTCGACGCCTTTGTTGCCGGCGATATCGAGATCGTCAGTAGCGGTCCGCTCGTGCGCGAATTGGCGGACGTTCTCATCGAGCTTGATAGGCCTGCGGACTTTGTGGAACGGATCGTCGCCTTGATCTGCGCACACGCGGAAATCGTCGCGATCCAGCATCAAGTAATGGGATGCGCAGACCCAAAAGACGATCCGAGTCTCGAAACCGCGCTGACCGGCCGCGCTGACTACGTCGTCACTCTTGACAAACGCCTTCTCCAACTACCGCCACACGTAGCAGAATACTTCCAGCGGCGCGGCGTCAGTATAGTCAAGCCGGGCGGTTTCGCGGCCTTAGTAGGAATAACGTCATCCTGAAGACGGGTCGGGGAATTATCGAGGTCTAACCCAAGGCCTTGGGTTATTCTGGCGAGACCCCGAAAAATCGGGTCGACCTGACCCCGGTCGCGCGGTCGATGCGCGTCCTTACAGCGCTGGGTCAGGACGTCGAGATCACAATTCGTCGGGCGCCCCGCCCGCGAAAAAGTGGCCACGTACTCGCTCATCCCTAACGCGCTACGTAGAGACGAATAACCCAAGATCATTTGGTTGTTCTTGCGAGGGCCCGCAAAGTGGTGCCGCGCCCTAGCCCTTTCGCGCCGCAGCCTCCTCTCGTCAGGCTCCCGGCTCAGCCTCCTCGACTCCTAGGCGTCGGTAGAGTCTGACAACCCCTGCCAGCCTCTTGCCGTGATACAGCGGCCGCGTGAACCGATAGCCGATGAAAGTCGTCGGTTGGACATCCAAGACAATTGAAGCGGTAGTGAAAGCAGCAGGCTGGAAGTATAGCCACGCCGTGGGCGGACACAGATATTACCGCCATGCAATGTACACACATCACGTCATGATCCCGTGGCACACCCAGCAGCACCTGAAGCCGAAAACCGCGGCGCAAATCCTGAAGGACGCGAGACTACGATGAAGCGAGAAACTCTGGCCTATCACGTTATTCTCGAAGACGCGGGAGACGGCATCTGGACTGCCGAGATTCCTGCGCTCGAAGGTTTGTGTACGACAGTAACTCAAGGTCGGGGCGAACGTGGCGCGCGAGCCATGGCAGCCGATGCTTTGGCAGGGTATATTTGGATCGCAAGGCGTGATGGTTTACCGATCCCGAAGCCCGATGCGGTCGTTCCGAAGTTGCTGGTCAAGAAAAAAACGAGGTCAACAAAACCCTCGTCGGTTCACCGCAACCACCGAAAAACGACAATGAAGCCGCGGGGCAAAGCCGCCTAAAGTCTCGGCGAACCCAAGGCCTTGGGTTATTCTGACGAGACTCCGAAAAGTCGTATCGCCTGACCCGGTCGCGCGGAAGGCGAGCCCCATGGGCCGTGCGCCGCTCAGGTACCACAACGAGCCCGAAAAGGCAGCCTGCGCCCTGAGCCGCGAACCTAAAGAGCGATGAAAAGTCACCTGCCGGCCGAGCACGACTTCCTGGCGACGGAACTCGGAAAACTCGCCGCTTCACGGGTCACGGCGGAGACGCTGCCGCGCTTTCGCTCTGACCTCGATCGTCTGCGAAAGCAAAACGGCGACAGCCCATATTTGTGCTTTTGGGAGGAGGCCGTCGTGGCCGGTCCCATGGCGGTTCGGCGTCTCATGACGGAACGTACTGAGCGCGCCCAGGTCATGCGCTCCGTGATTTCATTCTGCGCATTCGTTAGCAAGAGCGAGCGCGACGAATTGCTTAGAAGACACGTCCGCGAAGCGGCGACAAGAGATCGTGCGAGACACTGAAGTAGCGTCTCTGCGGAAACAGCTTCGTGACCTTGATGCGCAGCGTGCTTTGATTGAGGCGAAGCTCGCCGCTCTCTTGCCGGCGCAGCGGGTCATTGCCGAAGCGAGCGCAGTCTCTGGGGAGCACGCATCGGCTCACGACAAGATCGATCTCTTTCGTCGCCGTTTTGCCGGTCGTTCCGACGTCTTCGCCCTGCGTTGGGAGAACACCAGGGATGGCCGCTCGGGCTATGCGCCTGCCTGCTCCAACGAATGGGTGGCCGGCGTCTGCGGGAAGCCGAAGATCAAGTGCAGCGCCTGCCCGAATCAAGCGTTTATTCCGGTAAGGGCTCAGACGATCGAGCGTCACTTACGCGGGTCCGCGGGCTCGAATGGTCGCGGCGGCGACTTCGTAATGGGCGCCTATCCGTTGCTACAGGACGACACCTGCTGGTTTCTCGCGGCTGACTTCGACGGTGTGCACTGGGCGGAGGATGCGCTCGCTTATCTCGAGACGTGCCGCGCTCGCAACGTGCCCGCCGCGCTCGAACGGTCGCGATCGGGCCAAGGCGGACACGTATGGATATTCTTTAGCGCGCCCGTGCCGGCACGCGAGGCGCGCCAACTTGGCGCGGCGCTCCTGACCGAGGCCATGGAACGTCGCCCAGAGATTCGATTCGAATCGTACGATCGGTTCTTTCCCAATCAAGACGCCATACCGGCGGGCGGGTTTGGCAATCTAATTGCGTTGCCGCTTGCGCGACGCGCTCGCGATCAGAACAATTGCGTCTTCGTCGATGACAAACTCCAACCATATGAGGATCAGTGGGTCTTCCTTGCATCGATAGAATGCATGACCCCGAAAGCCGTATCGGAGCTGGTTCGCGTTGCGCAAGAATCAGGTCGCGTGCTGGGTGTCCGCGTGCCGCTCGATGACGACGATTCGGATGACCCTTGGCTCCTGCCGCCCTCGCGCCGGCGCTCGCCACCACCGATCGCGGGACCGTTGCCAAAATCGGTCCGCGTCGTGTTGGCAGACGGTATTTACGTGGATCGATCTGCTCTTCCACCGGAAATGGTGGCGCGACTGGTGCGACTGGCGGCCTTTCAAAACCCTGAATTCTATCGCGCCCAAACGATGCGGCTGCCGACGTATGGAAAGCCGCGTATTGTCTCATGCGCAGAACTGCAGCCGCGCCACATCGCACTTCCACGAGGCTGTCTCGATGAGGCTATTAACTTGCTACGGTCGAACGGCGTGAGAGTTGTAACCGAGGACCGTCGTGAGTCCGGTACGCGTCTCGATTTGCGCTTTCTCGGTACGCTCCAGCCCGAGCAAGCGCAAGCGCTCGATGCACTGATCGAGAACGATTTCGGCGTCTTGGCTGCGGCGACGGCCTTTGGCAAAACGGTGGTCGCGGCCGCGGCGATCGCGCATCGCGGGTGTAGCACGCTGATCTTGGTGCACCGAAGAGAACTGCTTGCCCAGTGGGTCGAGCGCCTCAAGACCTTCCTTTCCATCGATGCCCGCGATATTGGAACGATCGGTGGCGGCCGCCGCAACCCGACCCGGCGCATCGACGTGGCGTTGGTGCAGAGCCTCGCGCGTAAGGGCGAAGTGTCGGATTTGATTGGGGGATACGGCCACCTGATCGTTGACGAATGCCACCACATTTCCGCTGCTACGTTCGAGCAAGTGGCGCGGCGCTCGAAGGCACGGTATGTCCTCGGTCTCTCCGCAACGGTCGCGCGCAAAGATGGCCATCATCCCATCATCTTCATGCAGTGCGGACCCGCGCGACACCGAGTCGATCCCAGATCGCAGGCAGCCCGGCGAAACTTCCAGCATTTCGTGCACGAGCGCGTCACGACGTTTAGGCTGCCGCCCGAATTGCAGGTGCCTGGGACGTCGATGCCGGCCATTTTTGCAGCACTGGCAAAGGATGAAAAGCGCAATACGCTGATCATTGATGACGTCCTCGCATCGCTGGAGGCTGGAAGAAATCCGCTGGTCTTGACGGAGCGGCGTGATCATCTCGATTATCTGGCTCGGACCTTTAAGGGGGCAGCTCGCAATATCGTTGTGATGCGAGGCGGGATGGGCGCCTCCGAACGCCGATCCGCTGAGGCGGCCCTCCATGTTGCGGAGGGTGAAGAGCGACTTCTGCTCGCCACCGGGCGCTATCTGGGCGAGGGCTTCGACGACGAGCGACTCGACACGTTGTTCTTGGCTATGCCGATATCGTGGAAGGGAACTTTGGCGCAGTATGTTGGCCGGCTCCATCGCGATCACGCCGGCAAACGAGATGTCGAAGTTTACGATTACGTCGACGCGGAAGTTCCGGTACTTGCGCGAATGGCCTCACGAAGGCAAGCCGGTTACCGCGCTCAGGGTTACCGCGTCCGGTCAAGAAGTGCTGTGCCCACTGAGAGCAGCAAAGTGTCGACCAAAGTCAAGAGTGAAGACGCCCGCGACGATCGCCAGCCATCTGCGGTCTTTGACGAGTACTGGATTCATACCGAGCGCAACGATCGCGGTTCATATCCCGATCACACCGAACGCGGCGGGAAATGGATGCTCTTCATCAAGGCCTCTGAAATCGACGAATGGTGGTCAAGAGTAAAAACGGCCACGGAAAACGGCCTGTTAGGCAGTAGTGCTAAGGTTGCGACGATGAAATCAAATCCGAACGCCGCAAGTCCTGAAACGCGGGTTATCTGCGTATATACCTATGATGTAGAGGATGAAAGGGACTGTACAAGAGTGCGGGAAGCTCTACGCGATCTCGGCGTTACGTGGAAAATTCCGTATAAGACCGATGCGGACACATTTGCCGGCAAGTATTCGAAGCGCGGCGCCGGACGCATCAGCAAACGATACGAGTAGAGCTCTGATCGAGCGTAGGCTACTGAAGACGCCGGCGGCGAGCTATCGCACGACGCCAAAGGGTGCTCGGGCAGCAAACAGTCCGAACGAAGCCGCGGCGCAAAGCCGCTTAAAGTCTCGGCGAACCCCAGGCCTTGGGTTATTCTGACGATACTCCGAAAGTCGTATCGGCCTGACCGGGTCGCGCGGAAGGCGCGCCCCACTGCCTTCTCGCCGCTCAGGTTCGCCGAACGAAGAGGCCTCGAGATTCACTCGGATAATGTGACGTCCATGAGAAGCATTCTCTCTCGTTCTCGTTTCGTTTCCGGCGCGGGCGCGGCTGTTGCGGGCGCCGGACTCGTACGAGCCCCGGCGCAAGCCGCCGCGCAGTTTGCGATGAAGATCGGTCACAATCTTCCGGTCGACCATCCGATACACGTCCGATTGACGCAAATGTGGAAAGCGGTGCGCGACGAGACCGGCGGAAAGCTCGACGTCTCGATCTTTCCGAACAGCCAACTCGGCGGCGACAGTGCGATGATCTCGCAGCTTCGGCTCGGCGCCCTGCAGTTCATGATGATCGGAACCGGACCTCTCACCTCGAGCGTACCGTTATGCGCGATTGAATCGACACCGTTTGCCTTTCGCACCGACGACGAAGCCTGTAAGGCGATGGACGGCCCGCTGGGCGCATATATCGGGAAGGCGATCGAGGCGAAGCTCGGCCTGATCACGTTTCCGAAGAAGTGGCCGCTGGGCTTCCACGAGATCACCTCATCGACGCATCCGATTCGGAACGCCGACGATCTCAAGGATTTCAAGATTCGCGTCTCCCCCTCGACCATGCTCGTCGACACGTTCAAGACGTTGGGGGCCTCGCCGATCGTAACGAGTCTCGCCGAGCTCTACACGGCATTGCAAACGCATCTGGTAGACGGACAGGAGACGCCGTACTCGACCGTCGAGCTATCGCGCTACTACGAGGTTCAGAAGTATCTCAGCGTGACGAACCACGTGTGGGCGGCCTATTGGCTGAGCGCGAACCCCGATGCGTGGAAGTCGCTACCCCCCGACGTCCAGACGGTGGTCCAACGGAATGCGGCAAAATATGTCCTGCTTCAGCGTCGCGACTCGAGGATTCTCGACGCGTCGCTGGCCGACAAACTCCGTCGTCAAGGCCTCGTATTCGTCAACTGCGATCGCAAATCGCTTCAGGCGAAGCTGGCCGGCGGCTTCTACGCACGTTGGAAAAAAGAGTTCGGTGAGACGGCTTGGAGTCTGATGGAACAGGTAACGGGCAAGGTCAGTTAAGCCGTCGATGATGGGTTAATCGTTCAAACTCCCGCCGGCTGCAGCAGCGGTCGGATGCTGCGAATATCAGCCGCGTTCTCCAAATCCCAAACGAAGTTGCATAACTCGCGGGAACGCTCTTCACCCAAGACCGGGATGACGAGATCCAAGCACTTCTCTTCGATTTCGGCGCGCGTCATCGGGTTACCGGGGGTGCCGCGCACCGCTCGCGTGTGATGGCGGAGCGCGCGGCCGCCGCTCAGCCCGATCTCAACGATGCCGTGTCGCTCCGGCATGACGTCGCTCAAGGCCGGATCCCCGAAAAGTTCTATCCGCCGGCGTAGCGCCAGCACGCGTTCGTCGCTCATACGCTCTTCGTCGTGCGCCGCCGCAAACGGTACTTTCCCGTCGATGAGCATCACGGCACAGATGTGCTGCATGCAGATCGAGGGCATCGTCCGATCGTTGACGGTAAACGCGTCGTTCTCGCCCACGCGTATCTCGACTCGCTCTATTTCATTCGGCGCGATCCGGTCGTTGCGCATCAATTCGATCAGGCAGTCGAGCGGCGCTTGGATCGGCATGCCGACGGCCCAGCGTTTGATGCTGGCGCTCATGATCTCGTACCTCGAACCCAGCTCGTGCACGAGTTCCTCGGGAGCGGGCTTCACGCCGGTGCGAGCCGATTCGTCGTACGCGACGAAGAAATTGCGCTCGCCGGCGAAGACGTCGTCGACGGCGCTGAACCCATGCGCGACCATCGCCGCCGCGGTCACGCCGTTGCGCGCCGGCATCCCGCCGAAATCGAACGCTTTCTCGATGTGCTCGGTGTCCCGTTGCCAGGAGCAAACGCCCGACGTTTGTTGGGCGGCATACGATAAGAGGTGACGGCATCGATCGTAATCGAGCGCTGCCAGCGAGCCCGCCGCCGAGGCTGCTCCGAACGTCGGCCCGAAACTGTGCGTCGAGTGCCCGACGACGCGAAATTGATACGCTTGCAAGGCCCGATTCATCCGGCAACTGACGTCGTAGCCCAGCGCAACGGCACGCAACAGGTCGGCGCCGCTTCGCCCCTCGCGTTCGGCCATGGCGAGCGCGGCCGAGACGATGCCGCACCCGGGATGCTGACTGGTCGGCGTATGGGAATCGTCGGTTTCGTCCGCGTGCGCGAGCATCCCGTTCGCGAGCGCGGCGTTTTCCACGGTCGTGACAATGCGCGAGCCGGCGACGCACGCTTCCTCGGTGCCGCCGCGCGTACCGGCGTACGCGATCGCCCGTTGCCCAGGTAACAAGCGCGAACCCGATACCATCGCAGCGATGCTATCGAGGACGTGATGCTTGGTTTTCTCTACCACGGCATCCGGCAGCGCTCGC
>Ga0307477_10000722_pt1 | contig 32982 bp, 24 predicted proteins | sample atmos_gasesECM2C_FD_203316 | JGI IMG/M metagenome (GOLD analysis project Ga0307477, IMG submission 203316) | Hardwood forest soil microbial communities from Morgan-Monroe State Forest, Indiana, United States - atmos_gasesECM2C_515 | ecosystem: Environmental > Terrestrial > Soil > Temperate...
ACTGGCATACCCGTCTTTACACCCGGCTCGACGAACAGCGCTTTCTTGCCAAAATATATGCGAGCTGTCTCCGCGAGCGTCCAGTTCACCGGCGGCACGACCGAGCTGATGATCACACCGCCGATCGCGTCGCGGTCCAGATGCGCCAGCGTAAACAGATTCCGCGTCAGCACGCCGTACTCGTCAACGGTTTGCTCGCGAGCTGTCGTAAGGCGCCAGTTCGCGACCAGTTCGTCGCCACGGAATACGCCGAGGACCGTGTTTGTATTGCCGACATCAATCGTCAAGAGCATTTAGCGCGCCTCCGTCACGTCCCCGGCGATCACCGTAACCACCTCTCCATCGTCGCGTTTCACTTTCAGCAAACCCTCCGGTCCCAGCCCGGCGGTAGTTCCCGCAAAACTTTCCGTTCCATTTGTCACTCGTACTCGCCTTCCTTCCGCATAACTCGATATCGCCGCAAATTTCGCTGTGACACTCGACGCTCCCTCCCTTAGGAAGCGATTGTAGTCGTTCTCGAATTCACGCAGCAACCGTACAAGCAATTCCAACCTCGATTGCGTCTTGCCGGTTTCGATGCGCAAGGACGTTGCCGTCGTACCTAACTCGCCGGTAAATTTTTCCTGGTTCACGTTCAATCCAATCCCCACTATAACGAAGCGCACCTGTGCCGGCTCGGCGTGCATTTCCGTCAGGATTCCACCAACCTTTTTCCCGCTAATCAGCAGATCGTTCGGCCACTTGAGGTCCAGCGTCAGGCCGGTCTGCGCCTGAATCGCCGCGTGCGCCGAGAGTCCCGCCATCATGGTCAGTAGCGGCGCCTGCACGGGAGCCAGCCGCGGCCGTAGAAGCAAGGTCACATAGATCCCCGCCGCGCGCTCCGAATACCATGTGCGCCCGGCTCTGCCGCGCCCCGCAGTCTGTTCTTCCGCGAGCAGCACCGCGCCTTCGGGCTCGCCCGCGTGTCCTAGCTCCAGGGCAACGCGGTTCGTTGAGTCCGTCTTGAAAAAATGATAAATGCGCTTTCCGAATAAGCTGCCCTTTAGCCGCTGCCGCAGCATGTCCGGCGTCAGGATATCCGGCACTTGTTCCAGAAAATAGCCCTTTCGCTGTTGGCCCTTGACGCGCACTCCGAGCTCGCGAAGGCGCGTAACCCAGCGCCACACTGTGGAGCGTGATACGCCAATCTCCTTGGCAATCCGCGCCCCACTGACCACAATCGTGGCATTTTCAGCAAGCAGGGTTAGCAGTCCCGCAAGCCGCCGGTCGGTGGTTCCAGGAAGATTTTCTTGTGGCATGGAGTGAAGTCGAGACCTTTCGCGCCACCTCAGATTACGATTCTTCGATGCTGTCCACAAGCAAGCTCAGGTCTGCGGCTGGCGCCGAATGGGTCAGCGCTCCCGAGGAAAGAAAGTCCGCGCCCGTCTCCGCGTAGGCGCGCGCATTCTCCAGTGTAATCCCGCCGGAAATCTCGACCACGCAGTCGCTCCGCAAACGTCGCGCCAACTCTACACAGCTTCGCGCCTCTTGCGGCGTCATATTATCGAGGAGCACGGATTCGGCGCCAGCCTTGATTGCCTCGTGCAGTTCCTGCTCATCCTTCACTTCGATCTGAACGGGAAGGGAAGTGTCGTGTCTAGCGCTCGCGGGAGAACCAGCTGCTTCGTAAGCGCTGATTTCGCTTTGCACCACTTGCGTCGAGGCAAAGGCATGCGCCCTGTCTAGAGCTGCTCTCACTCCGCCCGCCAGAGCAATATGGTTTTCCTTCAGCAAAATGGCGTCATGGAGTCCGAAGCGATGATTTGTCCCACCGCCCATCCGCACCGCATATTTTTCGATCGTGCGCAGCCCGGGCGTGGTCTTCCGCGTATCCCGGATTTTCGCCCTCGTTCCCTTGAGCTGTTCGACGAATCGCCTGGTCAACGTCGCGATCCCGCTCAAGTGCGACAGAAAATTCAGCGCCGAGCGTTCACCTGTCAAGATTGCGCGGGCGAATCCCTGCAAGCGCATCATTTCTTGGTGCTTCTCCACCAATTCGCCGTCTTTGACCAAAGATCTGATTTTCATCGCGGGATCGAGAACGTGGAAAACGCGTTCGACGATCGGGAGTCCGGCACAAACCAGTTGCGCCCGCGCCAATACGCGCGCCCGCCCTACGGCGTCCGGGGAAACGGTCGCCAGCGAAGTGGCATCACCGGCCCCGACATCTTCGTCCAAAGCCCGTCGAATGAGAATTTCGATTTCTTTGGAATGCCAGTCCATGGATAAGGTATGGAACGGCTAGGCAGCCTGATCGAGCTCTTCCAGTCGCTTCCGCAGTTTTTGTAGCTCCAGCCTCTGCCCAGTCAGAGTCGCTTCCATCGCGCGCACGATGTTTTCCGGTGCCCTGCTCCTGAATGTCGCGTCTCCTAGCTGCTTCACTTTCGATGCGATTGCCTTCTCCAAGCCCTCGATCTCTTTGCGCAGCCGGGCACTCTCGCCCGCGACGTCTACCGTGTCGGCAGCAAACGCAATGCGCACATCAAAGTGCGCGGTTGAACGCACCGAGCCGCCTGTCTGTGGTAAGTGTCCCGCAGAAATCTTCAGCTCCGAAAGCGCTGCTAGGCGAGCAATCCCGTCGCGGTTGGCCTCGATTACACGTCGCATCTCTTCGTCCGCGCTCGAGAATTCGGCCGCAACCTTTTTTCGCGGGTCTGGTAGCTTCACCTCCGCGCGAATATTCCGCAGCGCGACGATAACTTCCTGAATCTGCCCGAAGTCCCGCAAGGCTTGCGGATTTTTCCATTCCGTCCGAGCCTCAGGGTATCGATCCAGCGCAATGGACTTCGCGCCCGGCGACTGCGGCAACTGGTGCCACAGCTCTTCCGTCAGGAATGGCATGAACGGATGTAATAGGCGCAGCGCCGACTCAAATGCCGCGAACAAGTTTCGCCACGTCACGGTTGCATGCTCGCGCTCCGCGCTCTGGAGTTCCGGCTTGACCCATTCAATGTACCAATCGCAAAAATCTCCCCAGAAAAACTGGTAAGCACTTTGAGCGGCTTCGTGAAACCGATAGTTGCTGAGCGCGTCGTTTACCGTCTCGATGGTGCCAGCCAGACGCGCAAACAGCCAAGCGTCAATCAGCGGCACTGTGCCGTTCACCCCATGCGGCGCCTTCGCGCGTACCTCCGGCGCTGCCAACTCCTCCAGAGATGTGCCGCCCTGCCCGAACTTATCGAGATTCAGAAACAAGAACCGCGCCGCATTCCAGATCTTGTTGGCAAAATTCCGAGCGCTTGCGAGTTTGTCATCGGTCAGGATGATATCCGTCCCCGGCGCGGCCATTGACGCCAGGCAAAAACGCATGGCGTCCGTACCGTACTGCCTGTTCAGCGCGACAGGATCGAGGCCCGTGCCCTTGGACTTTGACATTTTCTCGCCGCTGGCCGTTCGCACCAGCGAGTGCAAGTACACCGCCCTGAAGGGAACTTTCTGCGTAAAGTGAAGGCCCAGCATGATCATTCGGGCGACCCAGAAAAACAGAATGTCGTAACCGGTGATCAGCAAGGTTGTCGGGTAGTATTTTTTGTAGTCTGGCGTTTCTTCTGCCCAGCCGAGCGTCGAAAACGGCCACAATCCCGAGCTGAACCACGTGTCCAGCACGTCCGGATCTTGTGATAAGTTTCCCGAACCGCACGTCGCGCACTTGGCAGGCGTTTCGCGCGCCACGGTGACGTGCCCGTTCTCCTTGCAATACCAAGCCGGAATTCTGTGCCCCCACCAAAGCTGCCGAGACAACGTCCAATCGCGGATGTTGCGCATCCAGTTGAAGTACTCTTCGCGCCGGTTTTCCGGCACCATGCGGATCTCGCCGCGTTCGACAGCTTCGACCGCAGGTTCTGCCAACGACTTCATCTCGCAGAACCATTGCGTTGATATTCGGGGCTCAACGATCGTCTTGCTCCGCTCGCAAATCCCTATCGCGTGTGTGTGCTCGGTCACTTTCTCGAGCAGTCCCTGCGCCTTCAAGTCCTCAACAATTTCATGCCGCGCCTTGAACCGCTCCATTCCTGCGTATTTCCCCGCGTTCGCGTTCATGTGCCCATCGTCGGTCATCACGTCGATCTCGGCCAGTTTGTGCCGGCGCCCCAGTTCAAAGTCGTTCGGATCGTGCGCAGGAGTAATTTTCACCGCGCCGGTGCCGAATTCGCGGTCTACCATCTCATCGGCAATAATCGGAATCTCGCGGTTCATTAGCGGCAAAAGCGCCTTCTTGCTAATCAGGTGCTTGTACCGCGCGTCGTCCGGATGTACCGCCACCGCAGTGTCGCCAAGCATGGTCTCTGGCCGCGTCGTCGCCACTACCAAGAACAAATTCGTTCCCGGCACGGGGTACTTGATATGCCAGAGATGCCCCTGCCGCTCCTCGTGGACGACCTCCAGGTCGCTCAACACAGTGAGACACGCCGGGCACCAGTTCACGAGCCGCGTCTCCCGGTAGATCAATCCCTCTTCGTAAAGCCGAACGAAAACTTCGCGCACGACGCGAGACATTTCCGGTGAGAGCGTAAACTTCTCCCGGGACCAGTCGCAGCTCTCGCCTATTCCTTTCATCTGCTGCGTGATTTCGCTGCCGGCCTCCGCTTTCCACTTCCAAACGTGCTTTTCAAACTCTTCTCGTCCTAGCTTGTGGTAGTCAACGCCCTGATCCATCAGGTGCTTCACCACCACGCGTTGCGTCGAAATTCCCGCGTGATCGGTTCCCGGCAGATACAACGTGTTGTAACCCCGCATGCGGTGCCAGCGGGTAAGGGTGTCGATCTCCGTGTGTTCCAGCATGTGGCCGATGTGCAGCGAGCCGGTGACGTTCGGCGGCGGAATCACGATGGAAAAAACGGGTCCGGGAGCGTTCACGTCCGCGCGGAACAGCCCTTCTTTCACCCAGAATTCAGCCCAACGTGGTTCTATCTGTTGCGGTTCGTACGCTTTGGCGATCTCGCGAGCCATGCGGCGCGGTTCTCCGTGGGAGATTTATGGCGGCGCATTCGCACGTCCGCCGTTTTTCGCTCAGAGTAATCTTCGACTATACGAGGGGGAAAGCAGTTGCGTCAATGCAGCCTAAATGGAGGATTTGATCTACTGTTGTGCGGGAGCGGAGATTAGGGCTTCTGTGCGTTGAGCTCGTCCTTCACAATCGATTCAATGACCGGCTTCAGAATCTCTCTAGTCAGCGCTTGCAGCACGTCCGGATTCAACTTACTCAACACTTTCGCCACCATCGCTTCCATATCCGTTTCCGGGGCAGGCGATTTTGCGGTACCACCGGCGGCGGACGTTTCCTGCGTCACGCTCTCTGCCACGTGGGCCGCTTCCTCGCGGATCGCCTCAACAGTGGCCGCCGGAATCGCTGCTTCTTCCGCAAGCAGTGGCTCACTTGCGTAGGCGGGCGCGCTTTCCGTCACCTCCGGCGCCTCAGCTTCCTTCGGCGGTGCAACGGCAACCGCATCCCACGTCGAAGCAAGATGGTTCGCCTTTTGCGCTTCTGCTTCCCAGGGACTAGGCGCCACGCTAAACCAGGAGTTCGCCGTCGGCGGTTTTTCCGGCTCTGTTGCCGCCGCTGTTTCACTCGCGTTTGCAACCGGCATTGTTGCTCGAAGATCTGTTTGCGCTGGAACCGGTTCCGGGACTGCTGGTGCCTGACTAGCGGCCTCAGGGACGGTTTCGGCAACCGTCACATCTTGCGTTTCGTCTGGTTGGGCAAAATCCGTTTTTTCTTTCGCAGGCTGCGATGCGGAGGCCTGCGCCAACGTGATGTCCCGCCAATCGTGAACTGGGCCGGTGGTTCCATCGACAACGAACGCTTCGTCTCCGGCATCCCTCCGCCAGGAGGAGGTGGGTTCTTCTTCCTCTTCCTCTACTTCTTCGGCGACATGAGCTGAGCCCCAATCTCTCTCCATCGCCGGTGTAGGATTCGCCTGCGTCGTGAAGCTAGCGTCTTCCTCTTCCTCCACGACGGGTGTTTCAAGCAAACTACCAAATGCTGGCGGATGTGCCGCGGAATCAATTTTCAGCTCCTCCGGCCGGGTCGGCATTCCCTCCACAAAGGATTCGCTCTGCATCAACGCAGGCACTTCAGGGACGGTTGCCTGCGGCGCATGCGAAGCTGCCGGAGCCGAAAACTGCGCCGCCTGAGCCGGGGCCGTTGTTTTAGTCGCACTCGTCGCTGTCAGGGACACTCCCGCTCGCGCCAACGCTGATTTGACCATCGAAATCAGGGGATCTGGCGGCACAAACGGCTTTTTTAGTACTCCGTCCGCGCCCACCCGTTGCGCCTCCTGTTCATCCAGCGGATCGAACGCTCCCACCAAAAGAATCACGGGAATATGCGATAGCGCAGAATCTGATTTCACATACTGGCAGACTTCATAGCCGTTGCGGACTGGCATAAACACGTCGGCAAGCACCAGATCGGGACGTATGTCGGAAATCTTTCGGACGGCGGCCTCTCCGTTCCCCACGGCGACCACATCAATACCCTGGTCCTTTAGGGCCAGCCCCACCATCCTCTGGATGTTGCTGTTGTCGTCCGCAACCAGGATCTTGGCCACCGAAAATCCTCCGGATATCCCACGCCTGCTTGACACGTCGACCGTCCTGCGGTCGCGCGTAGTAGGCCACCTTTGTATTGGAGCATCCGGAGTGTAAGCCGTCAATCTTAACGGCGAAGTTGTGTGTCGGAAGTAAATATGACGGATTGTGCGCTTTTGGAACCGCTAGGAAGCCTAAAGAACAACAGTTCGGTGTCTTACCGCTCCCCAACTTTCATTGCTCTGGGTCGTCTCTCAGCCGGAGTCCGCTACCAGGGAATGACTTTGCGCAAGCCCTTCTTTTTCTTGCTGCTTGATTCCTTCTTGCCATCTCCATCCGTGAGATTCTGTGACGTATCTTGTGCCGCGTCGGCCTTTGTTCCATCCGTGCTTTGTGGCTGGTCGGTGCTCGGTGCATCCGTTTTTTGCGTCGGATCTGCCGTCGTCGCTCCGCTCGGCGCATCCGTCGAACTGGACTCTGCGTGAGACGTTGCTGACGGAACGGCGTTCGCTGATGTCGGGACTGTCCCGCCGTTCGGTTCGCTCGCTGCGGCAGGCGGACTGTTTTCGCTTCCACTCGCTCCATTAGGTGTCGCAGTTCCTTCTGCGCTGCTCGGGGTATCGCTCCCCGTTGCTGTTCCACCCGTGCCTGGAGTCACAGTTTCGACCACAGCCGTACTTCCCGCTCCACCGCCCGTGCCCCCAAGCCGCGACTGATTTCCACCCGTCAAGATATCCGTAGCCGAGGTATTGTCGGCCTCGGGCTGGAGGTCAGGCTCTCCAGACCGCGCAGCCAGTTGCTTTTCTCTCCCAGCTCCTGATTGAACTAATGCGAGCGGTCTCTTTACCAGGGGAGTGTGGGGTCTCGGGGTGTTCAGTTCAGCCTGCTGCCAGGTCAGGGCGTTTGGGTCCGCCTGCGGCACCGGCACGCCGAATGACTTCAGCTTGTCCTTCGATCGCCCTGCCAGACTCGAGAGTGGGTACTTTCGCACGATCTGTGCGTAGTAGAGCGAAGCGACTTCTTTATGTTCGCTTTTTTCGAATATATCACCCAGCATCCACAACGTTCTGTCGGACTTACTGTAGAGCGGATACCGCTTTGCAATCGTCAGCAGCCGTGCCGCCGCTGCTCGCCGGTCACCCTTCACGTAATAGTAGTATCCGATCCGGTAATCGCCTTCCGCCAGTATTTCCTGCACTTCCCGAAGTCTCTGCTCTGCCTGAGGAGCCAGCGGGTCTTTTGGATATTTCTGCAAGAACGTTTGGAATTCCTCTTCCGCGGCCCTGGCCTGCGTGCGGTCGCGGTCCGGTTTCTCCATCTCGCGGTAGTGCGCCATGGCTACTTGCAGTTGTGCGTAGGATGCCTCTTCGAGGAAAGGGAAAAACACGATGAAGTCTTTGTAGCCGTTGATAGCTTGCGTCAAATTTGCCGTTCCGCCTTCCTTGTAGTAGGAGTCGGCGATGGCAAGTTTTGCTTTAGCCAGGTATTCGCTGTCTGGGTACGTGTTGATGAGCGTCTGCATCCCCAGCCTGCCAACCTCATGCCGTCCGCGCTTGATGTCCGCGAGCCCGCGGTCGTAGAGAATCTTGTCCGGCTCCGCGGTGTTCTCCGCGCTCGTAGACTTATTGACCTTTTTCTTCTTGTGCAAGATCTGAGCGTCGCCCCGTGTGACGCTCAGCAGAACAAATGCGGCCATTGCAGCTAAGAGAATCCGGCGCAAAAATCACCTCTCCGCAGAATTTCGTGTTCCTCGCCGTGATTGCGGGGTTCCCGCGCGTAGAGTCGAGCGTGCCCCTTGTTTCATCCCGGCCCGGAACACCTGATTGTAACCTGAACCATTGGCCAGGTGGAGCGGGAACTTTGCACCTCTGGCCAGGGTGGCTCATTATTCCCATGGTGGGATGCCAGTCGCCGGGTCCCTGGGTTGCCTCCCGCTTCTTGGCATCCCGGCAGCAACTATAGTGGTTTCTGTTCCCCACGCACTTCCACATAAAGCAATTGGAAGATGCTGCCTGGTCCATTAGGCTGGAAACTAACGAGGTGCTGCTTTTCCTTCAAGCCGGATTTGAACAGTTGTCCACCCTCGTCTGGCTTGTCATCACTGCAATCGAGCTAACTTGCCGGCTTGGCCTTTTTGTTTTCCTCGGCCGGACGCGCCGTTGTGAGTGAGTCGTATGATTACTGTGCTTTGGCAACCGTTCTGCCCTGTCCATGAAATCCTCCAAGCTACCGATAGACATGGCATTAGCAGATGGGAAGTTCCATCTGCCGCCGGCGAAATCGGTGGCGCAAGAGTTTGACACTTGCGACGATTTGCCTGTCACCTATATCATCGTGCCCGTTCGAAGCAAGAAGCCGGGCCGCAAGCGTCATTGGATCGACTGGCCCGCCGAGGGCTGACATGAAACGTATAATGCCTCTCCTGGGAATTCTTGTTCTTGCTCAGGCAGCTTCCGCACAAGATTGGGCACGCGCGAGCCTGGAAAAATCCCCCCGCCATCGAGAGTGGGTCACGGTGAAACACGATGGCCGCGCGGTGCAGACCTTCATCGTGTATCCAGAGTCAAAAGACAAACGACCTGTGGTATTGATCATCCACGAGATTTTCGGCATGACTGATTGGGTGCAGGATCTGGCGGATCAAGTCGCGGAAGCCGGTTACATTGCCGTCTTGCCCGATCTGCTTTCGGGCATGGCGCCGAACGGCGGCCGGAGTTCCGATTTCCCGCAGGGCCAGACAACGGAAGCGATCAGCAAACTAAATCCCGATCAGGTAACCAGCGATCTCAATGCGGTTGCGGACTACGGCATTAAGCTTCCGGCTTCTAACGGCAAACTCTTCGTCGGTGGATTTTGCTGGGGTGGAGGGCAGACCTTCCGCTTCGCGACGAATCGCGCCGACTTAGCTGCGGCTTTCGTATTCTACGGTTCGCCCCCTGACAAGGACGCCATGGCCCGCATTAAAGCCCCTGTCTACGGCTTCTACGCAGGCAACGACGCCCGCATCAACGCGACTTTACCCGATGCGCGCGAGCAGATGAAGGCCGCTGGCAAGTCGTTCGACCCTGTGACCTATGACGGCGCTGGCCACGGCTTCATGCGCGCGGGCGAGGCCCCCGACGCGAACGACGCCAACCGCAAAGCGCGCACCGACGCCTGGGTCCGCTGGAGAGCCCTGCTCGAAAAAAGTCAGTAGCTCGCGGTACTCTCTGGCCCCGCTTTGGGAATTGCACCACGAGTGGGGCATTGCGCCTGAATCCCCGGATGGCGGCGTCAATTCGCGACCGTGAGCTCAATCGTGGATGAGGTCGGAATCCGGGTTCCACCCAGAGGAGCTTGGTCAATCACCGCTCCGTGCGGCCATTGCGGTGCCGAGACGTAATTCACTTTGCGCCGCAGCCCGGCCACGTCCAGCCGGTGCTGCGCTTCACTTTCATTCATCCCGGCAAGATGCGGCATGACATAGGCCGTCTCGCGCGGCCCCTGTGAAATCAGAACATCCACGCGGGGCGTCGCCGCTCCCGTTCCCGGCCTGGGATTCTGAATCACCACGGTGTCTGCCGCCGGGTTCGGCAGGGTCACGCCTGAAACCTCGCCAACCTGCAAGCCCGCACGCAGCAGCTCGATCCGTGAGGCTCGCAGTGAATTACCCTCCAGCAAGGGAATCTGGAGTTGCCGCTGTCCCAGACTGAGAACCACGTGCGCCTGCTGGGACACCTTCATCAGAAGCCCCGCGGGCGGAGTTTGTCGTACCACCACATTGATGGGCAGATCCGTGTAAATGCGGTCTGCGACGCGCAATACCAACCCGCGTGATTGCAATAGCTGATTTGCTTCTGTGACGTTCTTCCCCACAAGATTCGGCATCGTCACTTCGCGCCCGTGAATGGCGATACGCATTGCCGTGATGGCGCTCAGAAACGCTGCGGACGCCAGGATAAACACCAGCAGGACCATCCGGCTGAGTGATTCGAGTCTCTCGATTAGAGTCATGTGGACGACAGGTGCTTAGTTCTTCGCCAGTGGAGGGGCCGGATAATCCGGCAACTTGTCCTTACTGGTGTCCCCCCGCTTCACTTCCAGTTCATCGAAGAGAAGCGATGGGCTGATGACTGTCGTTGGCACTCCGCCTGCGCGGTTACTAACCAGCGGGTCGTTGCCCACCGCTATCAGATCGCTGCGTAAGGCACGGATGTCCAGCTCGTTGAATACCGCTCCACGAACTAATTCTTCGTGCCCGTCCTTGGCGTACACGCGATAGAGCAGCCGAGGCGCGTTCCCGCCCATTGTTTCGACGCGATAGCCATAGGGCTCACCCTGTTCGGTCACCATTTGCACTACACGCTGTTTGAGCGCCTCCGGTGACTGGGCTTCTGAACTCTTCAACAACAGCACGCCAAGACTTGGACCAGGGAAGGAACCAGGTGCGGCACGCCCATGTCCATTCGAGGAAGGGAAGTCGCGGATGGGCTGCCGCCCCATCAAGTAATTAGTCAGTGTGCCCGCTTCAATCACCGTGACGGGTTGAGCGGTTACACCCTCGTCGTCGACTCCATAGCTACCCACCAGGCTCTTACCCTGGAACTCCTTCAGCGTGGGGTCATCCAGCAAGGTCAGGAAGTTCGGAAGCACTCGCGTCTTGTAACTGGTGGCGAAGGCGCCCGTTGTTCGGTTAGGTCTGCCGAGTTGAGGCTTCCTTCCCAGCACGTTTGCTCCCACCATCGAAGCCACCACGTCGTCCGCTGCGTCCGGCGCAAAAAGCACCGGGCCACGGTACTCCTCTTCGACGATCGGCGCTTGCCGCAGAGCCGTGAGGGTTTCCAGCATTTTCTTCGATTCGCCGAGGAGCGCATCCCGCGAGGGAAGCTCTTCGACGCGAGCTGTCATCCAGAAGGGATTGCGGTTCAGCCTCATGCCATCCGCTGCCTGCGCTGAACCGTTCAGTTGCACGACGTAGGTATTTTCCCCGCTGCGCGTCACCGTTCCTTCGGAATTCACCAGGTATTGATTGATGGCGGAAAATCGCGCCGAGGCTGTGACCGATTGCACGTCGGAATACTGCCGGTACAAATTTGTCGCGTCCTCCAGCGTCTTTTTCCAGGACCCTTCATCGAGCTGCAGCTTGACGGTCGGCCCGACCGCCGTGACCAGCGGAGCCTTCGCAAAATCGTCCACTGGGCGGTCTTCGGCGCTGAACTGTTTGAGTGCCGCTTGTTTTTCCGTCAGCGCTTCGCCCGCCGCTTTATATGCCTCATCCGTGGCCAGCCAGATCTGGTGCCGCAGGGCAATGGGATCGTCGTCCAGTGGAAGAATGTTCGTCTCGCCCATCCCTTGACCAAAGTAGCTGTCCTGGATGTAGTCGCCGACGCGCACCACCACGCGGAGAACGCGCACGTGGATTCTCTGGTGATCGCGCAGCGCGCCGAACGCGGCTTCCGCGGAATACTCATCCACATCACTTACGCGATACTCGATGTAGTACGGCGGCTGCACCTGAGCCATCTTGAGTTGTGTCTTCGAGCGATCCAGTTCTGTCAGCAGAGCCTCGAGCAGGGCATCGCCGTTTGCAGCAGCATGGGCCGCCGTGCCCGCGTGGCGAGGAGCAGCGAGCAATGGGATTGTGCCAAAACAAATCAGGCAGGCCGCCAAAGCTATTCCTGTTGTTCCACAAAGCACCTTCACGGCTTCACCGCCGGCGCGGACTTTGCAGCCCTCGCATCCGTTGCAGTTTCAAAGCCGGGGGGAGGCAGGATGGGCGGGCGTTCGTGCGCGTGCGCCCGCTTCTGCACTTCCATCTCCGAGAAAAGCATGGCCGGAGCAACCGCCGCGACAGGTACCTGCCCGCTTTCCGCCCCACACACGCCGTTAAAAACGTGCTGCTGGTCGCCAGTGACCATAATCCGAGTCAACGCAGCCAGCGGTGTCCCGACGATGTCCACGCCGCGCACGAGTTCATCAGGTCTTCCATCAGCGTAAATTCGGTACACGATCACAGGCAGTACCTGGAATGCCTGGGGCAGAGAACGTTGCGTGAGAGTGAACCCACCCTGGATATCGTCGAAATACAATCCGTATGCTTTGCCCTGCTTTTTCACTTCGTCGATCAACTTTTGACGTAGTTGGGCTTCCGTCACTGCTTGCGTTGAAGTCACAATCAAGTTGCCCTGTCTTCCCGTGGGCATCAACCCTGGTTGGTTGCGGCCGTGCCCATTGGATTGACTGAAATCCTTAATGGGCATTCGCGACATCAGAAAATCTTTAAGCACTCCATTTTGAATCACCTCCACGCGCCGCGCCGGAGTTCCTTCATTGTCAAATGCATAGGAGCCCGCGAGTTTCACACTGGCGAGCTCTTGTATTGTGGGATCGTCCGCCACGCTCAAGAACTTGGGCAGCACTTCCTGATTCACCTTTTTTGTAAATGTCTGGCCTTCTTCTTCATCCCTCTGGCGGTGCCCTTCGAGGCGGTGCCCAACGACTTCGTGGAAAAACACTGCTGCTGCGCGGCCGCTCAGGAGCGCAGGTCCGTCATAGGGCTCCGCAACTGGTGCATTGCGCAATGCCTTCAAGTCCGCCGCCATCTTGTCGACTCTCGCGGTCAGCTCGGCTTCGCTGGGCAACCCGCTCGCAGCCGGCGCCTGAAATGTCTCGACACGCAGGAGTTCCATTCCGTCGTCCGCGCGGGTTTGCGCTTCCATCACGAGTCGTGTGGACGCGCTGGGTGTCACGACGGCGGCTCCCTCACTCGAAACCAGCCGCGCACTCGAGTTCTGAACCTGCAATACCACCGTCCCAAAATACACGTCCGGATATTTGCGGAACGCTCCGGAAAGCCGCCGGATTTCCCCCTCCCACGAAGCGCGATCGAAGGCCGGCGGCATTGCTGCTTCTGCGGTATGCGTTACCGCCGACTCCCTGGAAAAATCCGGCGATTTGTCTTCCTCTTCGGCGCGAACCGCAGTGTTGGTTTTCACGCTCAGGAACGCGGGAGCTGCGCGCTTGTATTCCCGGTCCGTAAGTTCCCAGAGCACGCGAGCGAGGGCGTCCGCATTATCCCCTTGCGGCAATGTCCCGGATGTGACGCCACTCGCGCGGCTTTGCCCATGGGTGTTGTCCAGCGCCGGTGTGCCTACGCGCATCGTCACATCCGCCTGGCGGCGCTGCAGCGCGGCGTTGGTCAGCAAACTTCCGTATGCACCCACCAGCACAACCAGGTTCTGATCGTAAACGGTGTAACTCAGGAAATACGGTGCAGGCTCTGTTTTCGCGAGAGCGGCTGCTGCGCGAGAGAGCTCACCTTGCATCGCCATCAAAACCAAATCGTTGGAACTCTTCTGGGGGTCGACCGAGGAATTCTCCTCCGCGGACACCAAGGGCAAGCTGGCCAATTGAGCCGCCAGTAGCCAGCAAACGACCACGCGCAAGAATTCAAGTCCGTGGGCAGGCGACGTCCCGCCGCTGAAAAATGACCGAAAACTTTTCATGAAATGTGGGCTCCCGATGCTTCGGCATCTCGACGAGTATCGCAAGTGAATGAATTGGCGCAAAAACTCAGTATGCCTTAGCGTTTCGCACCGCGCAAATCACGTGATACCAAAGCGTTCACCGGCCTCCAGGTGCGCGCCGTTGACAAACTCCGCCGCGGCAACCTGCTTGCGCCCTTCCGCTTTGACGGTCAAGACACGCAAGACGATTGTGCCACCGCATACAACATGCAATTCTTCTTTTTCCTGGAAGAGCGTCCCCGGCGAAACGACGGCTTTACCTTCTATCGTCTCCTTCCTCACTTGCCAAGACGTCGGCTCGCCCCAAATGTGGCAGGTTTGCCCCCGAAAAGTCGTGTACGCGCCCGGCCAGGGCGCAAATCCTCGCATGCGATCGAAAATTTCTTTTGCGCTGCGGGACCAGTCAATACGCCCGTCTTCTCTTTTCAGCAGCGGTGCGTAACTGGCCCTGCTAGAGTCCTGCGTGCGTCCTGAGATTTTTCCAGCTATTAAGCCGCGTAGCGTTTCCTCCATCAGCGGTGCGCCCGCTTCTGCCAGGCGAGCCGACAAATCCGTGGCTGTTTCCGCCGCACCGATGGAGATTTCGCGCTGCAACAGAATTTCACCCGTATCCATGCCCGCGTCGATGCGCATCGTACTGACCCCGGTCTCGGTCTCTCCATTCGCAATCGCCCAGTTGATGGGCGCCGCCCCGCGGTATCTGGGGAGGAGGGAGGCATGGAGATTAATCCATCCAAGTTTTGGAATGGACAGGAACGGCGCGGGGATAATTTGTCCGTACGCGATGATGACGACGCTATCGGGCGCAAGCTTCTGCAACAGCTCCCGCGCTTCCGCAGAGCGGATTTTTTCCGGTTGATGCACCGCTAGTCCAGCCGCAAGCGCTACAGTTTTCACCGGTGAAGCTGAAACCACCTGTCCCCGGCCTCGTGGACGGTCTGGTTGGCTGATCACGCCGACAACCTCAAAATCCGGCTGCTCAAGAAGATGCTTCAGCGCAGGAACGGCGAACTGTGGCGTGCCGCAGAATACGATGCGCATGGCGCACCCTCTCCGGCGATTACCACTCGCCCTGTTTCTTGAGCTTCTTGATTTTGCGTTTGATGAGGTCGCGTCTCAGCAAACTGAGATGCTGAATGAAGAGAATGCCGTTGAGATGGTCGATTTCGTGGCAGAAGGCCCGCGCCAGGAGATTTTCGCCGCGGATTTCGAACTCTTCGCCCTTCACATTCATCGCCCGCACGGTGACGAATTGGGGCCGGATAACATAGCCGCGGAAGCCGGGAATAGACAGGCAGCCTTCTTCCTCGCGAACTTCCCCCTCTGCGTGAATGATTTCCGGATTGGCGAGGACAATTTTCCCCTCAGGATTCTTTCCGTTCGTCACGTCAACGACGGTCAGACGCAGGCTCAATCCGATTTGCGGCGCCGCAAGGCCGACACCCTGCGCTGCATACATCGAGGCGAACATGTCTTCCGCGAGCTCCGCGAGGTCCGCGTCGAATTTCTTTACTGGGGGAGTAGATTTCTCCAGGATCGGATTGCCGTACTTCACGATCGGATAGATCTTGCGCGGCGCTGAAATCGTTTCCGGTGCCGTGGTGGGTTCAGAACTCGTCGAGTTGTCGGGCATAATTGTCAAAGTTCCGCCGTAGTTCGGCAAGTGAATCTCCTCCAAATTTTTGCAGAAAAGCATCCGCCAGGACAAGGGCTACCATTGCCTCTCCGGCCACACCCGCGGCCGGTACCACGCACCAGTCAGAACGCTCGTAGGCGGCGCGTACCGGCTCCTTGGTAACCATGTCGGCGGTACCGAGCGCGCGGCGCAACGTGGAGATTGGTTTCAAATAACCTCGAATGATTACATCCTCTCCGTTGGTAATGCCGCCTTCAAGCCCGCCAGCGCGGTTGCTGGAGCGCCGGAACCGTTTGGCAGCATTGTCGTAGGAAATTTCGTCCTGCACTTCGCTGCCGTAGGAGCCCGCGGCGGTGACTCCCGCGCCGATTTCCACGCCTTTGACCGCCTGAACGCTCATCAATGCCTGCGCTAGCCTGCCATCGAGCTTTTCATCCCATTGAGCGTGACTTCCGAGACCCACCGGCACATTCCTGGCGACCACCTCAAATACGCCGCCGACCGTGTCACCCGCTTTGAGCGCCGCATCGACCTCAGCCATCATTTTCTTCTGCACCGAGTCGTCCACACAGCGCAGCGGCGATTCGAGATCGCCACTCGCGGAGTGAATTTCGTCCCACTTCGCGACGCGATCGAGGCGCACGTGGCCGACCTGGATAGTATGGCTGGCGATTTCAGTACCGAGCTCGCGGAGCAGCAATTTGGCGAGCGCCCCGGCGGCGACCCGAGCCGCAGTTTCCCGCGCCGAGGCGCGCTCCAGAACGTAGCGGGCGTCGTGAAAATTGAATTTTTGCGAGCCAGCGAGATCAGCGTGGCCGGGCCGTGGGGCCAGTAGCCTTCTCTCGTTGCCTGTAGAATCGGCGGAAGCCTCTACGGGGAGAATTTTTTCCCAATTGGCCCAGTCGCGATTTTCGATGCGGGCGGCCACGGGTGCGCCGATGGTTTTTCCGTGCCGCACGCCAGCGAAAATATCGGCTCGGTCTTTCTCGATTTTTTGGCGTCCTCCGCGGCCGTATCCCAGTTGCCGCCGGTGAAGCTCCCGGTTGATGAATTCCAGGTCCACGGGCAAGGCGGCAGGCAGCCCGGAGACAAACGCCAAGAGCGCCTGCCCATGTGACTCGCCCGCCGTGTAGAACTTCAGCATTTCGAATGGCACTCCCACGCGTGCCCGCGAATTCCTCCGCAAAAACAAGAAGTGTATCCGGCGCGCTTCACGGCGTCCAGTCGCGAAGAGGCGAAACGCGTTACTTGACGTGTTCACGACGCACAGTTAGGCTTTCGACGAAGTGTTAATCTTTGTGGGTGAAGTGTCGCTGGACCTCCCCCGGGAAAAGGTTCAGTGCATGGAGACTTGTGGCAGACACTCCAATCCGGGTCACGGGCCGCGAAACCAAGGTGGGAGACATCCCTTCCATCGGAGAGGTTTTATCCGATGCCGCCAAGGGAATGATAGCGAGTGTGCAGGACTACGCCGAACTGGCGTTTCGCTCGCTCACGAATTTAGCCGTCGGCCCGCGCTATTTCCAGGACACGCTTGCACAAATGGACGACATCGGGGTCGGCTCGCTTCCCATCATCCTGCTGTCCGGATTTTTTATTGGCGCGGTGATGGTTCTGCAGACAGGATCGCAATTCGTGCGGTTCGGTCAGACGTCGTTAACGGGTGATGTGGTCTCGCTCGCACTGGTACGGGAACTGGGGCCCGCGATCACGGGACTGCTGGTGGCAGGTCGCTGCGCCTCGGGGATTGCTTCAGAGCTCGGATCCATGCTGGTCACCGAACAAGTCGACGCGATGCGCGCGATGGGGACGGACCCGAGCCGGAAATTGGTGACGCCGCGAGTCCTGGCGACGATTCTCATGCTGCCATTACTTGTGGCCCTGGCCGATTTTGTGGGTCTGCTGGGAGGCTGTGTCGCATCGGTTTTTTCACTGCGTCTGGATGCCATCGAGTTTTGGAGGCGCGCAGTTGACGCGCTGGAGTTTGCGGATTTGATGCAAGGATTCATGAAGTCGCTGGTGTTCGGATTTATCCTGGCCACAGTGGGATGCTACAAAGGTCTAACCGTGCGCGGCGGTACCCAAGGTGTGGGGCGCGCCACCACACAAGCAGTGGTGGTCGCTTCGGTGCTGATCATCGTTGCCGACACCTTTCTTACCAAGCTTTCGCTCTTTCTCGCCAACAAACTCTTCTAGCACTGTCCGGGAGACATCTCTGGCGAATGCTGTCGAACAGTGCGTCTAATAACTCCGTTTATCGCTATAATCGAACGCACAGGAAATGAACAGTGCCGCCACACCTGCGCAAGATACTGCCGCCCCCATCACATTTCTGGACGTCCACATGGGCTTTGACGAAGAAGATGTTCTGCGCGGCGTTTCCTTTCAGGTTCTGCCGCGCGAGACACTCGTGCTCCTCGGAGAGACGGGGACCGGAAAAACGCTGACGCTCAAGCTCGCGGCTGGACTTCTCCAGCCGTTGAGCGGAAGCATCAACGTGCTTGGGAAAGAAGTTTCGGAAATGTCCGAGCGAGAGTTGCTGAAGTTTCGCCGGCAAATTGGATTCGTGTTTCAGGAAGGCGCGTTGTTCGATTCGTTGACGGTGGCCGACAATGTGGCGTACCGCTTGCGCGAGGAAGGTGTCGATGCAGAGGAGATCGAGCAACGCATGCGTGAAGCGCTGCGCTTCGTCGAGCTGGAACATACGCTGGAACTATTCCCTCCAGAACTTTCTGGCGGGATGAGGCGGCGGGTATCCATCGCCCGCGCGTTGATCAATCGGCCGCCCATCGTGCTGTATGATTCACCAACGGCAGGGCTCGATCCTGTGACCTCGCAGACGATCATCGCATTGATTCTGCGTTTAAGGGATGTCTACGGGGTGACGGCAATGCTGGCGACGCACCGGCTACAGGATGGGTTCGCGATGGCTAATTATCACTTTGACCCGGCGACGAAGCGTGTTGCTCACAATAACGGGCGGGAAGACGCGGCGCGGACTTTTCCTGAAGGCGGGACACGGTTTCTGGTGATGCGTGAGGGCCAGATCTATTTCGATGGCACGCCGGAGGAGATTGCGAACTCTCAAGACACCTACCTGAAGCGGTTTCTGGTGTGAAATTGCGATAGTCTGTTTAGCCGGCTCTTTCGGACAGTGGTGCAAGGAGGGGAATATTCATGGCGCAGCGCAAACAATTGACGTGGACCGAATTGCGGGTTGGTTTGTTCGTGCTGATCAGCTTGTTCGTTTTGGCGATGGGGATATTTTATGTGACGGGTGGCGGAAATGTTTTGGCGCCAAAATATCGGGTGAAAACGTTTCTGCCTGAAGTTTCCGGGCTGGCGCTTGGTGCGCCCGTGCGTCTGGACGGCGTGGAAATCGGCAATGTGGAGTCCATCAAACTCTTGCAGCGAACGCCTGGCCGCACTTTTGACAAGAATAAGAATATCGAAGTCGGAATGCGGCTAGACCGGCGGTATCAAAATGACATCCTCACGGATTCGGCGGCCAGTTTGGTAACGGAAGGCCTCTTGGGAAACCGCTACGTGAACATTTCGCGCGGGCTGACCGGCGTCCCGGTGAAAGAGGGGCAAGAGGTGCCGGGCACAGAAGAAAAAGCGATGAAGGAAGTCGTGGAGCGTAGCGCGGAACTACTCGGCAATTTGCAGGCGTTGTCGGAGGATGTGCGCGATCTGATTGCGGGTGTGAAGCAGGGTGAAGGCTCTCTCGGCAAGCTGTTGACCGACGATCAGGCCTACAGGCACCTGAATAACATCTTGGCGAAGGGCGATGAGCTGGTGAGCAACGTTCAGGCAGGGCAGGGCTCCATTGGAAAGCTCGTTGTCTCCGACGAGATGTACAACAAGGTGGACAAAGGTTTGGATAACGTCAATGTGATCTTGGCCGATCTGCGAGCGCAGAAGGGCACGATGGGGAAATTGCTGTACGATCCGACGCTCTACAATCAGTTCAAGGACACACTCACGAACAGCAACTCTTTCATCAGCGATGTCCGCGCGGGGAAAGGCAGTCTGGGCAAGCTGGTGACCGACGAAACGCTCTATAATAAGCTTCGCGATACGAGCACGAATTTGGCGACTGCTTCCGCGAAGTTGAACGAAAATACGACGACGGCGGGGAAGTTATTTTCCGACCCCCAACTCTATGACAACTTGACCGGCATGCTCGGAGATATGCGGCTCTTGCTTGGCGATTTCCGCCAGAATCCGAAGAAATTCCTGCGTATCAAAGTCGCTGTTTTCTAAGCGCCGACCTGTTACTTTGCTGGGGTGTCGTGGTGTGTTGTAATACGCGCGTAACAAATGGCAAATAGGCTTTGGAAGCTGAGCGCTTCGCCCGAAGAATTAAATGGACAACCAGGACGTAATCCAAAAGCAGCCCCGCATAGAACCGGGGAAATCCACACTGCCTCAACCGGGACGTCCGGTGCCCAGTCGGGCCTATCCTGGCGCGTTGATTGTTGTGGAGGGTACGGACGGTTCCGGAAAAAGCACGCAGCTTTATTTGCTGAAGCGCTGGCTGGAAATCGGCGGCTATCGGCTTCATTTCACGGAATGGAACTCCTCGCCGCTCGTGAAATCGGCGACGCGTCGCGGCAAGCAACGGCGGCTATTGACCCCAACGACGTTTTCGCTTTTGCACGCGGCCGATTTTGCCGACCGCTGCGAGCGGCAGATCATGCCGTTGCTGCAGGGTGACTATCTGGTTCTCGCCGACCGATACATTTATACCGCTTTTGCGAGAGACGCCGCGCGGGGCTGCCCCCCGCGCTGGTTGCGCAATCTGTATCGCTTTGCACCGGTCCCGGACATCACTTTTTATTTCCGAGCTCCGCTGGACGTCGCCGTGCACCGGATTTTGAGCGGACGCCCAAAGCTGAAATACTACGAGGCCGGCATGGACCTGGGCATGTCCTATGACCGCGCAGAAAGCTTCCGGCTTTTTCAGGCGCGTATCCTTGAGGAATACGACAAGATGGTCGACTCCGACAATTTTGTCGTTCTCGATGGGACACTGCCGGTGAACAAACTGCAGAAGCAGATGCGCGATCTTGTTGCCTCAAAAATTGACCTGAAGCGATTCGCCCCCGGCGCGCCCGAAGCGGAGTGAGCATGTCCGATCAGGAAAAAGAAAAGGCCCCAGCCGTCGCCAGTCCAGCGGAGACCGCGCCTGCCGAAGCCCCGCTCTCCCCCGCAGCCAAATCCGCCGCCCCGGAGGAAGCGTCTTCGCAATATTTTTTTGGCGAACCGCTGGTCGGTTTCGATCCGAGCGAAATTACAGGCTCCCTCATCGTCATCGAAGGGATGGACGGATCGGGGCGTTCGACTCAGATCGCTTTGTTGCAAGAGTGGCTGGAGTCGGAAGGTTTTGCGGTGCAAACCAGCGGGCTGCGGCGGTCGAATCTCGTGGGCAGGGACATCGACGAACTCTTGGCCAAGAACGCTGTCACGCGGCTGACATTGGCACTCATGTACGCGACAGATTTCTTCGACCAGGTCGAGCATCGCATCCTGCCCGCCCTGCGCTCGGGCACGGTAGTTCTAGCGGACCGTTTTATTTTTACTTTGATCGCCCGCGGCGTGGTCCGCGGAATCAACCGCGACTACCTGAGCGGGCTGTACGCCATGGCATTGCGGCCGCATTTGACGTTTTGGCTCAACGTGCGCCCGGAGACGGCTTTCGCCCGTGAATTCAAGAAGGCCCAGGCCATCAGCTACTGGGAGGCCGGTCGTGACATGTCGCTCTCTCACGACCTGTACTGGTCGTTCATCCGCTACCAAACCATGATCAAACGTGAGTTCGAGGTGATGGCCAAGCGGCACTCCTTCATCGAACTGGATGGAGAATTAAGTGTCTCGGCGGTGAACAAGCAACTCCGTCAGCGCATCGGTGAGCAACTCGGCATTCGCGCAACCAAATACACGCCGTCGGCCGCCCTCGCGCATCTCTGGCGGTAACTTCCGAAATGTCCGAGCCTGTTCATATCGCCGCAATCGACGCCGGCTCCAATGCCGTCCGCCTTTCCGTCGCGCGCGCCTATTCCGCCCTGGATATCGAGCCCCTGCACACGGAACGCTACCCGCTCCGCCTCGGAGAAAGCGTCTTTGTGCGCCACCGCTTCAGTGAGGAAACCTTCTCGAAGGGCGTCAAAGCGTTCCGTCATCTGCGGGAAGCCATGGACGAGTTCGGGGTAACTCAATACCGCGCTGTCGCCACGAGCGCCTCGCGCGAAGCACGCAACCGCACTGCGTTCGTCCGTCGCATCTGGCAGAGGGCGCGCGTGAGACTCGAAGTCATCAGCGGCTCGGAAGAATCGCGGCTTGGAAGAGAAGCAGTGACCGCGGCGCTCGGGCCAGAGCATCCGCCGCGCTGCATCATCGATCTCGGCGGAGGCAGTCTGGAGATTAGCATCCTGCGCGAGCATCTGGTCGAGCACAGCGCGCAATTGCCCGCAGGTACGGTGCGACTCATGACTACCCTGAATATTCCAGGTGTGATTCGTCCTCCGCAGGCCGAACAGGTGCGGCGCTACGTCCGCGCATTGCTCGAATCGCGGCTGCCCTCGCGGCCCAACCTGGGCGATAGCATTGCCGTGGCCGTTGGCGGAAACGCCGAAACCCTGGCCACGGTCGCGCCCGGCCCGCGCGTGCACGGACTTCCCACGTTGCAACTCTCCCTTCTGCGTGAGCGTTTATCCGACATTTTGAAACGCAACGTGCGTGCGCGAATGAAGACGTACGGCGTCCGGCGTGATCGTGCGGATGTGATGGGGATCGCCGCTATCACGTTGATCACTCTGGGCCGTTATCTGAACATCAGAACGCTGATGATCCCGAGTGTCGGGGTGCGCGAAGGCCTCCTCCAGGAAATCGCGCGCGAGGCTTTTTCGCGCAAGGAACCGCATCGCTACAGCGCCGAGGCGCGGCAGCTTCTGATCGGCACTCGCAGTTTCGCTCGCCGGCTCGATTACGACCAGCGCCACTCGGAACATGTGCGCGAGCTCGGCATCCTGCTTTTTGATCAACTGCAGCCCATCCACCATCTGCCGGCGCAATCGCGCGTCCTGCTGGAGGCTGGCGCGCTGCTTCACGATGCGGGTCACATGGTGAGCCACCGCGCGCATCACAAACATGGCGAGTACCTGGCGTTAAATGGAGACATTCCAGGTCTTGAAGGGCATGACCGCGCCATTGTTGCCGCGCTGGTGCGTTATCACAATCGCAAGTCGGACCCCGCGGGGCATCACGCCGCGTATTCGTCTCTAAACAATAATGACAAACGCACGGCCCGCCGGCTTGCCGCGATCCTGCGAATCGCGGAGGCGCTCGACCACTCCCACCGTCAGCGCGCCACAAATCTTCGCGCTTCGTTTCAACGCGGTGCCGTCGGCTTGCAAGTTACGGCGCGCGGCGACGCGGCCGAAGATCTGCTTGACGCCAACCGCAGCGCGGAACTCTTTGAAAAAGAATTTCACGTCAGGTTATTCTTCCGTCAGATGGCGGCATAATATTTCCTGACAAAGTTATCTTCTATATCTCATATTTGTATCCGCGGAGGAAGAATGCAACTTTACGTCGTACGCCACGGGATCGCCATCGACCGCGAAGACCCGAAATGCCCGCCCGATCCGGAACGCTATCTGACGGAAGAAGGTGTCGAGAAGACCGGAGAGGTGGCCAGAGGCGTTGCAGCGCTCGGAGCGACGCCCGACTTATTCTTGTCCAGTCCTTATGTTCGCGCCATGCAGACCGCGGAGATTTTTGCAGCCGTCTTCGAATTCCCCAAACAGAAAATCCGCGCCTCGGATCTGCTTTTGCCCGGAGCCGAGCCTACTCTGTTTTTCCGCGAACTCGCCCGGGATAAGCAGTCGGCGTCCGTATTTTGTTTCGGGCACGCGCCGCACGTGGATAACCTCATCGCCACGGCGCTCGGCTCAAAGCATCACGTCACTTCATTGAAAAAGGCTGGCGTTGCGTTGGTCGAGCTCAGGCGCGTCTCGCCGCCCAGTGGCCAGCTTATGTGGCTCGCGACACCTAAGCTGCTTCGACGCGCCGCAAAGTAACGTAAGACCCAGCGCGGTCTAATAGGAAGCGGCCGTAGAAAACAACGGAACCCGAGGCTCCGGGGCAGGAATTGCCACTACTTTCTCTTGCGTTCCGGCCGGCAGCAAAAGCAACGGCGAAGGCAGGCAACTTTCCAAAAGGTGCTTGCCGGCCGCCAGCCGCGCAGCCGATTCGGCGCTGTCCGTCAGCCCCGGAACGCGCACGATGATCGCATCAACGGATTTTTCAGCGCGCAATCCCACCGGGCTGGAGATGCCGCACTTTCGCAAAGCCCGTGCCAGCCGCAAGGTTCCCGCGAGGATGCGAATATTTCTTTGCTGTATTTCGCTGAGCTTTGCGAAAGCGCCACGCTTTGACCGGGGTTCCGCGCCTCGGTGATAGCGAACCGTCCAGGCCAGCAAATCCCATTCCTCGGCCGACCACCCAGGAGGAATCGTCAAACCGAGAAGAAATCTTCGCGCTGCTTTCCGTCGTGATTTCGAAGTGCCGGCGGCAGAAACCCCGTGAAGCTGCGCAGCCGCGCAGAAGACCCGCAACATTTTCGGATCGACGAAAGACGGTCCGGCCTTTATGCGCCCCAACCTACGAAAAAGAGCTACGGCGATGTGAGCTATCTGCGAACTACGCCGCGGATGAGCATCCGCAGCGCGGGCCGTTGCGCGTAGTCGTGCCAGGGAAGCGGTCCCGAGTCGTTCTCCATGCGGGAGAGCGTGGCGCCATTCATTCCACAAACTGGTCTTGCCCAGGGTGAGCTGCCGATATTTCTCCATCCGTGCTTGCCGCTCGGACTGGATAGTCTCCAGCCACGCTTCCCTTGATTGCGCCGCGCTTGAAGTTGCCCCCTTCACGACGCCAGTCAAAACATCGAGGTCGTGCACTTCGCCAAGAATATCCTGCACCCGCTTCAGTTTCTCGCTCCAGGCGGCATGATGTTCAGGAAGAAGATTTTCCACCGTGTAGCGAAAACGCTTCAAGCCGATGCGCAGTGCATGCCAGGGTTTCGGTTTTCCCGTGCGTAGCGCGTCGCCGTGAAGTTCTCTGGCTTCGTGGTAGCGTTCCAGGGCAACGCATTCCGCCACCAGGCTGCCCGGCGGTACCAGCCGCACGCGTTGCCGAAGCGTCCGTCCAAGGCGCTTCCAGGTCTTCTCGTCAAATCGTTCGGCCACATTCAGTGCTTTATCACGAAGCTCTTGTTGTTTGCTTTGAAAACGTGCCAGCAATTCGGCGCGCACTGGGTCGTTCTCCGACCCCAGGCGCTTGATCCAGTCTTCCATCACTTGAGCATCCCGCAGCGCTCCCAGTCCTCGAAAGAGTTTGCGTGCCACTTTGCGCTTCTCGTGCCAGGCAGGGTGCGGGTCCACCTCTTCCATTACCGAAGCGATGGACCGGCAGCGGCGGATGGCCACGCGCAAATCATGCACACTGTCCGCATCGGGCGACGTGCGCAACATCGCAAGCTCTTTCAACACACGATCCATCCAATAGGCGAGTCCTCGGTGCTCTGTACGAGCTCCGGAGGGAAGGGCAGTGACGCTGGCCATGCGATCCTCGGCAGTCCGTTCGTTTGCCCCGGGAACGATGGGGCCCCTGCCGAACGGGTGCTACAGGGTAGCGCTCTCCCCACGCCAAGTCCAGTGGAGGTCAAGGGGGGCCTGTGGAAACCTTGAGCAGCGCCTCCGGGCGTGCTACTTTTACATGTGGCGGCCCGGAGTGGCGGAACTGGCAGACGCAGCAGACTCAAAATCTGCCGAAGCTTTGCTTCGTGTGGGTTCGACTCCCTCCTCCGGGACCATTTCCTTCTTCCAAGGTGCCACGGCTCTCCCCCGTCTGCGGCGCTTCCAATTAATTTTCGAAAAAAGTACCCAAATCTTTCATTGAATCGGTTTAATATTGCCTGCGGCCGTTAGGGCTAAGATGACCTACCCCGGGCCATTAACGGATTAGGGGAATCCGCATGAGGAGAGTTATGTCGCGCCTGTTTTACTTCCGCTTATTTGCCTCCTTCGCCGTACTCTTGGTTCCCTCGCCCTCAGCCTTTTCCGCGGAGCAGACTGGGAAGCTTTATCTGCATGCGAATTGGCAACTTCAGTCGTCGTGTGAGGTCAAGGCAGTAGGGGAACAGATCTCTGCTGTCGGATTCGATGCGAGGGGATGGCACCGCACGGATATTCCCGCCACGGTTGTTGGCGCGTTGGTCGCCGACAAGACCTACCCGGATCCCAATTATGGAACGAACTTGAAGTCAATTCCTGGGATGGACTATTCCTCGAAGAGCCTTTTTGCGAATCAGGATATGCCCCGGGACAGTCCTTTCCGGTGTTCCTGGTGGTACCGTACGGAATTCGCCCTGCCCGCGGACTATAATCAGAAAACGAACTGGCTGCACTTTCTGGGCATCAACTACCGCGCCAACGTTTGGCTGAACGGGCAAAGGGTGGCTGATGCCGCCGATGTAGTGGGAATGTTCCGCACCTTCGAATTCAACGTAAGCAAGTTTCTCCACCCGAGCGCGCCCAATGCCCTGGCCGTCGAGGTATTCGCCCCCGGGAAGAACGACCTGGCAATGACCTGGGTGGACTGGAATCCGACTCCTCCCGATAAGGACATGGGCATCTGGAAGGAAGTTTTTCTATCCTCCAACGGTGAAGTCTCGGTTCGAAATCCTTTTGTTAGCTCGGCGCTGGATTCGGAATACCAGACCGCCGCGCTGACCGTCTCCGCGGATCTGCGCAACGATTCGAACCGCGCCGTGCAGGGCACTCTCCGCGCCCAGGTCGCCGGCGTCGAAATCCGTCAACCGGTCGATCTTGCACCCTCCGAAACAAAGACGGTCCGTTTCAAGCCGGACCAATTCCCCCAATTGAAACTTCAGAGCCCCCGCCTCTGGTGGCCCTACCAGATGGGCGAGCCTTATCTTTACTCCGCAAAAATATCTTTCGAAATCGGCGAAAAAGTTTCCGATTCCGCTACTCTCCAGTTTGGGATTCGTGAAGTCACCTCGGAGCTTACCGACAAGGGCTATCGGCTATTCAAGGTCAATGGCAGGAAGGTTCTGATTCGTGGAGCGGCTTGGGCGCCCGACATGCTCCTCCGCTGGTCTTCGCCGCGCCTGGATGCCGATTTGAATTACGTCCGCGACATGGGCCTGAATACGATCCGCCTGGAAGGAAGAATCGACCGCGAGGAATTTTTCGAAAAGACAGACCGCTTGGGCATTCTGGTGATGCCTGGCTGGACCTGTTGCGACGCTTGGGAGAAGTGGAAAAACTGGAAAGCCGAGCAGTACAAGGTTGCTGGGGAATCGTTGAGGAGCCAAATCCAAATTCTTCGCAATCATCCGGGCGTGCTCTTGTATGGCAGCGACAATCCCCCGCCGGCGGATGTCGAGAAAATGTACCTGGCCATCCTCCAGGATTTGGATTGGCCGAATCCCTCGCTCTCTTCGGCGTCGGAGCAGTCGGCCAAAGTGAGTGGAAAGTCCGGCGTGAAGATGACTGGGCCGTATGAATATGTGCCGCCCGTGTATTGGCTCGCGGACAAAGAGGCGGGCGGGGCTTACGGTTTCAACACTGAGACCAGCCCGGGCCCGGCGATTCCCACCCGGGAAAGTCTGGAGCGATTCATTCCCAAGGAGCATCTGTGGCCGATCGATGACGTTTGGAATTTCCACGCGGGTGGCGAGCGCTTCACCAACGTGAACATCTTCACCCACGGATTGAACCGGCGCTATGGAAAAGCCACGTCGCTGGACGACTACGAACGCAAAGCGCAAGCGGTGGCCTATGATGGCCAGCGCGCCATGTTCGAAGCCTACGGCCGCAACAAGTACACTGCGACAGGCGTCATCCAGTGGATGCTCAACAATGCCTGGCCCTCGCTCATCTGGCATCTCTACGATTACTACCTGGTTCCCGCGGGCGGCTACTTCGGCACTAAGAAAGCCTGCGAACCCGTGCACGTGCAGTATTCCTACGACGACAATTCCGTTGCCGTGGTCAACGGCACCTATGAATTGCTGAAGGGCCTGAAAGTCAGTGCCAAGATTTACAATCTGGATGCGAAGGAAAAAGCTTCGCGCGAAGTGGTCATTGACCTTGCGCCGGACAGCACCAGCCGTACCTTCGAATTGCCAAAAGTTGACGGACTCACGAAAACGTATTTCCTGCGGCTGAACCTTCAGGATGCCGGCGGGAAGCTGCTCAGCGATAACTTCTATTGGCTTTCCACAAAGCCAGACGTGCTCGACTGGGCGAGGAAGAAAGACACCGTCTACACGCCGCAGTCTGAGTTTGCTGACTTGACGGGACTGAATGACCTGCCGCAGATCAAGCTTGAGGTCAAGGAGGCACACCAGCAGGAAGCCGGGAACAGCGTCACCCGAGTCAAACTCCGAAATCCAAGCGAGAGTCTCGCCTTCATGGTTCACCTGAAAATAACGCGCGGCAAGGGCGGGGAAGAAGTGGTGCCAATTTATTGGGAGGACAACTATTTTTCGCTCCTTCCAGGCGAGCAGCGCGAGGTGACCGCGAAGTACGATTCGTCGACCCTTGAGGGGAAAGAGCCCGTGCTCGCTGTGGATGGCTTCAATATCGTCCCGCTGAGCGTGTCACCGCTAGCATCCACGTCTAGGTAGGTGGGGAAGTGATTGCAGCCGAGCTTCGCCTGGAGACCTCCGCCGGTGCACGAAACTACTCAGCCAGACGAGCCGTCTTCAGAAGATTCACGAAACGCGGATCGGAACGGATTTCGTCGTACACGGGATCCATCTTGAGAAAAACGATCCAGTAGGATCGCTCGTCAATGCCCTTTCGAAGCCATTCGATGGCTTCGTCAATCTCACCGAGTCCCAGGTGAATGCGCGCGATCATGGGTGAGGCAACGTAGCGCCCACCCGTATGTATCTTCATCTCCGCGAGAATGCTGCGCGCAACCGCCACTCTTCCTGCCTTCGCATAGGCATGTGCCAGCGCCGGCCGGCCTTCGCGATTTCCAGAAAGCTGTACCGCTTTTTCAAAAGCCGCGATGGCCTCCGAGTACATCCCCTTCTGAACGCACGCCCGGCCAAGATTGAACAGAGCAGGAAAAAAGCGCGGCTCCTGCTCGAGGATTCCCTTCAAATGGGCGATCGCCTGGTCGTATTGGCGTGCAAAAAAGTACGGGTCCGCTGCGCCCATGCCGATGATCAATGAAAGCGGATCCAATTGCCGAGCGATCTCATTCTCGGCGTGGGCCTCTTCCAACCGGCCCATCGCACCTAGAAAGGACGCATACCACTGATGTGCGGTGGCGTAGCTCGGATTCAGTTCGATGGCGCGGAGAAATTCCTGCTCCGCTTCGAACCAATCCCATTCGAACCAGTAGCGCACCAGCCCCATGGAAGCATGCGCCTCTCCAAGCGTATCGTCGATTCGCAGCGCTCGAGAGGCTGCCTCCGCCGCGCGTTGACCCGCCTCGCGTGGAGAAAGGGCGCCGAACCAGCAGAGCAATCCGCTGCAATCCGCGATTCCATAAGAGGCACGCGCACAGTTGGGGTCCAAGGAAAGAGCCTGTTCGAAACAAGCGATCGCCTTCGTCAGCGCATCCTCACTCCGTTGGCCGGCGAAAAACCTCCCGCGTAGATAAGCTTCGTGCGCCGCGGGGTCCGCAGCGCTACGTGCCGCTTCTTGACCGGGCAATAACTCCACAGCCAGCGCCTTAACCGCTTGGCGCGCGACTTCGTGCTGAACTGCCAGGATGTCGCGCAATTCACGATCGTAACTGGCAGCCCACAAATGACTCTGGTCGCGCGCGTCGATCAGCTGTGCCGTGATGCGGACGTTTGACTCCTGGCAACGCACGCTTCCTTCCAGCACATACTCAACGCCAAGTTCACCTGCAATTTCACCGATTGATTTCTTAGTGCCTTTATACTGGACCGCCGAGGTGCGCGCGACGACGCCGAGTCTTTTGGGATTCAATTGGCCGAGATGGGAAATCAATTCTTCGGTCAGCCCGTCGGCGAAAAACTCTTGCTCGGGGTCGCCGCATAGATTTTCGAAGGGAAGCACAGCCAGCATCCTTTTTGCGGCGTACCCCTGGTTGCGGCCCGGCCTCTCCACCGGTGCGATGAAGCGATAACCCACACGCGGAAGGGTCTCCACAAAGCGGGGGCTGTGCGGAGAATCTCCCAGGAGTTCACGAAGCTTGTTGACCGCGGTGTTGAGGCTCTGCTCGTAGCCGACGTGTGTGTCAGGCCAAAGTTTCTCGCAAAGGCTCTTGCGGGTCACCACCTGGCCGGGGCGCTCGAGCAAGAGTTCCAGAATTTGAAAGGGCTTCTCTTCCAGGCGCACACGCAGTCCACGCTTGCGGAGTTCGCGCGCCTCGAAATCCACCTCGAAGGTGGCGAAGCGCACCGCTAGGCCCGCAGGTTTGCTGGTCATCGTACCCAAGTCTTATTTCCGTTCGGGTAAATCCTCTCGGGGTGAATCTGCCTTCCTGCTTAGACGTAAGAACCCCGCGTAAGTCTCACACAAAGAATCAACTGCACGTCTAGCAGGACTTGTTCCCGTCTTGATCTATTCCCTTCCAGTTTGAGGCATCCAAGCTCAAAGGACACGCAAGGGCGCACTACCGGCGCTAAGTCGTTCCTGTTCTTCCGGTTCCGTTGATTTGGATAAATTTTGAAAATTGCAAACAAGGAATTTCGCGATTGGGGTGGTGGGGAAAGACTCGTTCCAGCAACCTTCTCACCGGTGTGAGGGAGGGGCCCTATCGTGAATTCCGAATATTGAGAGGAGCTATCTTAAATTCATGCGTAGAATTTTCAAGTTGCTTACGGGCCTTCTTTGCCTTTCTTTTCTCTGCCGTACCTCCGCCTATGCCCAGGCAAACAGCTATGCCCAACAGAATCTGGTAACCGATCCAAGCCTTGCAGGGCCCAACAAGGACCTCAATTTACTCAATCCTTGGGGCATATGCATCATTCCTGGCGCTCCATTTTGGATCGCCGACAACAATAGCCCCGCTGGCGTCACAACCCTCTACGACAGTACCGGCGCATCCCAGGGAAGCTTTACGGTCGCCCCGCCAAAGAACAGCTCGAGTCCGGCCACACCCACGGGATGCGTCGGCAATGTGGCGATGACGGGATTTAATGTCACCGTGCCAGGCGGCGCTCCGGCCTCCAGTTTATTCATCTTTGATACGGAGGATGGAACCATCTCAGGTTGGAATGGCAACGGCCCGTCCACAATCCTTGTCGTGGACAACTCCGCCACTTCCACGAGTCCCACCACCGCTGTCGGCGCCGTCTACAAAGGACTCGCGTTGCTCACAAATACCACCGGATCCTTTCTACTTGCCGCAAATTTTCATTCAGGGCAGGTTGAAGTTTACGACAGCAACTTCCACCTCGCTCAGCTAACGGGTACGTTCACGGACCCAAACCCGCCGCCACCAATACCAGCCGGGGCGAACTCTCCTGGATATGCTCCCTTCGGCATTCATGTCATCACCGTTAACAAACAGCCCATGGTCGTCGTGACGTATGCATTGCAGAACTCACCCGCCAAGCACGATCCTCTGAAGATCGCCGGAACGGGATTCGTGGATCTATACGATGCCAACGGTGGCTTCGTTCGCCGCGTCACTTCGGATACCCATTTGAACGCACCCTGGGGTGCCGTGGTGCCGCCCGCAAATTTCGGGCAATTCTCCGGCAATTTGCTGATTGGAAATTTCGGCGATGGCGCGATCAATGCCTTCGATCTGACCTCTGGCAATTTTATCGATCAAATGAAGCAAGCCAATGGCACGGTCATTACCAACCTCTCGCTGTGGGATATAGTGTTCGATTCCACAGGTATGACCGGCAAGAATGCCCAAACGATGTACTTCACCGCCGGGGGCATGAACGAAGAACAGGGCATTTTCGGAGCCATTACGGCAAATCCTGCCGCGCCCCCAGCAACCCCGGACTTCAACATCTCTGCATCTCCAACGACACTGACCATCACGGCGGGACAACCTGCTTCCTTCACGGTTACCGTCGGCGGCCTTAACGGCTTCAGCTCCGCCGTCAATCTTGCCTGCTCGGGCCAGCCTTTGGGTTCCGCCTGCACTCTGTCTCCCACGTCCGTCTCGCCGGCGAGTGGCGGCAAGGTAACTTCCATGGTGACGATAGCCACCTCTTCGAACCCATATCAGTTGATGGCGTCGGGAAAGGCAAGCAATCCGGCCTCTGTGGTCTTTGCCATGTTGTTGCCAATTCCCGCCGTAGGCTTCCTCGGCCTAATGATTGGGGGATCAGGGGACAAGCGGCGCTTCCAACATAGAAAGTGGTTGCAACGTCTCACAGGCAGCCTCTTACTGTTGATCGCCACGGTCTGTCTGCTGGGAGCCACCGGTTGCTACAGTAAAAAAGCCGGCACGGGCACTCAGCGCGGCATGACCACCGTGATGATTACCGGCACTTCAGGCAGCATCACCCATTCGACCAGCGTAGCCGTTACTGTTCAATAGAACGAAGTGCACCCGACCTTGTACAGATCGGCGTTCATTTACTTCCGGGAAGCGGCTTCTGGGGGCCGGCTTCGGGAATCCTTGAACCATTTCAACACCCTGGCATCAAAGAAGCGGGCATTCGTTTCCATGAATTTCGGGCCCACACAGGTCTTTCGGGGCCTACGAGGCTCGAGGCTCAAACTAAAAGGAGAAAATCGATGAAGAAATCCAGCAGTGTGCTTCAAAACAAGACCAATCGGCGTTCCTTCTTGAAGAGCGGGACGGTGGCAGGCGCAGCGACCTTGGGTGCCGGGTTGCTGCCCGCTCGTGTGTCCGCATTCGAAAGGGATGACGACGACCGCGCACCAATCACAAAGGGCGACATCGCCATTCTGAAGTTTCTGCAAGCCTTGGAACAAGTCGAGGCGGATCTGTGGATTCAATACTCGGAGCTCGGGGGAACCCAGGACAACGAAGTCTCCGGCGTCAATGGCGGAAACCCGGCATACACGGCGGCGCTAACAATTCTTGATGGCGACATGCCGCAATACATCCACGACAACACGGACGACGAGATTAGTCACGCGGCGTTTTTGGGAAAGTATCTGGAGTCAAAGGGTGAAAGCGCGGTCAGCCTGGAAGCCTTTCGTCACTTGCCGACCAGCAAGGCGGCCGGAGCGGACCAGAACTTCAAGGGCGACGGTG
>Ga0307477_10000723_pt1 | contig 32918 bp, 31 predicted proteins | sample atmos_gasesECM2C_FD_203316 | JGI IMG/M metagenome (GOLD analysis project Ga0307477, IMG submission 203316) | Hardwood forest soil microbial communities from Morgan-Monroe State Forest, Indiana, United States - atmos_gasesECM2C_515 | ecosystem: Environmental > Terrestrial > Soil > Temperate...
CTATAGGGGATGTTGTACTGCTTCCTGAACGCGGCGTGGGAGAAGGGACTGTCGCAGCTCACGCCGAAGACGACCGTGTCGCTCCCGCCCTGAAGCCGCGGCAGTTCCGGGCCGAACGAGCAATGTTCCTGCGTGCAGACGGGCGAAAAATCCATCGGGTAAAACAGCAGCACGACTTTCTTGCCGCGAAGATCGGCAAGCTTTACGGTGTTCTTGTTCTCGTCCATCAAGGCAAAATCGGGTGCTGGGTCGCCGGCCTTCAGGGGTTCATTCTCCATGACGATCGTACTCCTTCGTGGTTGAGAGGCGGATCGTAGTGGGACCTTCGCGTATGGGCAACCGGCGTCACCAGCCGTGCCGGATTACTATAATCCGGCGGCTCATGAAATTCGGACGGATCAAGCGACAACACGGGCGCGTGGGCGGGTTGGACGAGATTCTCAATCGCATCGTTCGCGAATGTCCGCACGTGACGCGGATCGTGCCGGGACGGATCAAAGTCCGCCGCGGGCGAACGCCTCCGTCGTTCAAGATACAGTACCCCACGCAAGCCGGACTTAAATGCCTCTTCACCAGCACCGGCAGCGTCCAGGAAGTCTTTTTGATCTGCTCCGACATGGAAGGGGCCAAGGCGTGGCTGATGATGCAGGGAATTGCGGAGCCGCCGTGAACGCACGAGCAAGCGGGTCGGTAGCGATGGCGGTGGCGCTGCTTCGCCGCGGCGGGCTGGTAGCATTCTCCACCGAGACCGTCTACGGGCTTGGCGCGGATGCGACCAACGTCGCGGCGGTCGCAAGAATTTTCGACGCCAAGGGCCGGCCGGCCACCAACCCGCTGATCGTACACGTCGCCGACGCGGAGAACGCCCGGCGATTTGCGCGTCACTGGCCCCCCGCGGCAAGCGAACTGGCCCGGCACTTCTGGCCGGGGCCGCTCACCTTGGTCCTGCCCAAATCCCCGGTGATCGTCCCGCAGGTTACTGCCGGCCTGGAGACGCTTGCGCTGCGGGTGCCGGACCATCCGCTGGCGCTGCAACTGCTGCGCGAATTCGGCGGCCCGGTGGCCGCTCCCAGCGCCAATCGTTCCAGCCGCGTCAGCCCGACCACGGCCGAGCACGTCAGGCGCGAACTGGGAAACACGGTCGATCTGATACTCGACGGCGGACCTTGCCGGGTTGGCATCGAGTCAACCGTGCTTGATCTAACCACGACCCCGCCGGCGATTTTGCGCCCGGGCAAAATCTCGCGTGGCCAGATCGAGCAGATCATCGGGCGTGTCGAGTTGCCTGGTGGAAATACCCCGGTCGATCAGGCCGCCTCGAGTCCGGGCCGGCAGGCGGTGCACTACGCGCCCACCGCGGCAGCGTTCCGGTTTGAGACCGAGGAGGCTTCGCACGTCGCGGGCCGGCTTCGCGCGAATCCGCAAAGCGCGACGGCGGTCCTGGTCCTCGACGGCTCGCTTGCCTTGTCGGAGCTTGAATGCTTGGCGCCCCCGGCGCAATTGAACCTGATGCCTGCCGAGGCGGAGTCGTACGCGCGGCGTCTCTATGCCGCATTACACGAGGCCGATGCAAAAGGCGCTGCGGAAATCTTCATCGAAATGCCGCCACCGGATGCGCGATGGGACGCTGTTCGCGATCGACTGCTGCGCGCCACGCGGCCGCTATGAGGTGATCCTGACAGTCCGTCAAGGAACATTTGGATCGTTGTAATCGGGCGTGTGGCAAGCCTGGTTATCGGCCAGATCTGTGTGTCCGTCGAAGTACAGCACGTTGCCCATCTGCCGGTTGACGGTTTTGGTTCCGTAGCCGTTGATGTCGGCAACCTGCGAGCTTCTGGTCCCGTGCCGCCCGGCGAGCGTGTCACGGTCGGTCTTGTACCAGAAGATATCGTCGTCGGCGTTCTCGTTCTCGTCGTAGACGATGATCTTGCGGGCTGGATTGCGGACCTGCTGGAAGGTCATCGACGGATACGCGGTGCCGAGGAACCCGTTCATCGAGAAGGTCAGGGGATACTTGGCGCCGCCCTGAAATCCAAGCTGATTTTCCGGCGGCGCCGCGGGACAACGGAATGCCTGCCGCAGGTCATTTCCCTTGAGTCCCAGATACGAAGCCAGGGCCGACTGGTTGATGTCGCGCCCACCCTGCCAGAAGAGCCAGTTGGAACTGCTCACGCCGCTGGCCCGGCAGGTTGGCATGTGACCGTCGTTGTCCAGGGTATAGCTGTGGAACGCCTGGCCGATGGCGCGAAGCCGCCCGGCACATTGCACCTGAAACCCCGCCTGACGCGCCAAGCGCACGGCGGGCAGCAAGATCGCCGTCAAAAGCGACAGCACGGCGATCACAATCACCAACTCGGTCAGCGTAAATGCGTGTCGGCGCCTGGCGCACATGGCGGCGGCCATTATAACCGATTCACGGCTGGTAATGCTGCGGATCGTGGGCAAACGCGCGAGTGACGAATTCGACGTGGGTGTCGGTAAAGACCACGTTGCCTCGCGCATCATTGGAAACAGCGCTGTGGTGCATGTCATGACGATCGGCCAGATCGTCGTTGATGGAGCCTATTTGCGGCGGCGGCACCCAGGCGCCGTCGATCACCGCATCGGAGCTGCCGTCAATAAGCAGAATCTTGTCGCTGGAATTTCTCACACTCGACAGACGGCAGGGCATTCCGATCAAACAGCAGTCCCAACGCTGGATTTGCGTGAAGGGATTCATCATGTAGCTGTAATAGTAAACTTGACGAAGCATGGCCCCGATTGATTGATGCTCCTCCCACTCATCCGATGGGCAGCGAAAAACGGATGGGTCGGCCCCCGTTCCCAGATACTTGATCAGGGCTCCCTGCTTAAAGTCGTCGGGGGTCTGGCCGCTCCACCAGATCCAGTCGGAAGGCTGCTGCGGCTGCACCCCAAGGCTCGGGAAGAATCCGTGGTTATCCTGGCAATACCAGTTGACGGCCGTCGCCAGCGCGCGGAGGTTGTTGGCGCACTTGGTCTTTCGCGACTGCTCGCGCGCCCCGGCGAGTGCCGGCATCAACAGGCCCATCAGAAGCGCGATGATGCCAATGGTAATCAGCAGCTCCACTAACGTGAAACCCTTGCGCCGCATGACATGCTCCTTCCACCCCACTTAGCGACCAGGCGAGTTACAGAAATGCGCACGCGCCGAACTAACCGCCCGACGCACACAAACGGTGAGCAATTATACGGAAAGCGATGGGGCCTGCAAACGCAAAACACTTTCTGCAAAAATTGCATCCGCGTTTCGTCGCCTTATCCCGGCACGTTGCCGAGGCATTCCGATCGGGTTTCCAGCCACAGACCCAGGCACAGGACCGACCAGCGGAATTGCGCCTGCTCCCAGGAAAGATCGACGCCACCGGCCCGAAGAGCGTCGGCCGCGCCCGGCAAAAGCGCCAGCAACGGGCTTCCCAGCGCGGTGACTCGGTCAATCAGATGCAACACTTCCGGCCGCCGAATCCAATTCGCAATCGGCCCCCCGAATCCCTGTTTTGGGCGGCCGGCCAGTTCTTTAGGCCATAATGAGCCGCATGCTTCCTTCAGTAACGGCTTGAGCTGCGAGTCTTTAAAGCGCAACCGCCAGGGCAGGGCCAGCACGAACTCCACCAGGTCCACGTCGAGAAACGGCGCTCGCACTTCCAGGCTGTGTGCCATGGCGGCCCGGTCCACTTTCACGAGGATATCGCCAGGAAGGTAGCAGCGGACATCGAAGTCGGTGGCGCGGTCCATGCCGCGGACCGAGCCTGGAGGAAAGAAGTGACGGCGGAGAATTTCGTTGCCGTCCGGGGCGCGGCCTCCCCAAAGCGAAGCCCGATCGCGATTGACCAGCGTTGCCCAGCCCAGATGCCGGTCCCATAGCTCAGGATAGCGAACCACTTCCGGCGAGCACGCCCGAACCGCCGCGTCGCGCTGCTCAGCAACTGGCAGGCCAAGCTTCGCCAGCACGCGCAGCACCAAAGCCCGGACCCGTCGCACCAGCAGCGACGACTCGGGACCATCCGGTGCGAAGCAGGTGGGTGTACCAACTGTAACCGCCGAAAACCTCATCCCCGCCGTCTCCGGCCAGCGCCACCTTCACGGTCCGACGGGCAAACCCGCACATCAGGTAGGTCGGGATGTTGGATGAATCGGCGAACGGCTCATCGTATACCTCCGCCATGCGCAGGAGCATCTCGTCCAGCGCGATGTTCATCTGGAGCTCGTGATGATTGGTCTTGTAGACGTCGGCCACGGCGCGGGCGTAGGGCAGCTCGTTGATCAGGTCACCGAAGCCGACGGAGAAGGTGGTGACCGGCTGGCGGGCATGCTCGGTCATGAGGGCAACGACCGTGCTGGAGTCGAGCCCACCGCTGAGAAACGCGCCGACCGGCACATCCGCAACCATCTGCCGCTTGACTGCCTGCGCCACCAGCCGACGGATCTCCTCGACCGCTTCGCCGGCGCTGACGGACGGATTCGTTGAATACGCCGGCTCCCAGTATTTCCATTGCCGCAAAGTTCCGTTGTGCCACGCCATCGCCCCGCCGGGCGCAAGCGTATGGATGTTCTCATACACAGTGCGGTCCGGCGGCACGTAGGCCAGGGCCAGGTATGCGTCGACTGCCGTGCGATCGATTCGCGGAGCAACCAGGCCCGAGACCAGCAGGCTCTTGATCTCGGAGGCAAAGATCAAATCGCCCGCGGCCGTTTTCGCCCAATACAGCGGCTTTTCCCCCATCCGGTCACGTGCGGCCATCGCCTTGCGCTCGACGGTATCCCACACCACGAACGCGAATTGCCCGTTGAGATGTTTGGCGCAATCCTGGCCGTACTGTTGATAGGCCCGCAGCAGAACCTCGGTGTCGGATTGGGTGCGGAATTTCCAGCCGAGGCTTTCCAGCGTCTGCCGCAGCTCGCGGTAATTGAAGATTTCGCCGTTGAAGACGACCCAGCACCGTGCGATCTCGTCGGCCATGGGCTGGCTGCCGCCGGCCAAGTCGATGATGCTCAGCCGCGTGTGACCGAGGTCGCACCCGGCCAGACGGATGCTGCGCACGGCGTCGGGTCCGCGATGATCGAGCCGCCGGGCCATGCGGTCGATGACGCCATCCCGCTTCTCGCCCGCCGGGTTGATGATTGCTGCAATTCCACACATGCGTTTTTCCGCTTGAAAAGCTTAGTGGCCCCGCAGCGCACAGTACATCGCCCGCCAGGATTCTCGTGACAGCGGCGCGCCTCGAATCAGCGCAAATGCATGCCTCCGAGCCGTGGCGACGTTCCCAGCTTTTAGCGCCCACCAAGTCCAATTGCGACGATGGTCCAGCGGCCGTAATAGGCGCGGTCCAAGCGCCTCGAAATCCGCAAACGGCAGGCCGCGCCGCTGATGTGCCGCCCTGGCAATCTCCACCACCGTCAGCGCCTGCGACTCGACCTTGGTAAAGCCGACGCTTTCAAAATGCTGTCGGTAGCGCAGGAGTATCTCCTGGAGGTTGGCCAGTTTTCCGACCTCGGCCAAACGCAGAAACAGCTCGTGATCCTGGTTCGTGCGATAGCTTTCGTCGTACCCGCCGATCTTGCGAACCACTTCGGCGCGCATCATGACGGCCGGATGGACCAGCGGCCAGCCCATCTTCATCAGCAGTCCGTCGATCTGGTCGTGATCCGCGACGGTGTCGGGCTTTTCGCGGATCGGATAGCCGTCCGGATCGATCAACATGCACCGGCAACCGATCAGCACGTACTCAGGGTGGTCGTCCAGAAACTTCACCTGTTTCTCGATCCGCTGCGGCAGCGAAAGGTCATCGGCATCCATCCGCGCGATGTACCTGCCGCGGGCAAGCTGCAACCCCTCGTTCAACGAATGGGTCAACCCCTTGTTGACCTGCGTGATAACCCGAACGCGGCTGTCGCGGTTAGCGTAGTCGCGAAGGATCGCCGGAGAATCGTCCTTCGACCCGTCGTCGATAATGAGAAACTCAAAATCCCCAAAGGTCTGAGACAAAATGCTGTCGATCGCGGCGGCCAGGTATTTGCGGCCGTTATATACCGTCATCAAAACGCTGACGGTTGGCGGCTCTTGCGAGACAACTGGCGGCATCATCGTCCTCGCAGCGCACAATAGGTCGCCCTCCACGAATCCAGCGAGAACGGCTCGAGCCGAAGGGCACGCAGCGCATGGCGGCGGGCACCCCGCACGTTTTTCTCCTTCAGCGCCGCCCACGCCCAGGTGAGATAACGCGAGGCTTGCTCGCCGTGGTGGGCAACCGACATGAGCTTCATGTCCGGCGGGACCGGCAGCCCACGGCGCTGGTATGTTTCGATGACGCACTTGCGGCTCAGCTCCGCCTGAATCCGTGGCCGCCGATGGTTGGTGCTGCCCGGATGATTGCGGTACTTCACAAGAATGTCCGGCAGGTTGGCCAACCGCCCCACTTCCGCCAGCCGCAAAAACAGGTCCAAGTCTTCCGACCAAAGGTATTCGTTTCGATACCCGCCAACTTTGTCGATCGCGGCCTTGCGGATCATCGCCGCGGGCTGCGGCATCGACCAGCCACTCCCCTGAAGCAATTCCGCGTCAATGTCGTCATGTGTCAGTTTGTGGCGGCTCTCCCCCACAACCGCCCCATAAGGTTCGATCAATAGCAGCCGCGAACCCACGCAGATCACCTCGGGATTCTCGGCCAGATATCGCACCTGCTTCTCAAACCGCTGTGGCAGCGAAACATCATCCGCATCGGCCCGGGCGATCAGCTCGGCTTGTGCTTGCTGCAAGCCCACGTTGGCCGCGTCGACGATCCCGCCGTGCGGGATTTGCAGGACCTTCATCCGCGGGTCGCGGGCCGCGAACTCACGGATGATCGACAAGGTCTGATCGGTCGATCCATCGTCAACGACGATAAACTCAAAGTCTGCAAACGTCTGCCCCAGAATGCCCCCGATCGCCTCGGCGACATACCGCTGGGCGTTGTAAGCGCCCATCACAACAGAAACGGCTGGAATGTGCGGCATGGCAATTCGATCCGCGGCAAGCGCCGGATTCGTAGCGGTCTCGATCCAATCTACCTCATCGGCTTTAAGGCGGCCATTGCCTGACGAATGGAGGGCGTTTTTGGAGCATATCAATCCCGTCTCTTGCCCTTGTCGGGCGCGCGGATAGAGTATCATGGCCTGATGTCAAGTGAGTCGTCGCGAAATGTTCCGGCATCGGTTGTGGCGGTGGCCGGGTGGCTGCTGCCGGGGGCGGGGCATTGGATGCTGGGACAGAAAGGCCGCGGGTTGACGATCGGCCTGACCATTATTCTGCTCTACGTGGCGGGATTGCTCATCGGCGGGGTACGGGTGATCGAAGTGCCCGGATACGGCGATCACGGCGAACGCCTGGGCTTCAGCCGCCAACCGACAGGCGGCGGCGACCTTCGCGCATCGGTCGCACGGCGAGCCGATCCCGACAGCGCCGACTTGGGCGCGATCACGCAGGCTTCGCTCATGTCGGAGATTCGCGATAAGCCCTGGTACATCGCCCAAGTCTTGGTGGGCCCGCTGAATCTGGCAGCGTCGTGGGGAAGCGTGATCGCCTCGCGCCCGGACGGCGACGATCAGGCCATCGGCGCCCGATCGCACTCGCGTACCAACGAGCTTGGAGTGCTCTACACCGCCGTGGCCGGAATGCTCAATCTCCTGGCGATCATCGACGCCACCGACCGGGCCATTGTCAAAAAAGGGGAAGAACGATGATCTTACCCTTAGGTTGGACGCCGTTTCTGGACCCGATCCCGATCTGGCAGGACCACGTGTGGCCTTGGTTGCTGCTGCCGCTGGCCGCGGCGGTGTCGGTGGTTTACAAGTCGCTCAAATGCCGCTCCTTGCGTCAAGTGCCGCGGGAATCGGCGGTGATCACCGCCATGATCGTGCTGGGCATGGTCGCCGCGGCCATTGTGTTGACGGGACTTGTTCGAGTGCTGGAGTGGTGAGATTGTCAGTTCTCACTCACCACGGTCAATTTTCCCGCTCGGCGGGCGCGGGCCGGTTTGGGGATCAGGCGAATCTCCGCATCCAGGTCGAGAGCGCAGAGGAAGCGAAGCAGGCGCTCGACAGAAAATCCCGCATGCCGCTCATCCATCAGCTTCGAGACGTTGGGCTGCTTGAGACCCATCCTCGCGGCCGCCTGCGTCTGGGTCAGGCCCAGTTCCTGGATTCGCAGCCGCAGCAGGCGGACCAGTTCGGCCTGCACGGGCGGCTCTTCGCCGGGCCGGCCGGCGACGCTCGCGGCGGTAACCTGCTTCATGGTTGCTCTCCTTGCTGATTCGCTCCCGAGCGGCACAACGCTACCCGCAACGCCCGTCCAAAGGCAAACCGCACAAAACACAAGCGCCAATGACGCCGTGCTTCGCACTTGCCGCCAGCCCGCAACATAAGAGACAATGGGGAAATGCAGTTTTGTTGCGCGATCAGTGACGACGAATCGGCCCGCCAAGGCGCCGAAACGGCAATCGGCGAAATTCTCGCCGCCAGCGACGCAAAGGTCGACGCCGTGTTCGTCTTCTTCACCGAGCATTACCGCCGCGAGATGGACGATGTCCTCGAGCGGTTGTGGCTGGAGTTGGACCCGCAGGCGCTGGTGGGATGCTCGGCCGAGGGCGTGATCGGACAGGACCGCGAGATCGAGCGTGAGCCGGGCCTGGCGATCCTGGCGGCACAACTGCCAGATGTGCGCGTGCATCCGTTTCACATCGGCGGGAGAAGCGAGTGGCGGCAAGTCCTCAACGATGAAGAACAGCTTTCCGAGCGGCTGGGCCTGGGACCGCAGACGCGGGCGGTGGTGGCGATGGGTGATCCGTTTTCGACGCCGCTCGATGCGTTCCTGGTCGCGATGGACCGGCACGCCGCGGGCGTGCCGGTGGTCGGCGGCATGGCCAGCAGCGCCCGCCAGCCGGGGGAAAACCGGCTGCTCCGCAACGACCAGGCCCTGTCCGAGGGGATGGTAGGATTGAGTCTCAGCGGCCCAATCGCCGTCGAGACGGTCGTCAGCCAGGGCTGCCGCCCGATCGGAAATCCGCTGGTGGTGACCCGGTCGCACGACAACGTGATCGAGCAGCTCGGCGGCAAGCCGGCACTGCGGGCCCTTCAGGAAACGATCGAGTCCATGCCGGGCGACGAACGCGGGCTGCTCGAAAACGGATTGCTGATCGGCCGGGCGATCAGCGAGTACCGCGAGCGGTTCGGCCGCGGGGATTTTCTGATTCGCAGCGTTATCGGCGTCGAACAGGAAAACGGCGCTATTTCCATCGCCGATTACGTCAGGACGGGTCAGACGGTGCAATTTCAGGTGCGGGATGCGGCCAGCGCCGACGAGGATTTGTCGGTGATGCTCGAGCCGCACCGAAACTCGGCGGCGGCGGGAGGTTTGCTCTTCAGTTGCAACGGCCGCGGCACGAAGCTCTTCAGCGACCCGGCCCACGACATTAGCGCCGCCCGCGGGGCGTTGCCGAAGACGCCGATCGCAGGGTTCTTCGCCGCCGGGGAGTTGGGACCGGTAGGCGGAAGGAACTTCGTTCACGGGCATACGGCAAGCCTGGCGCTTTTCAAGGAACCTCGATAAGTAACGCGCCGGATCCGCGTAATCCCCTCTCCCGTCGGGAAGGTCAGGGTGAGAGCGAAGTGAAAATGGGCCAGAAGGAATCTGGAACGCATTCCGCAGATTCCCCTCACCCCAACCCTCTGCCGGGGGGAGAGGGAGTAAAGAGCAGGGCGCCGGCGAGTTCGTCGGGGCCGCGGTGGCAGGTTGGCGACGATGTGGCCTACATGCTGCCGATGGGGGCATTCCTCGTGCTGACCTGGGCGGGAGGGCACTGGCCTTCGTTGTACATCTCAACCTACATCGCCAAAACTTTCCTGGCCGGCTTGCTGCTGGTCGTGCTTTGGAGGCATTACACGCCGATTCGCTGGAACTACTGGCAATTGGGCATCCTGATGGGAATTATCGGCGTCGCTCAGTGGGTGGGAATGGAGCGGATCCTGCTGCACTTCTGGCCGCACTATCACCTGCTGGACAGCGGCCCGCCGTTCGATCCGACAAAAACGTTCACGTCGCCAGCGGGGATGTGGTCGTTCATCGCGGTTCGCTGGGCGGGCGCCGCGATCGTGGTGCCGGTGCTGGAGGAACTGTTCTGGCGTGATTTCCTGTGGCGGACGATCAGTGCCCCGGCAGACTTCAAGCTGGCCCGGATCGGCGAATGGGATCGCGGGCTGCCCCTTCTGCTGGTGTCGCTGGCGTTCTGCACGGTCCACTTCGAGTGGCTGACTGCCATCGCCTGGGGCCTGATGGTCGGCGGGCTGCTCGTGCTCACGCGCAGCCTGGGCGCGTGTATCCTCATGCACGGCGTCACCAACTTTCTGCTCGGAGCGTATGTGCTGTGCACGCATGATTGGAAGTTTTGGTAGGTGGTTGTCATTTTGTCATTTGTCATTAATCAGTGGTCATTTGTCGGTCGTCAGCAGGCGCCGTAGGTTCTCAACAACGGCGGCATATGGGGCGCGACCGGCCGCGGACCGGCTCCCACAGTAACCGTCTCCAATGTTCCATACTCGAAATATGACGTGATCGTCACCTCCCTGGTCGACCATGGCAGCACGGTCATTCAGACGACCCTGAACGGATCCAGCGTCTATACGAACCAACTGGTGGACCCACGAACACCGGCTACATCGACGGTACGTCGCCAACCTTCATCTACACGCAATCGACCGACACGACGGGCGCGGGGACGGTCAACGGCGATTATGCCCGCTTCACCGGCCTGACCGGCTCCAGCTTCACCATCAGTGAGGACATCCCCAGCGGCATGGTCGCTACTGCCGCCAATCTGTCGAGCATCGAAATCGTCAACACGGCCAGCGTCCCGGAACCGGCGTCGCTGGCGTTGTTCGCCGGCGGCGGTTTCGGACTGTTTTCCCGCCGCCGGCGCGCTTGAGCCGCGCAATCAGGACCACTTCGTAAAAGATCCAATCGTCGCGGGTTGTGGCGTACGGTATGTCGCGCGCGGACTTGCTGAACAACCGGAGCGGCGGCAACGTTGACCTGGGATGCCGCGAATACCGCGGCGGTCGCGGTCGGGGGCGGCAACGTCTTGTTGTAATTCTGGGCCAGGATCACCAAATCGGCGAAGTTCACGGCGCCGTCGCCATTGAGATCACCGGTGGCGAAGGTGCCCGCCCTGCCGTAGTTCTCGGCCATCTTCACCAGGTAACTGAAATTCATGGGGACCGATGAGATCGCGACGTCGCCGAAGACCGGCCCGGCGGCCGCGGGTCCGCCCAAAACCGTGACCGATCCGACGCCGCCCGCCGGTGTGGTGTATGCGTCACCGGGGGGAACGACCTGGCGCACGACGTAGGCGCCGGCAGGGACGTTGCTGAACGTATAGACGCCATTAGCGTCGGTGGTGACGCTCGGCTCACCGCTGTCGAACTGGCCGTTGTCGTTGGTGTCGAGGTAGATAGTGACGCCGGTCAGGCCGCCTTCGCCGTTACCCATCAGGCCGTCGTCGTTGGCGTCGTAGAAAACGCGGCCGACAATGGAGCCGAAGCCGGCGTCGCCCGATCCCACCGACAGCGGGGAGGAGACGCCCATCACCGATGGGAAGTCATCGCTGACGACGCGCAGCATTACATTGCTTCCTGCCTGACGGGCCGTGGGCGTCCAGGCATAGCCGCCGCGCCCGTAGGCATCCATCGTCAGGCCGCTGGCGATGGGGCTCCAGGTGCTTCCGCCATCGGTGGAGATTTGCAGGTCTACGGTCGGATTGGCCACGCCTGAGGGATTGATCGCGGTCAGCCGGAGGCCGCTGAGGATGAGGCCGTTGCCCGCGGTTTTGATGAGCTGAAGATTGATTCCGCTGCCGTCGGACGCGGTCACATCGTAGCTGACTTCGACCGCCTTGTAGGGCCCGCCGGCCGCGGCTTCAATATTGTAATTCGTCGCGACCGTGGTCCCATTCAAAGCGATGTTGAACATACGACCGGGGTCCGCGAAGGCGTCCGGTTCGACAAATTCCAGGCTGATGTGATACGCGCCATCGGGCACCGGGAGCTGATAGGAAAGTAGGTTACCGCTGGTCCCCTCGTAAGTCTGGTAGACCTGCTGGGGCGCCGGATCGGTGACACCCGAGGTGTCGACGGCATGGTCGATCGAGTCTGTGTAGTATTGAGCGGTCTGGAAGGTGTCCGCAAGCCAATTGTCCACGGTCGTTCTGCCCATGTTGATGAGGGCGATGGGAAAGAACGGCGTGAGGCTCCAGGAGCGCCACTGAATCGTCGTCGGCTGCCCGACGCTGAGAGTCTGGGTACCCTCCGGCGCGACGATCTGGAGTTCCTGATTGGGGCTGGGCGTGCGCTGGGCGGTGTTGCCGTAGGCCCCGAGGTCGATTCGCCCGCCGTTCGGCTGTGGCTCGGAGAGGTAGAAGCTGGCAAGGTCTCCGGCATCGACGGCCGGCGAATTGGGCTCGAGCGTGAAATCACCGGCAGCGAGATTGTTGAACAGCGGGTCGGCGGAAAGACTGTCAGCGTCAAAGGACAGTAGGCCGCTCCAGTCGGCGAAAGTGGGATAGGAGTATCCACCCCAGTTGCCGACTTTTCCGGTACCCGTCGTGTACAGGTCGTTGAAATCGCTGACGAAACCGAGTTGGCTGTCGGCTGTGACAAAGATGTCATAGCCGCTGGTTGACCAGAGGATGTTGTTGTCGAGCTTCACGCCAGCCGACGCATTCTGGACGTGTACTGCGTCCCCGCCGGTATCCTGGTAAATCGTATTGTTGAGGATGGAAACGTTATCGCCGCGTTCGACGAGAATTCCGTCGGCGCTGTCATTGTAGATGAGGGTGTTGGTAACGGCGCCGCCAAAGTCGCTGAATTCGCCGGGTGCCACTTCGACACCAATGGGGTTTGCCAAAACCCGGTTCTGGCCGGAGATCTTGCCCCCTTCCAGTAACACGCCGGCGGCGGTGTTATCGAAACTCAGATTACCGCTGGCCGTGCCCCCGTCGTCTACCTCGATCCCAAACTGGTTGTCGTAGACGGTATTGGCGGTGGCGTTGCCCGCGTTGCCGACGAGAATCCCGTCGCCGCTCTGTGCGTAGACGGTATTGCGACTTACAAGCGCGCCGGAGTCGATGGAGACGCCCGTGCTGTTGTGATAGGCGGTGTTGTCCGAAATCGATACGTCTCCGCCGCCCACAAAACCGGTATTGCAGTCGAGCGAGGTATTGCCAAACGCCTCTGTGCCATTGCCACCGACGCCGATTCCGGAGGTACTGCACTGGGAAGCAGTGTTTTCCGTGACGATACTGGAAGGGCCGTCAGCATTGATCCCGATCGGCTCCGAGTAGACGGTGTTACCGGCGATGTCGGCGTTACTGCCGGGCGCATCGGTCCCGAAGGCGGTATTGCCGTAGGCGAGGCAGTTGATGATCGACGCATATGTGCCGGTTGAAAGGATGCCGTCGGCGGCACCGGTCACCGCCAGGTCTTCGATCGTGATGTTGGACCCTTCAACGTCAATGGCATCTGCGCCGCTGACAGCGCTGGCCCAACTGAAAACGGCGGAATGATCGGCCGGCCCGGTAATGGTCAAACCGCTGTTGAATGGGGCGATGACGGCGCTGCTCAAGAGCGAATAGGTTCCGCTGGCGACATGCACGGTGGCGCCGGCGCCGATGTTGGGGAAGGCCCGCAGCGACGCCGCCAGAGACTGGATCGCCGTGGCGGGAGTGCGGCCGTCGTTGAGATCGGAGCCGGTTGGCGCAACGTAATAATCGTTGCCCACTCCGATCGAGAATGGGGCCGAGGTGCCGACAATGCTCGGATAGTCCTCGCTGACCACCCGCAGCAAGGCGTTACTTGAGACCTGTGCGGCAGTGGGAATCCAGGTAAAGCTGCCGCGTCCGTAGACGTCCATCGTGAGCCCGGCGACAACGGTGCTCCAGGTGTTTCCACCATCGGTGGAAAGCTGGAGGTCCACCTTCGGGTTGAGAAGTCCAAGCGGATTGGCGGCGGTGACACGCAGGCCGTTGAGAATGGCGCCATACCCAATGGTGTCACGGGTGATCAGTTGCAGGTTGATACCGCTTCCCCTGGACGCGGTAACGCTAAAGGTGGCTTCAACTGCCGTGTTGTAGCGATCTCCGGCCTGGGCGTAGATATCGTATTTTGTGGCAACCGTCGTCCCATTGAGCACGATGTCAAAAAGGCGTTGAGTCGACGCGCTGGTATCGGACTCGGAAAACTCGAGGCTGATGTTGTAGGTCCCATCGGGCACGGGTAACTGATAGGCGAGGATCGGTGCAGTATCACCACTCTGGAAGACCTGCGAAGGAGGTGGATTACTTACGCCGCTCGTATCGGTGGTTACGAAAGTGGACGTCTGTGTCTCTCCACTGGTTCGAAACACATCGGCAAGCCAGTTGTCCACAGTTGGCCCTCCCATGTTGATCAGCGCAACCGGGGCCGATTGCGTCAGGCCCGAGGAACGCCATTGAATAGTTGTCGCCTGACCGGCAGTCAGCTCATCCAATTCCGTTGGAGAAACGAATTGCAATTCCTGGGCGGGGCTGGGAGTGGCCTGCGGCGTGCCGCCCTGCGCGCCCAGATTGATCCGTCCGCCGTCAGGCAGCGGCTCCTGGAAGTAGTAGCTCGATGGATCTCCCGCATCAATCGCCGGCGAGGTGGATTTGAGCGTCAGGTCATCGTTCGCCGGGTCATTGAACTGCGGATCGGCCGAAATGCTGTGGGCGTCAAAGCCGAGCGTGCGATACCACTGAGCTTGGGAGGAAAACCTCATGCCTTGCCAGTTCGCCAGCTTCGCCGTCCCCGTCGCGTACAGATCGTTGTAATCGCTGGCAAAGCCGTTCTCGCTGTCAGAAGAGACGTCAATGTCGTATCCCCCGTTGGTCCAAAGGATGTTGTTGTCGAGTGTGATATTGGAGGAGGCGTTTTGAAGCTGGAGGGCATTGCTTGCGCCGGATTGGTAGAACGTGTCATTATCACAAACGACCTTGGATACGCCCTTTTGGATACGCATGGCATTACCGCCGCCTTGAACGATGAGCGTGTCGTTGTCGGCGGTGACGTTCGACACGTTGTCCTCCAGTGCAAGAGCATCCCCTCCGCCGCCCTAGACGATGAGGGTGTCATTGTCAGCCATGACATTCGATATGCCGTTCTGCAAACTCATGGCGTCGCCGCCGGCGGTTTGGACGATGAGCGAGTTGTTGTCAGCAATGACACCGGAAATGCCGGTCTGAAAGCGCAGGGCGTCGCCCGCGGCGCCTTGAAGGTGAATTGTGTTGCCGTCAACAGTCACGTTGGATGCGTTGTTCTCGACAAACAGCGCGTCCCCCCCGGCGCCCTGAACGAGAATGGTGTTGCTGTTGACCGTGATATTTGAACCGCCCTGGATAAACACCGCATCACCCCCGCCGGCCTGAGTGATCGTGTTGTTGAGAACGATCAGCCCCTGGTCCTGGGCCCAAATGCTGTTGGAGCTATTGTCGTCGATGACGTTGTCCTGAATGGCCCCCCCTCCGTTGCCCTTGAGGTATCCGGCGTAGTCATAGCCCACCTGCACGCCGATGGCATTCGAGTAAATCTGATTCTGTCCGCTGGCGACGCCCGCATAGAGCAGAAGCCCTGCGACGGTGTTGTCATAGAGCCTGTTGCCGCTGGCCGTTCCGCTGTTCAACACGATCCCAAACTGGCTGGAGTAGACGGTGTTTTGGCTGGCCACGCTCCCGGCGATTGTGCCGCCGGTCAGGACAATGCCGTAACCGCTCTGGCCGGACACGGTATTGCCGCTCACGGTGGAGTTACCGACCAGGATTCCTGTGCTTCCCTGGCTGATTGCGTTACCTGAAATGAGATCCGACATTCCCACCGCATCGATGCCGGTAGCACAATTGAAGACCGTGTTATCGACGGCTTGCGTGGCGGCGCTGGCGTAGGCAATGTAAATGCCGCTCGAGCAGGTGGAGATGGTGTTGCCCTGTACCAAGCAGGTGGGTCCGTCCGTCTCGATACCCGTGGTTTGACTGGTGATCGTGTTGTTGGTGATGAAGGCCGAGGAGCTGAAGAAGTCGAGGAAGATTCCTTCGCTGGCGTTTGCGTTGATCGTACAGCCGGTGACGGTCAGCGAGGGGCTGCCCACGCCGCCGGTGGAGGTGTTGGTGTAGATACCGTATTGGCCGCCGGTGAGGGTGAGGTCCTCGAGGGTGATACTGGAGGCGTTCTGTAGCTCGATCACATCGCCGCTTGCCGGGGAATTGCCGCGGTTAAGGACTGCCGCCGGCCCGGCAGTCGGACCGGCGATAGTCAGGCCGTTGTTAAACGCGGTAAGGACTACGTTGGAGGTCAGCGTATAGGCGCCGCCGGCCAGGTGGATCGTCGCCCCACCGCCGACAAATGGGTACGCCGCGAGCAACGCCGACAGCGACGCCATCGGCGTGGACGGGCTCAGGCCGTCGTTGGAGTTGCTGCCGGTTGGCGAGACGTAATAACCATTGGCCGGATCGTCGCTGGCATTTACGCCGCCTGACCCGATGGCCGCGGAGAGCAACGCGGCGTGCCCGCCGCTCAGCAACCGGCGCGGTTCGAGCGCCTCGGCGACGAACATATGGCTCATCTTCCGCAAATCCGGACCCGAAGGCATGAAGTCCCTCCTCATGCGGCCGGCAGGGATGGAAATGACACCTAAAAGGTCCGCCCACGGGGGCGCAACGCGAACCCGGACAATGGCAAAGACAGCGCTGACCGTCTTAACCTGCCGCAGATCGTTGATATTCCATGAATTTCGCGAAATGACACCAATACATAAGCGGTCCGGGCATTTGCACGCCCGGAACGTTCAGGTAGAACCTTCAACATGGATCGCGCCGCGGCGTGGCAGATCGTGTGCGAGTTCGTGAAGGACCGCGGCCTGCGACGGCACATGCTGGCCGTCGAGGCGACCATGCGGTTCTACGCCCGTCGGCTTGGGCAAGATGAAGAGCGATGGGGGCTGTCGGGGCTGTTGCACGACTTCGATTGGGAGATCCATCCGACGCTCGAGGACCATCCGGCCAAGGGCGCGATGATCCTCCGCCAGCGCGGCGTTGACGACGAGATCGTCTCCTGCATCCTATCACACAATCCCGAGGCGACAGGAGTGCGGCCGGCCAGGGCGATGGAGTTCGCCCTGCTCGCCAGTGACGAAATCACGGGATTGATCATCGCCGTCGCGCTGGTGCGGCCCACCAAGGATATCCGCCAGGCTGAGGTGAAGTCGGTGAAGAAGAAATGGAAGGAAAAAGAGTTCGCCCGCGGCGTGCATCGGGAAGGCGTCGAGGCGGCCACGGCCGACTTCAGCCGCAACTGCTTCGATGGAAAACTCGATCTGTGGGAGCACGTCGGCAACGTGCTGACGGCAATGCAGGGGATCGCACCGGAGCTCGACCTGGATGGAAGGCTCGCCGCGGCGAGCTAGGCTCTGTCTCACGCCACCTGTGGGATCACACGTTTGGCAGCGGCCTCACGCCGAGTCATCTCTTCGCGAAGTTTCGTGCGCGCCTCGTCGTGGTTGGGCAGCCGCGAGATCATCTGGACCACGCGGAATTCCGCCTGGCCTTCGCGCCCCTGAATGACCCAGCCCCAATCGTGCTCGGCAGTCTCGTAGAAAACGGCGCCGATGAAGCTCCCGTCTTCGACGGCAAACCACTCGTGCTCTTCGACCATCAGCCGGGTCATCGGCTTGCACGCGGGCTGAAGCAGATCGAACTGCTCCTTGGTGATCGGTTTCACAGCCATACAACTCTCTCCGCAACTACACTTGTCTACGTCCCAAGCCAGGCGTCGGACCTGAGCGGGCGGTTGCCGTATCTCGCTCTCGGTATCAGTCGGCCGGCCATGGACCTTATCGGCACCAAAGGTCAACGAGTTAATCAGCGGAGATTAGGTAATTCTCGTAATCAATTCGTTATGGGACGGATGTCAGTGGTCCGTTGTTCGTTGTCAGTGGTTAGTTGTTGGTTGTCTGTTGCGCGGGGTTGAAGCCCGACAACGAATGCCGACCGACAACTGACAAATGATTACGGACAAATGACACCTTCCTTCAATCCCTTGGATGAGATTCGGGGTCGTCGTGGCGTTCACGGATATGTTGACTGAGGTCGGTGACAACGGCCCCGCACATGGGACAAGTCTCGGGGCCGCGCGGGCGGGAACCGGAATATCCCGGGCGGCGGTCGCGCGCCTTGCGATGAAAACCCGATCGCTGTTGGGGGCCGCGTTTCTGATCGTGCCGCTGGCGGGGTCCGTTGGACCCGCGGTTCCTTCTCATTGGCGCTTTCCTCGTGACGTCCTGCCCTCCCCTCGCGGTCCGTTAGCATAGCGGCCTTGGCGGCTTGCGGTCAAAGTCTTGGCGCGGTTGAAGTATAATAATCGTGCGATAACCCTTGTGCGTCCGCATCGCTGCCGCTATGTTCTGGCAAGGTAGCAGGGGGCGAAGGAGACGCATCGTGTCTATGAATACTGCTTCGACGGATCTAGCGAGCCGCCTGCAACAGTTGCTGCGGGAGCGTGACGAGCACGCCGGGGCCCTGGCTCGGATCGAGCGGGCGCTGGCCCAGGTGGGCGCCGCCCTCCAGGTGCCGGCAGGTAGCGGCGCCAACGGTCGCCGCCGCGGACGGCCACCCGGCCCAGCCAAGGCTCTTGGAGCCCCGCGCGGCCGGCGCCGGCGGCGAAATTTCGCCGTCACCGGCGACGAGCTGATCCTTTCGATGGTCGGCCAGCGCGGCGGCGCCACGACCCAGGAGGTCAAGGCCCGCTGGAAGTCCGAAGGCCGCGGCGGCACCGCCGACAACGCGCTGAGTAAGCTCGTCCGCGAGCGAAAGCTCCGGCGCATCGCGTTGGAAGATCGGCGCGGCAGTCGATACGTTCTGCCATAGGATGCTGTCCGCATCGATCTCGGGTCAGCTTGTAACTAGCTTGCGCAGCTCATCGGCTATCTGCCGGATCCCCGGGTCCCAGTCGGCCGGATGAGGTTGTCGGAATATCCGCATCGTCGGATACCAGGGCGAATCCGAGCGGTCCAGAAGCCATCGCCAATCAGGCGAGTACGACACTAGCACCCAGACGCGCTTACCCAGTGCGCCGGCCAGGTGTGCTACGGACGTATCGACCGCGATAACCAAATCCAGATTTGCAATCAGAGCCGCGGTATCGACAAGATCCTCCAGTTCCGAAGTCCAATCTCTTAAATCCATCCCCGTCGGCGGATTATGGGCCTGATTTGCCGCGTCGCCTTTCTGCAAGCTGTATAGACGTACGCCTGGTACCTGACCCAAGGCGGCCATTGCCTCCAGCGCAACGGACCGCGTTCGATCTTTCTTGTGGAGCGGGCTACCGGCCCAAACGAGGCCCACTTTGAGTCCTGGCGGCTCGTCAGCCAGGCGCTGTCGCCATTTTTCGGCGAGCTGTGGCTCGGTGAACAGGTAGGGGATTTCCGCCGGGATATTCTCGAGCGTCGTGCCCAGGATTCGAGGAAGGCTCAGGAGCGACAGATGCACGTCAAAGGGCGGCACGGGGTCCGGGTCGCCGATGATCTGCTCGATAGCGCAGCGGCCGCGCAGCAGGCGGGACAAGGCCGGCGGGCAGCGGAGAATCACATGTCCGCCGCGGTCTCGTACCATCGGGGCGTAGCGAATGAACTGAATCGTATCGCCCAGGCCCTGTTCGGCATGCAGGAGAATCCGCCGGCCTGCCAGATCGGAGCCATCCCACAGCGGCTGGGCAAAACCGCGGTCGCTGCGGCGCTTGGTGATGTCCCAGCGCAGCTCATACGCCGGCCAGCCGCGCTCGAAGTCCCCTTTCAGCAAGAGCGCAAGCCCCATGTTCCAGCGCGCCTCGGCGTAGCCCGGCCGCACCTCCAGCGCCTTCTGGTAGCTTGAGATCGCCTGGTCATACTCGCCCTTTTCCTGGAGCGCGCCTCCAAGATTGTGATGAGCCTCGGGAAACTGCGGTTTAAGCGCCAGCGCCTCGTGATAGCAGGCGATGGCCCGATCCAGGTCACCTTGTTCGCGAAACACGTTGCCGAGATTCGTGTGGGCCTCGGGGAAGTCGGGCTTGAGACTCAACGCCTGGCGATGTGCGGCCAGCGCAGCATCGAGTTGCTTCTTTTCCTTGTAGGCATTGCCGAGATTGGTATGGGCCTGGGCAAAATGCGGCCGCAACGCCAGCGCCCTCTTGAAGGTCGCGATGGCCTCGTCAAACTGTTCCTTCTCATGCCAGACAATGCCCAGGTTGTTGTAGGCCTCGGCGGAGTCGGGCTTGAGGACCAGGTACTGGCAAAAGGCCGCGATGGCATCGTCCGATTGGCCCTTTTCGTTGGAGGCGTGCCCGAGATTGTTGTAGGCCTCGGCGTAATCGGGCCGCAACGCAAGAGCGCCGCGGTAGGCGGCGATCGCCTTATCGAGCTCGCCCTTCTCGCGTAATGCGTTGCCGAGGTTGTTGAGCGCTTCGGGAAAATCGGGCCGGGCGCCCAGAGCCGCCTCGAAGGCCGTGATCGCCTCGTCCAACTCCTTGCGTTCTGTCAGCAGGTGGCCCAGATTGTTGAGGGCCAATGCATAAGCCGGGCGGACCGTCAGCGCCGCGCGATACGCCGCAATCGCCTCATCCGTCTGACCCGTATCGCGGAGGGCGTTGCCGAGATTGTAATGGGCTTCGGCAAAACCCGGCCGTAAGGCCAGAACCCGCCGGTACGCTTCGATCGCCTCGTCTAACCGCTCTTTCAACTGGAGCGCGCCGCCGAGGTTGTAGTGGGCATCGGGAAAGTCGGGCTTGGCGGCGACGGCCTGGCGGAACGCGGCGATCGCTTCGTCCGTGAGTCCCCTCGCCTCAAGGGCGTTGCCCAGATTGTAGTGTGCCTCGGCATACTGCGGCCGCTGGGCGATGGACTGGCGATAGGCGGCGATCGCCTCGTCCAACTGGCCCTTGTCTTTCAGCGCGTTGCCGAGGTTGGTGTAGCCTTCGGGATAGTCCGGCCGCAGCGCGATGGCCTGCCGATAGGCGGCGATCGCCTCGTCCAATCGCTTTGCTTCCTGAAGCGCGCTGCCGAGGTTGTAGCAGGCGGTGGCCGACCGCGGCTGTAGCGCCAGGGCCTGGCGATAGACCGCGATTGCCTCCTCGAACTGGCGTTGAGCTGCGAGGACCGCCCCCAGATTGGTGTAGTAATCTGGCTCCCTGGGCATGAGGCGCACCGCCCGCCGCAGCAACTCCAGGGCATCGGCATTCCGTCCGGCCTGATGCGCCAACACGCCCAGCAGGTGCGTTGCATGGGGATGGTCGGGCTGGCGGGCCAAGACCTGCCGGTAAAGCGCCTCCGCCTCGCGCAACCGGCCAGCCTGGTGGTTCTCCACCGCTAATTCCAGGGATTGGTTGATGGTTATTGAGGGCATGGGACGGCGGATATTAATGCGTGAAACGTAAAGACGTAAAACGTAACAATGGCCCGGCGCTGGATTGCGTTTTACGCATAGCATTTCACGCCGTGCGATTATCAGACCGCGGCACCGTCAGCGCTAACGCCGATATTACATCATTGGTCTGGACCCGCCGATGGGGATACAGTGAATTTATCTATGCGGATCGACCGGGTTCTGGGCCTGGGCAAGCCAGGCATCTCCTTCGAGTTCTTCCCTCCCAAGACGGAGGCGGGCTTCGGGCAGCTCTTCGCAACCATCGACGACCTGCACCCGCTCCATCCGACCTATGTCTCGGTAACTTACGGGGCCGGCGGCAGCACCCGCCAGAAGACGGTCGAGCTGGTGGCGCGAATCCAGCGCGAGCTGAATATCCGGGCGATGGCGCACCTGACCTGCGTCGGACATACCGCCGACGAGATGGGAAAAATTCTCGACGACCTCTGGGCGGCGGGGATCGTCAACGTGCTGGCCCTTCGCGGCGATCCCCCCGCCGGGCAAACCCAGTTCGTCGCCGCTGAGGGCGGCTATTCTTATGCCGATCAGCTCGTGGCGCTGGCCCGTGGCCGGCACGACTTCTGCATCGGGGTCGCCGGCTATCCTGAGGGGCATCCGCAGTGCCTCAACAAGACCCGCGACCTCGAGCACCTCAAGCGCAAGGTCGACAACGGCGGATGCTTCGTCATCACCCAGCTCTTTTTTGACAACGACGACTTCTACCGCTTCCGCGACGCCGCCCGAAGCATGGGAATCAAAGTACCGATCGTCGCCGGCATCATGCCGGTCGTGAACGTGACGCAGATCAAGCGGTTCATCTCGATGTGCGGCGCCAAGATCCCCCACCAACTGCTTCTCAAGTTGGAGGCGGGCGAGCACGATCCCGAGGTGGTCTATGCCGTCGGCATCGACCACGCGACGCGCCAATGCCAGGACCTGCTGAAACAAGGGGCCGACGGCCTGCACTTCTATACCCTGAACAAGAGCAAGGCGACCGTTCAGATCTGCAAGGCCCTGGACGTCGATCACGCGTGGTGATCGCCATGAGCGAATTCGTTTCCCGCGCCGGCCTAAAGCTCGAGCACGCGTTGAACGTGTTCGCGATTGAAGTCCGTGGCATGCTGTGCGCAGACTTCGGCGCCAATGTCGGCGGATTCACCGACTGCCTGCTGCGGCGCGGCGCGGCGAAAGTCTATGCCATCGACACCGGCCACGGCGCGCTCGACTGGAAGCTGCGCAACGACCCGCGAGTGATCGTGATGGAGCGAACCAACGCGATGCACGTGACCCTCCCGGAGCCGGTGGACCTGGTGACGATTGACGTGGCATGGACGAAGCAGCGTCACATCCTGCCCGCCGCCCGGCGTGTACTGAGCCCCATGGGCCAGGTCGTCACGCTGATCAAACCTCACTACGAAGCCGAGCCGCGCCTGCTGCGCAACGGTGTATTGCCGGCCGATGATGTCGAAACCGTCATCCAGTCGGTCGCCGTCGACGTTCGCGCCGCTACCTTCGAGATCGTCCAAACGACCCCCAGCCCCATTCGGGGTGCAAAGGGAAACGTGGAAGTAATCGCGCTTCTCCGGTTGATTTCGTTGGAGAGCGCCTCCGCGAAATGCTAGAATTGTCTTCTAATCAACTACAATTCGCACGGACTGCGAACGATTCCACGCTTATTTGCCGCCAGGTGTGCGATGGTTCTGCGAAAGTGCCCGAACTGCAAAGACATGGTCGGTGCCGAGTCTCCCGAATGCCCCCGCTGCGGCGTGAACTTCCGGGCCGCTCTCATTCGCAAGATCGTCCTGTGGACCAGCGGCGCGGCATTGCTCGGGCTGGCGGTCAGCCATTATGCATTGAGGCTCATATAACAGGCGGCATGTTCATCGTCGCGCCCGCATGGCGCGAGCTTTCTCCACCAGCCGGCGAAGTTCCTTGATGGGTTGGGGGTTGTCGTCCACCTGCAAACGCAGGACGACGTCGTTGTGCAGCCAGACGCCGCCGTCCTTTTTGACGATGAGCATGGCGGCTGACTGCATGCCGCGCTTGTCGCCGCCGGCCTTCTGGCCGGCTTCCAGCGCGGCAAGCAGGCGCATCGACAGGTGCCCCTCGGTTGCCTCAAACGCCTGCACCATGTTGTTGACCACGTCCGGGCCAGCCAGAATGTTGCCCTGGGCGGTGCAGAACCTGCCGATTTTGTGTCCTGCCCACGCATCGGCCCTGGGTCCGGTAAACGCGGCGGCGTTTCCTTTGGCATCGATCACCGCAAATTGCCGTCCCTGCTTGGGCCAGTCACGCGGCCTCGGATCGGGATCAGCTTCCCACACTCGCTTGATCACTTCGGCTGGCGCGACGCCCTGGCTAAGCAGCGACAGGCATTTCGGGCCGTAGCTGACATCCACAATCGCCTGCGTGGCCGCGGCGCCGACATCGGCCTGCGCCCACAAGACGCCGTTCCCGACGCTGAAGACACGGGATTGCACCGCACCGCCGATTTCGCCTGTCTTCGGGTCATAGCCCAGGATCGAGAACGTGCCGGGCGGGTCCCACGGCCGCTGCGGATCTTTGGCGATCTTGTCGGATTGCGGATCAGCCCCGCCGCGGACCGTCGGCATCAGAATCCCACAGAAAGAAATCACGGCGATCGAAGCCACCATGCACCAACCGATGGTCGTGCCAACGCGATGCCGCCATGCCATGGCGCGTCCTCCGTGTCTTGTTCAGCGATGCCGAACAGCGCGCTGTGACTCAAGCATTCGCCTGACCGCGATCATGTTCACCGCCGCCAGAACCCAAAGCACCAAAGCAAGTGCAAACATCACACCGACCAGCCAGGGCGGCAGCCCCGCCATCGGGTCGCTGTCGCTGTTCCACAGGAAGTGCAATCCGCCCAGACAGGCAAGGATCGCACCAGAGGTCAACAGCATGGGAATGAACGTCCGGCGGAACTTGAGGCCCACGCGAAAGACACGTGGTTTGCTCGACGCCTGGTAGTCCGGCTTGTGAAGGAAAACGGACGTATCCGGCGCGGGCACGATCACGCGATCGTCCTCGACAATCGGCTCAATTGGAGCCGCAATGCCCGCGGGACGCGCGCGCGGGGCGGAGGGCGGCGGCGCCGCGGGCCGGGCCACCGGCTGCGCCGGCCGGGCCGGGCGCGCCGGTGCGCTTGGCGCCGCCGGTCGCACCGAACCGTCGGGCCGCGCCGGCCTGAGCGGCGAACCGCTCGCGCCTGCCGCTTGCTGGGGGCGGGGTGTTCGTTCGATCCGCCTTTCCGGCTGGTTCGCGGGTTCGCCCGATTCGCTCATCACGATCTCGCACGGCCAAACACACAAATAACAACTGACCACGGACAACTGACCGATGACTCCTCCCCGCCACGACCGGCCCAATTTCACTGACTTGTCAGGCTGCGCTGCGATGTGGGCTGTCGCCGGCGCATTTCTCATTGCCCGCCTTGCGCGAGCGGGATTATAGTGCCAGAGTCGTGGCCGGGCCAAACGACCAGGCGGTTCGGCAGCCGGCGGTGGCGGGCAAGTTTTATCCCGCCGACCCACGGCAGTGCCGCGCCGCCGCCGAAGCGCTGGTGAAGGTACCGGACGAGCCGGCGGTGGCTCGTCCGCCCTGGGGCGGCATCGTCCCCCACGCCGGCTGGATCTGCAGCGGCGCGATTGCGGGTGTCGCTCTCGGCACGCTGGCTCGCGGGCAGCCGCCCGATGTAGTCATCGTCTTCGGCGCGGTCCACACGCCGATCGATATCCGCGTCGCGGCGCTGGCGTCGCACGCGATCTGGATGATGCCCGATGGCAGTTGCGATGTCGCGCGCGAGCTCGCCGAGGCCTTGGAACGCGGGTCCGAACTGTTTGCCACCGACGACCGTTTGCACATGCGCGAGCACGCGGTCGAGGTGGAGTTGCCTTTGATTCGCGCTGTTTGGCCGCAGGCGCGCGTGCTTCCGGTAGAGGTTCCGGTGGTTGACCGGGCCGCTGAGATGGGCCGCCGCACCGCCAGGCTCGTGCTTGGGAAGGGATTGCGGCCGGTCTTTCTTGCCAGCAGCGATCTGACGCACTATGGCCCCAGTTATCGTTTCGCACCCGTCGGCGTCGGCGTTCATGCGATGAACTGGGCAAAGGAAAACGACAATCGCCTGCTGCGGCTGGTAAAAGAAATGGCGGAGGACCGGATCGTGCCGGAAGTGCGGCAGAACATGAATGCGTGCGGCGGCGGCGCGATAGCGGCGATGCTCGCCGCCTGCAAGGAAGCCGGTGCGCACCGTGCACAGGTGCTCCGCCACGCTACCAGTTATGAGACGCTGGCGCGGGTCGCGCCGCAGCCGCCGGTTGACGCAGTCGGCTACGCGGCGGTGGTGGTCACCTGATCGACTTGGCGGCGCCGCGTGTCGTGTTGCAGAATCGCAACCGAGTTCCAGGGGGCCGGCATACGGGACGTGCAAATCAGCGCGGCTGATGCAGCCGGGCAACAAGCCGGATAACCGGCCGCGGTTTGATGGAGCATTTCAGGCACAAGGACGTGGAACAGGGTTTGCCCTTCACACAGACGCCAAGGCGCCTGTGAGGCTTTGACAACCAGGAGCGGCATATGACCGAGCAGGAGTTCCAGTCCAAGCTTGCCGAATTGATGGGTGAAATCAGCACGCTGCCCCCCACCGAGCGGGGCAAACTGGAAAAGCTCGCCGACGAGACCCGCCAGCGCCACGAGCGCCTGCGCCAGACTGTCAGCAGCCTCCAGGAAAGCCTCGACTACCTGCGGCTCAGCATCAAATACCTGGTCTTCGACCTGGAAGCCACCCGGCGCGAAAACGGATACCTCCGAAAGATGCTCGAGGAAACCAGCGGAAACGAATAGCCGAATCCCGTGGCCGAACATCCTCAAATGGATGAGGCCGCCGCGGGGAATCCCTGTGCCCCAAACGTTTTCCGCTCACCATCCACGCCGGCGACAGGTTTTCCCCCGACGATTCACATTTCCTGATTCGCTCCCATTGATTTTGTCGATGGATGGTTTATTCTAGGTCTGCGGGTCCGATAATCGGTCCCCAAGGGCCGCCGGGCAAGCGGCATGGATGCTCGACTCCCGGCGAATTCGAATGGGTTCCGGCGGGAGACGCTGACGGATCAACGGCTCCTCCGCCTCACCCTCATCGAAACACACCGGCCCAGATCGTCGTCGGAATTGCTCGCCGCGTCGAGTTCCTGCGCGGCAAGCCGACGCGACGGCGGGCCGATCGAGTGGGCAAATGTGCAAAAACTCCATCCTGGACGTTCCCCTCACCTCGGTTATGCGCCCGGAAATCGCGTTGCCGCTCCAGCACGTTCTTCAGCTTTACACGGTCGGCAGCCTGCTGAAAGCCTGGCGCAACCCCAGAAACCATCGGAGTATCGAGCAAATCTTCGACTCCCCGGAGCAGGCCCGTCATGCCCTGGCAGTCTGTGCCGCGTGGCTCGGCGTGCAGACTCAGGCCGCCCACGAGCCCGTCCCCGCCTGGTGGCGCGGCGATGAGCGAGTTCAGATCGGCGCCTGAGAATCGCCACTGCGGCGACAAGCCAGCGCGATCCACGCAACAAACGGCGGGTGCCGCTACTGGAGCCGCTCCATGCCTACCTCGTCGCGAATCTTCTTGCGAAGCTTGAGAATGTTCGGCCCTTCCATAGCGCGAATCGTCCAGTAGAAATCGCGGATCTCCCAATCGTTGTCCCTATACGTGTGGTAGACCTCATCCAGCAACGGCACCAGTGAATCATCGCCGATCATGGCGACCGCCCGGTAGACCAGCTTTCGCCATTCCCTGTCGCTAATTTGTCGGCGCCACTGGATGATGAGGGAATCCAGTCCTTCGCGGCGATCAAGCAGGCACAAGAGGTAACCCGCATAAGCTTGCACTTCACTATCCGGATCCTTTAGCAGCGACAAAAGTTGCTCGGACTTCAGCCCGGGCGGCACGGGCACGACGATGACGCGGCCGTTGCCACTGGCGATTACTTGCGAGAAGTCGGAAATCGAGGAGGACAGATAAATTTGCTGCTGAACCGCCCGAATTCCGTCGGCGCCGATCGCAAGATAGATAAGGGCCAGCTTGCGCAAGACGGAATCATCCTTGGCGAGTTGAGCGACGGATGCTTTGACGGCATCGTCCTTGGGAAGGCCAAGGAGCAGGACTTGAAATGCCGCCGTGTGCAGGCCGTCGCCGGTCGGCCGCACTTCAGCAAGGACTTTGCGGGCCGCCTCGGCGGCGTCATCGGGTGAGGCGTGCAGCAGCAGCGCCAGGGCCACCAGCCGTTGGCTTGCCGAACCGCTCGCGGCGTACTGTTTCGCACTCGGGATGACGTGCTTCGCACTTTCGGGGAGAACCATCTGCCCATTTTCGAACACCGCGCCCCCTGCGAAGAATATGCGCTCCAGCGCCTGATCGACAGCCCCGGTCAACGTGAGGTTGGAAGCCGGGCCGGCAAGCAAGTCCCACAACAGCCCGGCGGTGCGCTCGTCCGGCAACGCGGCCAGTTGCTCCGCGAGATAACCCACCGCGCCGCTATCGGATTTGAGCGTCGCCGCGAGCGCCTTGAACAGCTCGACGCGCTTCTCGAAAGCCAGCCACGGGAGCGCGGCAGCGGCCTGGCGAGCGAGGGTCCTGTCGGACCGCGCGGCGTCGCTCAAGACTCCAAGCGGCTGGGGATCATCGGTCAGTGCCGCAAGCGGCACGGCGGCGGCGACCCGCTCGGATGCGCTCCCGGACGTTAGCATTTGTCGCAACGGCGCGACGACGGTGGGCGCCCATTGGGGATGGGCGTCGCCTTTGCGGAATCGGTCCAGCCACTGCGCCCAGTCCACCGCTTTGCCCTGGGAGCCAAATCGCCGCCCCTGGTCCGGACGCTGGCTGGCCACGACCTCCATCAACACGTTCGCCGCGGATTCTCGCAACCGCGGGCGGTCGGATTTCAGCGCCGCCGCCAACTCCTCGGGATCGGCGTTCTGAGCCAGGGCTTGCAGCGCCGCGCCCCGCACGTCGGCATCAGCAACCGAGGTAAACTTGTGGAGCTGCGCCTGGGCGGCGGGGCTTTGGGTGTCCGATGCCAGCACTTTTACCACATCGTTGGCGAGTTGGGGCCGCTTCTCGGTTGCCTTCACGAGCGCGTTGACATGCGAACCGACGGGCGTGCCATTCAGCACGATGATCGCCTGGCTGGCAACGAAGCCGTCCGGATCGTCCAACAGCTTGATCATCGCGTCACAGACGGCAGTCTGGTACTGCGAGCCGCGGTTGGTTTCCAGGCACTTTCCCAGCGCGGCGGCGGCCTCGGCGCGGACCCGCCAGCTCGGGTTGGCAAGCAGTGACATGAGACATTCGATCGCCGGACCGGTCTTCACCTCCCGGAAAAATCGCACCGCATGCACGATCAGGTCCGGGTCCGATTCGCCCGCCGCGTACTTCACGACGGCGGGCACGAGATCGGCTTGCGGCGCCTCGGCCAATTGTTTCAGCACGGCCGCCCGCACGTTCGATTCGGGATCGTTCAACAGCTTCAGCAGCCCGGCTCTTGCTGCGTCCGACCCGCCAGCCTGCATGAGCTGGAGACTGCGTTCGCGCACGAACGGATCGGGACTAGCGAACAGCTCGATCAGAAGGGGTTCGTCATCGCTGGTGAGCCGCGACCCAAGCTCGTCGAGACTGGCGCGCCGAACCTGAGGATCGCTCGATGCCAGGCGCTCAAATCCGTCGGGCCAGTTGAGCGCGAGAGCATCTGACGAACAAAGGCGGTAGCGCAGCGCGGTGAGCCGCTCCCGGTCGCGGTCGGTGGCGGCCACGGAGAGCTCGTTGCGCACCTCCGGAAGCAAAGCCTGCCCAAGCTGGGCCAGCCGTTCGCGCGGCGCCTCGAGCTCCGCTTCACTTGAGGCCTGGAGCAGTGCGGAAACGTCGCGCCGTGCGACGGCGAGTTGCTCCAAAGTCAAAATAGCCGGCTGCGTCGTCGAAACGTGATCGGCCGTTGCCGCCCATGCTTGCAGCGCAGCGATCCTTTGCTTCGTAATCGTCCGAGGGTCCCACGGGTCGAGGTACTCGATCGGGGCCTGCCAGAACCGCAGCAGCTCCAGTACCGCCAGTCGCTGCCGCAGATTCCCGGACTCAAAGAGGGTGACCAGCCTGGGCGCGGCGAGGCCGGGGGCGCGCCTCAACCGCCGCACAGCAGCTTCACGTGACACGGCATCAGGGTCCGTCAGTTCCTTGATCAGGCCGTCGACATCAGCCGCGGTGACCGCGCCGACCACCATCAGTTGTTGCGCGGGTACGGCCGTCGCCTGACCGCGGTGATCGTTGAGCCAGGCGACCAGGTCCTGCACGTTCAGGAATCCGTTGCGCGCGGCGACGACCCGGCCGGCAGGCGTAAGAATCCGCAACGCCGGGATCGGGCCGACCGCCAGCTTCCGCACTGTTTCTTCGTCGCGATCCGCGTCGATCCGCACACGGATCCAACTTCCCAGCGCCTGTTGCGCCGGCGGCTTGGCGGTTTCCTCGTCGAGCCGTCGGCACCATTCGCACCAGTCGGCTCCCACGTCAACGATGATCGGCAGCCGCCGCTTCTGCGCCTCTTCCAACGCCTGAGAGTATTGCGTATGCCATGGAAGCAGCGGGCCCGCGGAAGGTTGCGTTTGCTGGGCGAGCGCCGCCGGAGAAACGAGGGCGCCTGCCAGAAGCAGCATCGCGCCGACGACGACAACCTGGCGCAGGCTACCGGCGCCGTCAGGCCGTCGGAATCGTCGAGGATGGCCTTTGCAACACCGCATCATCATTCTCCGGCTGCATGAGTCATAGGCTTGCCGTGGCGGATCTTTTCCCAATAGGCGGCGAACTCGAAGTGAGGACTGTTTTCGTGATCGTGGCAACGAACGCATTGGTCGGCGGCCGTGTAGGTCGTGCGGATTCGCGGGTCGCGCACGTGTGTTTGTGAAGGGCCGTGACAACTCTCACACCCGACGGAAACCAAAGTCGGCGTCCTGCCCCACGAATCGAATCCGCCTGGAAGCCCATACCCGGTCGTGTGACACTTGCGGCAGAACGGGTCCGCGTCGAACCCGTTTGGCTTGAGCGTCTGCCAGGCATGCGAGTGATTGGTGGCAAGCCACAGTTGCGAATCGGGGGCGTGACAGGACGAGCAGGCCGAATTTCCGGCCACGCGATAGTCTGCCGGGACGCCGACGGGCATCGCGGTCGCGCCGCTCTGTGCCGCGTCGAGATCAAGTTGGCCGAGCCGGGCAAGGTATTCGTGCAGCACCGATACCTGCTGCGGGTCATCAGGAAACTTCCCGTCCATCTCCACAATCTGGGAGGTCCACGCGGACGCCGGGGACGAATCGAGATCGAGCCGAGCCAGGAACTTGCCCTTGTTGGTGGCGGAGATCACCAATGTCGGACCGACGCGATGCGGGGCGATCGGCTGTCCGGTCGGCCCGCCAATAATGGCATCCGCTTCCGGAAGGGCGGCGGCCAATCCCTCGATCTGATCCTGAGGCAGGTACGCCAGAACAATCAGGCGGTCGTACTTTCCTTTCACCGGCGCGATCGCCGCCAGCACTGCCCGCCGCGGGTCATCGACTCGGATGCCAACAACGGCAAGGCTCGGCGCCAGCACGCCCACGATTGCCAGCCGCTCGCGCCCGGCGGACACGAGCCTGAGCGGCTCGACCGCCAGAACGCCGGACGTGTTGCGCACGTTGGCGGAAATGAGCGGCACGCCCGACCGTTTCGACGTCTCGCGCAGGTAATCCGCGCCGAACGCAGCCTCGCTCTGGCCGATGTTGTGGGCGGCGACGTTCATCAACCTCTCCCCGCGAAGGACCGTCTCGAATTTCAATTTGTGGTACGCCGACGTCCCCGCCGCCGCGCCGCCGGCGTCGAGGTAAATGACCTGCCGGTCGGCAAGGCGGCTGAGGAAGCTGGCTCGCCGCAGCATCCCGCCCGATTGATTGGACGTACAGCCGCACGGCGTGATCCAGCCGTCGGTGTCAGCGCTGACGACCAGCGTGATGGGCCGCCCGGGCGTTGGCGCTTCACGATCGCAACCGCCGGCGCCCCAGTGAACAGCCAGGATCAGCAGGCCGCGAACAAGCGACGGTCCCATGCGCATGGGAGTTGCGAACATCAGTAAAGAAGCGCGTACGCGAGGATGTCAACGTTGATCTGGGCGTCGTTGGTGATCTCGTTGCCGCCGCAGCAGCAGCAACCTTGCGTATGGCTCGTGTCGTTCAAGCCATCGGCAGAGTAGATCACTCCCAGGCGGCCCTTGTAGGTAATCCCCTCCAGCGGGCGGACCGGGCCGTGCGATCCTTGCAATTCCTTCACGTCATAAACCGTGTGAAAGACCGGATGGCTCATCGGGATGGCGGTGAGCGGGAGCTTGGGAAAAATCTGCGCCATCTCGGAGCGGAACGAGCGGTCCCAGTCGGGCGACGAGCAACTGGCCGAGGCGAGCAGGAGCCCGCCCCCTTCGACAAACTTGCGAAGGTTTTGCCGCTCCGCGTCAGGGAGCTCGAAGTTGCCTTCGCCAGTCATGATGACCAACGGGAACTCGAACAGCTCGTCGCTGTCCAGTTTCACGGCATGGAAGCGCCGGCTGGTCGAGATCGCCGAGTCCTTTTCCGCCTGGATCAGGAAGTGATCGGAGAAACAGGTGCTGCTCTTGGTGCCGGCGTAGATCAGGTTGGCGACCTGGACAATGCCCTGAGGCTCGCCGCCGGTCTCCTTGGGCTCAGGGACAATGCTGACCGAGGCCTTGGCCGGCGCAGGCGGCTTGCCATCCGTGGCGGCGAACGACATCGTCCCGACGGCAACCGCCGTGTTGACCAGCATCAAGAATAAGCGACGCCGATTTCTGTCTTTCATAAGGCACCATCTTAGCGCTCACCTGCCGCGCGGGACCTCATTGATCGCCTAACTCATCCGCGACGCGCTGAAAATACTCGCCGACTTTCCGTTTGTACTGCGACGGCACTGCCGCGTCGGCAGCGCCGGAAGCCTGGAGCCGGCCGGTTGAGTCGAGGCCGCCCGGGTTGGCGCGGTCGGGACCCTGGCGTGAGCCCGGCGCCCCGGCGCCGGCCAAACGCCGCCCGCCTCGCCCGCCGGCCGGCCGGCCGGTCGGACGGTTACCATAAAGCCCGACGTTGCGCAGCGAGCTGCGGCGCTGGCTAAAGCCGCCACCGCTCCCATTTCCGGATTTCGTGCCCGCGCCGAGCCCGGCGGCCTCGAGCAACTGGTCCACCGTATTTCCCAGCGACTCGGAGAGGGAGGGCCGGAACGAAAGACAAAGTCTGCCTTCCTGGTCCATCGGCTTGCACCGGGCGATCAAACGTTCCAGAGAATCTGCGGATTCTCGAGCCTTGCCGGCCGCGGCCTCTCCGGCGAAATCCTGGAGA
>Ga0307477_10000724_pt1 | contig 32804 bp, 32 predicted proteins | sample atmos_gasesECM2C_FD_203316 | JGI IMG/M metagenome (GOLD analysis project Ga0307477, IMG submission 203316) | Hardwood forest soil microbial communities from Morgan-Monroe State Forest, Indiana, United States - atmos_gasesECM2C_515 | ecosystem: Environmental > Terrestrial > Soil > Temperate...
TTGTGGCGAACGACGACTCGAACCTCACGGCCCTACAGGGCTCAACTCACTGAACCGCCGTATGCGGACCCGCATGTACGGTGGTGTGGCAGGGGAGGACGGGCAACCGTTCCCCCTATGCCGATTTAAGACTCCTTTGCAGCAGGAGTGCGGCGCGTTGCATCCAAGATGTGCGACACATGACGACCCTTCACGACAAATTCGGGCGGCAGATCACGGATCTGCGCATCTCCATCACGGATCGCTGTAACTTCCGCTGTGTGTACTGCCGCTCCGCCGATCCGGAAAACTATCGCGACCACGATGAAATTCTCTCCTGGCCCGAGCTCGACCGCCTCGCGAAAATCTTTCTGAGTCTCGGTATCCGCAAAATTCGCATCACGGGCGGCGAGCCGCTGGTGCGCGACGGCAGCGAGGACTACATCGCGCGCCTCCACGCTCTGGGTGTCGAAGACCTTTCCATGACCACCAACGGACATTTGCTGGCGGAACGTTGCGAACGGCTGATCGCCGCCGGCCTGCGGCGCATCAACATCAGCCTGGATTCGCTCGATCCCGGCAAATTCGAACGCATCACGCGCACGAAATCGTTCTCCACGGTGATGCACAGCATCGACGCGGCGCAAAAATCGCGCCTGGCCCCCGCAAAAGTGAATGCCGTCTTGGTACGCGGCATCAATGACGATGAGGTCGAAGCTTTCGCGTTGTTCGCGCGCGTGAGCGGCGTGATCATGCGCTTCATCGAGTTCATGCCGCTGGATGCCGACCGCCACTGGACGCGCGATCTTGTAGTTCCCGCCGCGGAAATTCACGCGCGCATTCAAGCGCGTTGGCCGCTCACGCAGATTCCGCACGAGCGCAGCGAGACTGCCCGCAGATACCGCTTTGCCGATGGCGCGCCCGGTGAAATCGGCCTCATTGCTCCGGTGACGCAGCCCTTCTGCGGCCACTGTTCGCGCATCCGGCTCACCGCGGACGGCAAGCTGCGGACGTGCCTGTTCAGCAAGGACGATCATAACCTCCGCTCGTTGCTTCGCGAGGGTGCGTCCGACGAGAATCTGGCTTCCTACATTTGTTCGGTGGTCGCGGAAAAAGAAGAAGGCCATCGCATCAACGAGCCCGGTTTCGTGCCGCCATCGCGCACCATGGTTTTCATTGGTGGATAGAGGCAGTTCCCACCGAAAGCGGGCAGACCGAATCTTGCATCGACCGCATACAAACTTTGCGTTAGCATCGAATAGAACGGGCTTGGGCCCGTTTCTTTGTGCGGCGCGCAGTCGGCGCTGAAACGGATTGCTATGGCGGACGAAGACGACGAGCAGGAACAGGACGAAACTCCGGAGCCGCCACAGCGGCTCTTTACCCTCACCGAAGCGGAGCGCGCGCGGCGGGAACTCGAGCCTTTTCTGGTCGAGGCCATCGGCTGCCGCAAGAAACTTGCGGGCCTGGAAAATGATCTCTCCGCGGTCTCGGCGCGCATCATGATGATGGGCGGCGTGCTCGTCCCCTACGAAAAACTGGCCACCTTGCGCATGGAACACACGCATCTGGCGGAAACGATGAAGTCCGCGCTCGACCACATTCTCGAAACCGGGTGCCTGATCAAGGATCTCGACGTCGGCCTTCTGGATTTTCCCGCCGTCATTGACAACCAGGATGTGTATCTTTGCTGGAAGCTCGGCGAAGATCGTATCCGTTTTTATCATCGCCAGGACGAAGGCTTCGCGAAGCGCAAGCCGCTGGACCCGCGCGACCTTGGCCCCGGCGACACCGTACAATGATCATGGAGTGGCGGGTCTTCAGAACCCTTGTCCTTTCCGTCGTCATCCAGAGCGAAGCGCACCTTTCGCGCTCCGGAAGAATCTGCGGAGTGAAGGATGGCAACTGTAATTTCTTCGCCGCCTCAAACTGTGAGTGACTTTGACCGATCATCCCGAAAACCGTCTGAAAGACTCCGCCAGCCCCTACTTGCGTTCCGCCGCGCATCAGCCCATTGATTGGCACGAATGGGGCGACGCGGCGTTCGCGCGCGCGAAGGCCGAGGACAAACCGATTCTTCTCGACATAGGCGCCGTGTGGTGCCACTGGTGCCACGTCATTGACCGCGAAAGCTACGAAAACGTTGAAATCGCGAGAATTATCAGCGAACATTTTGTTCCGGTAAAAGTGGACCGGGACGAGCGTCCCGACGTGGACTCCCGCTATCAATCCGCCATCAGCGCTATTTCCGGACAGGGCGGCTGGCCGCTCACCGGCTTTCTGCTCTCCGATGGCAAACCGTTTTTTGGCGGCACCTATTTTCCGCCGGACGATCAGATGGGCCGCCCTGGTTTCCGCCGCGTTTTGCTGGCCGTCGCGGACTCCTACCGCAACAAACGCGCTGAACTGGAGCGTGCCGCCAATTCTCTTGCCGACGCCGTTTCCCAAGCCGAAGTTTTTGCCGGCGCGCGCGCCGACTTCGATCTCGGCGTCGTCGAAGAGCAAATCAGCTCGATCACCAAACTTTTCGATATCAAGAATGGCGGCTTCGGCCACGCGCCAAAATTCCCTCATGCTTCGGCGATCGATCTCGTCCTTGATCGCTATCAACAGACGAAAGAAAAACATCTCCTCGCCATGGCCGAAACAACCCTCGAAAAAATGGCCCGGGGCGGCGTCTACGACCAGCTCGCGGGCGGATTCCATCGCTACTCCGTGGATGAGCGCTGGCTCGTCCCCCATTTCGAGAAAATGTCCTACGACAATTCCGAACTGCTGAAGAACTACCTGAACGGCTACCAGGTTACGCAGAACCCATTGCTGCGCGAGACCGCCGAAGGGATTGTTGGCTGGGTCAACGAAGTTTTGTCCGATCAGGAACATGGCGGCTTCTACGCCAGCCAGGATGCCGATGTTTCCCTCGACGATGACGGTGACTATTTCACCTGGACGCTCGACGAACTGCGAGCCGCGCTCTCACCCGAAGAGGCACGCGTCATGGAGCTTTACTATGACGTCGAAGCTCACGGAGAAATGCACCACAATCCCGCTAAGAATGTTTTGTGGATTGCACGAGATGCTGCCGGTATCGCAGAGCGACTGGGCCTGGATGAAGCCACCGTGCGCATCACCATTGCGAAGGTGAAAGGGAAACTGCTTGCCGCGCGAGGACCGCGTCCTACGCCCTTTGTTGACAGAACGATGTACGCCTCTTGGAACGCGATGTTCGTCTCGGCCTATCTCACCGCTAGGCACGTTCTGGGAGGATCGCTTGGCTCGGATTGCCGCGCCTTCGCTCTGAAAACCCTCGACCGCATGTTGAAGGAAGTCTGGAGCGAATCCCGCGGGTTCGGCCATCGCATCGGCGGCCCCGCGCTCGAAGGCTCGCTTGATGATCAGGTGTTCAGCGTCCTGGCACTTCTCGACGCTTACGAAGCCACGCTCGATCCTCGCTATTTCACTGCCGCGCAAAAAACGATGGACCTCGCCATCGCCCGCTACGGCGACGCCGATGGCGGTGGATTTTTCGATCGTCCCTCCGACGCCGCGCCGTTGGGCGGCCTCGACGTCCGCCGCAAGCCGTTCCAGGATTCACCGACGCCCAGCGCCAATTCCGTCGCCGCCATCGCGCTCGTTCGAATGCACGCCTTCACCGGCGACAACCGCTACCACGCTTTCGCCCAGAAAACGCTTGAAGCCTTCGCCGGCATCGCCCCGCAATATGGCCTCTTCGCCTCCACCTACGGCCTCGCCGCCACTCTTTTCGCCCATCATCCAGTGCAAGTCGTCATCACCGGCGATTCGAACGATCCCGCCGCGCAAGCCCTCGAAGCCGCCGCCCACCGCGTCTTCCGCTTCGGCAAATCCGTCCTGCGCGTCCCTCCGGAAACCTCGCAACTCCGTCTTGCTGGAGTCCTCAAAGAAACGCTACCGCATCTCCCCGCCAACATAGCGCTCGCCATCGTCTGCTCTGGCAATACCTGTCTACCTCCCACAAGCGAACCCGAGCAACTCAAGATCCTGCTCACCAGCCCGGGAATAACCGCTGCCGCTGGCTAGCCTCAACTCACGGGCCACGCGGAAGCCTGACTCATTTCTCCCCGAATTTGCGTTTCATGTTGCCTCCGCAAACGGCTCGATGCATCACCACATTGTCGAATAAAAACAAAAAGCGGACACGAGGAATAGATCATCGCGCCCGCTCTTTGCCACCACTTCGATTCGTTCTCTACTTCCTGAACTTCTTTTATTTCGTCTATTTCTTCGGCCGCGATTCCGGCGGCACCATTCCCGCCATCCGGTAATACACGACCAATTGTCCATAGTGTTCGCCTGAGTGCTCGGTGAAGCCGTAGGCGAGGTCAATCACCCGGAACTGTCGATTCGAGTAGGGATCGATGACCAGCGAATTCAGGCCCGCATCGCCTTTTGCTTTGATCGCCGCCGCCCCATCTGCAAAAGATTTCTTGACGTACGCGGCGACTTCCGCTTTTGTCTTCAGCTTGTCCTTTGAGAAATCTTCACCCGCGGGCGGTTTTTCGCCGTTCACAGGATTCGTGAAAAAGTAGTTCGTATCTGCAACATGCAACAGCCCTTCGCGGAAGCTGCGCTGCTCCGGTTTCGGCTTGAACTCGTACTTGTCCTCCGGAAAATCCTCGGCCATGGCGATCAACTTCCGCCCGATATCGTTCCACTGTTCAAGGACCACCTGCGTTGGACTCAAGGCGGGCTTCGGTGCTTCGGGTTTCTTTTCCTGTGAAACCACGGGAAGCACCGCTAGCCCTGCCGCCAACACCAGGCCCGCAACCACGTTCCACTTCTTCATAAGTTCCTCCTCCGTTTCGCCCGGAAGCCGGACGTTCACTCCATCAGACGCAGCACCCCCCCAGGCGTTTCCGTGGGTTTGCGGCAAAAACGCCTGTCTTCCGCGGGGGTTCATCTTACGCGGTAGGGACTTTCGCGTCATGCCCTATTCCCGGGACCATACATGTTAAACTTGAAGTTCGTGCCTGGGGGCACCACCAACGTGAATTGGGGCTTTCTGCTGCTACGCATCGCGATCGGGTTGGGCATCCTGACGCTGCTCTACATGTCCCAGCGTTTCTGGTATCGGGCGCTCTGGCGGGTCACCGCAAATTGGGGCCGGGTTTCGCTCCGCGTTGGGGTCCGGGTGGCCTATATCCTGGCGCTATTGGTCGTCATTCTCACCATCGCTGGGAGCTTCAGCCTTGGCCAGCGGCGCATCGTTCCGCAACCCTCGCTGGTTTCCGTGCTCATGGGCCTCTGGTTTTTCAGCGCTCTTTTTGCATATTTGGCCGTCAAGGGGGTTCACGGGCTGGAGCGCGTCTGGCGATTGCTGCGCGCCGCAGCCGCCAAGGACGCCGCGGTCACGCCCGGGGCATCCTCACCAGCCTCGGCCGTTTCCGAAACCCCCGAAACGGTTGCCGACCCTGGCCGCCGCTACTTTTTCCGTGCGGCCACCGCTGCTGCCGGCGCCGCTCCTTTTCTCGGCGCCATGTATGGTTTTGCCGCCGAGCGCCTGAACTACCAGGTGCGCCGCATCGAAATCCCCGTGCACAACTTGCCGGTCGCGCTCGACGGGATGCAAATCGTGCAGATCAGCGACATCCACTTGAGCGGCTACATGTCCCGCTCGCAAGTGCGCCGCGCGGTGGATATGGCCAACGATCTCGGCGCCGATCTCGCCGTCGTCACTGGCGATCTCATCACCGGCGTCGGCGACTCCATTTCAGATTGCGTGGAGGAAGTTGCTCGCTTGCACGCGCCCCTCGGCACCTGGGGCTGCAACGGCAATCATGAAATTTACGCGGGCGTGGAAGACGAAGCCGCTTCTCTTTACAGCCAGGCGGGCATGAAGCTCTTGCGTCAGGAGAACGCACGGATTGCGTTCAAGGGCGCGCAGTTTAATCTCATCGGCGTGGATTACCAGCGCGAACGTACCCCGCGCGGCCAGCGGCAGCAGACTCTGGCCAGCGTCCTGCCACTCGTCCGGCGCGACATGCCCAACATTCTCCTTTCGCACAATCCCAACAGTTTTAATCGCGCTGCCGAACTCGGCATCGAACTTTCTCTCGCGGGGCACACGCACGGCGGCCAGATCCAGGTGGAAATTCTCGATCATCGCCTGAGTCCTGCCCGCTTTATCACCGACTACATCGCCGGTCTTTACCAGCGCCCGCTGTTTGCCCCTGCTCCCGCGGAACGTGCCGCTTCGAACGCTGCTATGACTCGGACGTTTAGCCCCTCGCTCTTCGCCTCGTCTTCGTCGGCGATGGCCCGTCTGTACGTGAATCGTGGTCTCGGAACCGTCGGGGCCCCCGTCCGACTGGGCGTCCCTCCCGAGATTAGTTTGATTGTGCTCCGCACCTCCTAACCCGTATTTCCACGCATGGTCTTAGCCGGCGGCGGCTCCAATTCGAATCGGGGGAATAAATCCCTCCAATCTTCAGTATTGCTTTTGATTCTTTGCTTCAGATTCTTGGAACTTGCTCGCGCCCCGGTGTAGTACGGCTCAGGCAAGTTCCTTGTTGTCAATCGCACTTCGTGGCTAGCCGGGCTTGTAACCTTGGACTCTGGCTTGCATCAAAGCAGTTCGAGTCCAGCCGGCGGTAGTTCGTCTGCGAGCACATGGGACGTGTTTCGGGTCGAAAATCTCGCTTTGGAAGGATTCTTAAATGCTGTTCAAATGTAAGTTCTGGAAGTCTCTTCCGGTGTTTGCACTTTCGCTTTTCTTCCTCCCCGCTGTAGCACAAGCGCAACATTACAGCCAAAAGAATTTGGTCTCCGATATTCCCCAGCCAGACAATCCAGACAAGACAAAGGTCCTGCTTGATCCCAACCTCAAGAATCCCTGGGGACTCACTCGTTCGAGCGGCAGCCCCTTTTGGATTGCCAATAACAATAGCGGCACCTCCAGCCTGTACAGTGGCGCCGGTACCGCCATCAACATTTTCACGGAAGCCGGTGGCGCCGCTGGAAATTTCATTATTGTTCCGCCTCCAGGCTTTGCTCCCGGCACGCAATCCGCTCCCACGGGAGTCGTATTTAATGGCAGCAAGACCGATTTTCTTTTGGACAAAGGCACTCCCGCCGGGTTGCCCGCTGCTTTCATCTTTGCCACGGAAGACGGCACCATTTCTGGCTGGAATCCCGGCGCCAACGTTGCTTCGGGGGCCAAGCCGCCTTCCATCAACGCCGTTCTCGAAGTGGACAACTCCGATAAAGGCTCCGCAAACAGCGCCGTCTACAAAGGCGCCACCTCCGCCGAGATCAACGGCAACAAATTTCTCTACGTCACAAATTTCCGTTCCGCGAAAGTCGAGGTTTATGACACCAACTTCAAGCGCGTTCACCTCGGCGAAGAAGCCTTCGATGCCGACGAAATTCCGCACGGCTTCGCTCCTTTCAACATTCAGAACATCGGCGGCACCCTGTTTGTCACTTACGCGAAGCAGGATGCGCCCAGACATGATCCCGTCGGCGGAGACGGCCTCGGTTTTGTCGAGATTTTCACCCCGGAGGGCAAGCACATCGGCCACCTTGAGCATGGCGACTGGTTCAACGCGCCCTGGGGCGTGGTGTGGACCACGCGCGATTTCGGCGAGTTCAGTAACGCCATTCTCGTCGGCAATTTCCGCAGCGGTTGGATCGCCGCTTTCAACGGGTTCACCCACAAGTTCATCGGTTTCGTGAAGAACCCCGATGACTCTCTGCTTTTCATTGATGGAATTTGGTCGCTCACATTCGGTAACGACGGGGCCGCCGGACCGGCAAACACTTTGTTCTTCACCGCGGGCCCTAATGGGGAAACCGATGGCCTCTTCGGCACCATCACGCCCGTCGACGGCCTCGACGGCGACGAAGAGTAGTCCACTCAGTTCCAACCAACATAACAACACTAGAAACGGAGACGGCAGGGTCGCCATGACCGACTGCCGTCTCCTTTTTTTTCGCCGCGCTGGTCCCGGCAAATGCCTTTCAACCAGCCGTCAATGCAAGTCTTTCACGGAACACGGTTTGAGCGTCCCGGAGGAATCTGCGTGACGAAGGCGGAGATTCTTCTTGCTGATGCCAGAACGTGATGCTAAAATGCATCACATGAAGAAAGCTAGCGTCCGCGATCTTCGGTACCGCTTCTCCGCTGTCGAAGACCTCCTCCGGGACGGCGAGGAAATCCACATCACCAAGCGCAAACGCGTGATCGCACGGTTGCTTCCGCCGGATCCCGCGGCCCCTGCGAACTTTCCGGACTTTCTTGCGCGGCAGAAAAAGACCTTCGGCAAGAAGCGCTTGAAGGTTTCCGGCGCCGAGCAGCTCGCCGCCGAGCGGGAACGCTTTTGAACGTTTGCCCAGATACTAGCTTCCTGTTTTCGCTCTACGTGCCGGACGCCAACTCGTCCGCAGCCGCCGCCATCATGAAACGCATCAAGCCGCCTCTCCTTGCAACCGACTTTGCCGAGTTCGAGTTCATCAACGCGCTTAACTGGCGCATTTTTCGCAAAGAGTTAAGCAGTTCAGAAGTGCAAGCCGTCCAGCTTTCGTTTTCCAAGGACGTGCAGGACGGGTTGATCCGCATTCTACCTATTTCCGCTGCCACCTTCGGGCATGCTCGGCGCATCGCGGGAACCCGCACGCGACTGCTCGGCACTCGCGCGCTGGACGTCCTGCATGTCGCTTCGGCGCTTGCTCTTCGAGCCAGTTCCTTTTGCACATTTGACAAGAATCAGGCCAAACTCGCCACTGCCCTAGGCCTCCGGATCCCATAGCTTTTGAGCAGTCGGCGGCGCTTGATGTTGGACAAACTGCACCGCACATTTGCCAAGCTGGAGTATCTGCGCCACAAGAACTTGGAACGCCGTTGGCGGGGCGAACGGGTCGGGTCATCTACGCTGCGGCGTCGCTGCGGAGGCGGGCGATGACGAGGCGGATTTCTTCGTAGGGGATTTCGGGCGGGAGAGCCTCTTTGAGAGGCTTGAGGCGGTCCATGCCGAGTTGGTGGCAGGCGGCGGCGATTTGGGTGTAGCGCTCGGGGGCCAGCCAGTTAGGTTGAAAGGTGGCTTCGCGGCGTTCGATGAGATCGGCGACCAGGGAGACGACGGCGCGCAGGGTTCGCGAGCGGATTTGAGCGATTTCCTCGAACGTGTGGCCTTTTTCGAGGAGGCGCAGCGTTTCCTTCGCGGGGGAAGAGACTTTTAGTTTGCCGTCGTTGGTGGCGCGACCGCCCTGGCGGAAACGGCGGAGCGCGTCGAGGATTTCTTTGCCGTACATTTCGACGCGTTTATCGCCGAAGCCGGCGATGCGGCGGAGTTCTTGAAGAGTTGAGGGCTTCGCGATACACAGATCCACAAGAGCGGAATCGTGGAGGACGACGAAGGCGGGAAGGCCTTTATCGTTGGCGGCCTTTCGGCGCCATTCGCGCAAATACTCTTTCAATTCCAGATCAAGTGCGCCCAAAGAAGCACTCGCGTCGGGAAGCTGCACGGCCGCGCGGGGTGATTCTACTCTGCGCGGCGCGCCGCGTTTATTTCGCGGCGATTGGAGTTCGATTTCCAGCCAATCTGGTGGATCGGCGCAGGCGTCGCAATTTTCGCAGGATTCCCATTTAGGAGTTTCGCCGAAGTGCCGGCAGATGTGGCGCTGGCGGCAACTGTCTGAGTTTACAAAGCTCTCGACTTCGCGATAGCGTTGCCAGGCGCGTTCTCGTTCGGCGTGGTCTTCGATTTTCCCGTTGAAGTAGGCATGGAGGCCGTAATCTTTTTTTTGCCAGAACAAAAAGCAATCGGCGGGGAGGCCGTCACGGCCGGCGCGGCCTGCTTCCTGATAGTACTGCTCGACGCTTTTGGGGAGCGCGAGATGAATGACGGCGCGCACGGCGGGCTTGTTGATGCCGAGGCCGAAGGCCATAGTGCCGACCAGGGTGCGGACTTCGTCGGCCATCCATTTTTCCTGGTTTTCGCGGCGGGCGCGGGATTCCATCTGGCCGTGGTAGCCGATGGCGGCGATGCCGTTTTCTTCGAGAAAGTCGACGGTTTCGCCGACGCGGGCGACGGTGGGGGCGTAGACGATGACGCTGCCGTCGGAAACCTGGCGCACGGCGCGGAGGAGAAGTTCGTCCTGGGTGCGAGCGTTGGACTGGCGGACGATGTAGCGGAGATTTGGCCGGCGGAAGCTGGCGATGTGCTTGTAAGGATCGCGGAGCCGGAGTTGGTCAATGATGTCGCCGCGGACGCGCTTCGTGGCGCTGGCCGTGAAGGCGGAGATGGGACGGTCGAGGAATATCTCGCGCAGGCGGCTGAGCTGGCGATACTCCGGGCGGAATTCGTGCCCCCACTCGGAAATGCAATGGGCTTCGTCAATGGCGAAAAAGGAGATGGGGAGGCGCTTGAGCCAGTCCACGGTGCCGCCGAGGGCAACGCGCTCGGGCGAGAGATACAGGAGCTGGTACTTGCCCGTGGCGGCTTGCTGGACGATGTGAGTGCGTTCTTCAGGAGGAGTGGCGGCGTTCAGGCAGGCGGCGGAAATGCCCATTTGCAGGAGTTGCGCGACCTGGTCCTGCATCAGGGCGATGAGCGGGGAGATGACGACGGCGGTGCGACCTCCAGCCAGGACTGCCGGAAGCTGGTAACAGAGCGACTTGCCGCCTCCGGTGGGCATGATCACGCAGGCGTCGCGGCCAGCGGCCAGGCTGTGGACGATGGCCTCCTGGCCCGGGCGGAAAGTCTCATACCCCCAGTAGCGATGGAGGAACTCACGGATTGTGGCGCGGTCTACGCCAGCCGGGGCGGATTCGCGCGGTTGCTCCGTGAGGGCGGGGGCCATAAGGAACTCCTCGGCCCGGTAGAGGGCCGAAAAAGTTTCGCTTTCAGTTCGCCTAGTGTCAAGTGCTAATTTCGATAAAAGAGCGCGTCGAAGAGGAAGAAAACTCGTAGGCCCGGGGGCGGTAGGGCGAAATTTCCCGGCTCGCGAGACGATCTACTGAATCGCGATTGGAGTGGGTATCCGTAGAGGTTGCCGCCGATGGTGAGGAGCCGAGAAGAAAATGGGGAACTTTCAGTGGTGCGATCCACTAGGGGAAGTTGTTCCTTTCGTGAAGTTCTGCCGCGGATACGCAGATAAACTTTCCTCGACGCTAGATTTTTCTGACGACCGTTCTCTGCGATCAGCTTCACAACAAGACTGTTTTGGAAATTCGCGAGTCGGAGTCGTTCGAGAAGGAGAAAAGACGACTGCGGCTCCGTGCAAGTTGCGACACCCCTTCCCCGGTGCCATAATTCCATTTCACACCACGGACTCGCGCTGCAATGCACGAGTCATGACGCACAGGTCGAGCGTTCTGAGGGGGCTCTATGGCACTTCGCGACGGATGGATTGAGAAGCGGGAGGCGGAAGCAGCAAAGGCAATCGGGCACAGAAACGTCTCGCAGATGCATTTCGCGCGGCAGGGCGTGGTCACCGAAGAGATGCAGTTTGTTGCGAAACGCGAAAAGCTGGAGCCGTCACTGATTCGGGACGAGATGGCGCGCGGGCGGATGATTATTCCTTCGAACGTGAATCATCGAAACCTCGAGCCCATGGCCATCGGCATCGCCAGCAAGTGCAAAATCAACGCCAACATCGGAAATTCCGCGACCAGTTCGAACATTGATGAAGAGCTAAAGAAGCTGCACCATGCAGTCCACTATGGCGCGGACACGGTGATGGACCTCTCGACCGGCGGGGACATTCCCGTGATTCGAAAGGCCATCATTGACGCTTCGCCGGTGCCCGTGGGGACCGTACCGGTGTATGAAGCGATTTCGCGTGTGCGGCGCCCCGAGGATTTAACCATTGGCCTGATGCTGGAAGTCATCGAAGAGCAAGCCGAGCAGGGCGTGGATTACATGACCATTCACGCGGGCGTGCTGCGCGAGCACGTGCCGTTGGTGCGCAAGCGGATTACGGGGATTGTGAGCCGCGGCGGTTCGCTGATGGCCCACTGGATGGAGCATCACAAAAAGCAGAATTTTCTCTACGAAAACATCGAGGCCATTTGCAAGATTTTCAAAAAGCACGACGTGAGTTTTTCGTTTGGCGACGGCCTTCGGCCGGGATGCATCGCGGATGCCAGCGACGAGGCGCAGTTCGCGGAGCTCAGAGTGCTCGGCGAGCTGACGACGAAAGCGTGGGAGCACGACGTGCAAGTGATGATCGAAGGGCCGGGGCATGTGCCGCTGGACAAGATCAAGGAGCAGGTGGACAAAGAGATGGAGTGGTGCCACGAGGCTCCGTTCTATACGCTGGGGCCCCTGGTGATTGACATCGCGCCGGGCTACGACCACATCACCAGCGCGATTGGCGCGGCGATGATCGGCTGGCATGGAGCTTCGATGTTGTGCTACGTCACGCCGAAGGAGCACCTGGGTCTGCCGAATCCGGAGGACGTGAAGCAGGGCGTGATTGCCTACAAGATCGCAGCGCATGCCGCGGACGTGGCGCGGCACCGACCGGGCGCTCAAGACCGCGACGACGCGCTGAGCTATGCGCGCTTTCTATTTGATTGGAACAAGCAGTTCGAGCTTTCGCTCGATCCGCCCACGGCGAAGGCCATGCACGACGAAAACTTGCCCGATGATTTCTACAAGGAAGCAAGATTCTGCTCCATGTGCGGGCCGAAATTCTGCTCGATGAACATCACACAAATGGCGGACGCCGAAGGCGGACACGACCAGACGGAACGGAAGCAAAAGTTCGTCGAGCTGCTGGCAAAAGTTCAGGGCGCCTGACGACTTTGATGGAGAAGTGCGATGGGCATGTTCGACGTCACAGTGAAATTGGCGAATCTGGCCGCGCCGAGCCGGACGGAGGAGGTTCCGCCGTTGGTGGATCCTGGGGCCACATTGTCTTCGATCCCCCGGGAAATTCTTCAAAAGCTAGGCGTGACAGCCTATTCGCGATTACCGTTCTCCCTGGCCGATGGCCGCGTTCCGGAACGCGACACAACCGCCGTGCTATTGACCATTGATGGAAGAAAAGCTCCGGCGCCAGTTGCTTTCGGAGAGGCCGGTGAGGAGGCAGTCCTTGGCGCCACCTCCTTCGAAGTGCTCGGCTTCGTGGTGGACCCAGTATCAAAGAAACTGATTGCACGCAACCTACTCGCTCTCTCTTCTCATGTCGCCCCTTGATCCCTCGATTTCTCTCCGCCAGGAATTTAACCGTTGGGCGGAAGCCGGGCGCGGCGAGGAGATGGAGCAGGATCACCTCCCCATTACGCTGCCGGTGCTGGAGAAGATGCGGATTGCTCCGACGGACAGCGTGCTGGACGTTGGGTGCGGCGGGGGATGGCTTTCACGGCGGCTGGCGAAACTGGCGCCCGATGGACGCGTGATCGGGATGGACATTTCCGATGAAATGATCCATCACGCGCGGCGGGCCAGCGCGCACTTCGACAATTTGATGTTCGTCACGGGACAAGTGGCCGAAATTCCCTGGCAGTCGAATCTTTTCTCGCACGCGATTTCCGTGGAGTCTTCGTACTACTGGCCGAATCCATCTGCCGGACTCAAAGACATCTTTCGAGTGCTCCACGAAGGCGGCTCGGCCTGGATCCTTATCAACTACTACCGCGATAATCCGCATTCTCATCAATGGGGGAATCTCCTCGCAGTGCCCACGCTTCTGCTCTCCGCCGAAGAATGGGCCAGGCTTTTCCATGACGCCGGCTTCTCGAACGTAGCGCACGAACGAATCGCCGATCCCTCCCCATCGCCGGAAGTCTACACCGGCCGATGGTTCCGCGATGCAGAGCAGCTCCGCGCATTCAAAGCCGAAGGTGCCCTGTTGGTTCACGGAACCAAATAGCCGGGACCGGTTACCCTTTTGAACTAAATACTGGCAAGTCAGGCCGCGCCCGTGCTGTGGCTGATAAGATGGTGGCCACGAATTTCTCTTCCCTCGGACCCAAAGAGTAATTCCCGATTGGCAGGCACGAGTTCGCGAGAGGTGTATGACTGAAGCTGTGCCCAAAGCGCAGATCCTGGTGGTGGATGATTCGCCATTTTCGCGAAAGCTCGTGGAGCACGCGCTGGCAGAGGGTGCGTATTCGCTCCTGCTGGCGAAAGACGGAAGCGAAGCCATGCGTTTCTTCAAGGAACACCGGCCCGCGCTGGTGATCATGGACTGGATGCTCCCCGACACCTCTGGTCCCGAGCTTTGCGAACAAATCCGGTGTGAATCTCGCGACTCGTATACCTACGTCATTCTGCTCACCAGCATCAAGGACAAGGAAAACATTGTGAAAGGGCTCTCCGCCGGGGCGGATGATTACGTGACCAAGCCCTTCGACCGCGGGGAGCTGCTGGCGCGGATTGCCGTGGGCTTCCGCTTCGTGGATCTGCACCGCGAAATTGACGCCAAGAACAAACAACTGGCGGAAATGGCGCACACCGATTCGCTGACGGGCCTGCCAAACCGCCGTGCCATCGAAGACTGGGCTGGACGGCAATTGCGCGGTGCCGCGCGCCACGGATATTCACTGTGGGTGGTGCACGCAGACCTGGATTGCTTCAAAGGCGTGAACGACACCTACGGCCATGACGCCGGGGATGAAGTGCTGCAAACGTTCGCCGAAATTCTGAAGGAAAATACGCGCGCGTCCGATATCAGCGGGCGCATGGGCGGCGATGAATTCCTGCTGGTGCTGACGCACGTGGACGAGAAACACATCCGCCTGACGATCGAGCGCTTGCGCGCGCAATTTGCATCGCAGAAGTTTTCCTTTGGCGGCGAGGCTGCCTCCGTGACGGCGAGTTTCGGAGTCTGCGGGTTCCAGGGCAAGGAACCTCCCGAGTTTTCCAGTCTGGTGCGGCGGGCCGACAAAGCGTTGTACGGCGCGAAACGCGCCGGGCGGAATCAGATCAAGATCGAATCTCACTAGGCTCTCGCGGATCCACATCATTTCAGGAGTGCGCTAACCTTCCTGAAGGACAGGCGCAGTCATTTTCCCAAGCACCGGGGGGCGCAAGCTGCTATTCTCGCCAAAATATGCATTCGGGAGCGCGCTTTGCCGCACGCCGCTCGCTCCGTGGGTCGACAGCGATTTGTCCATTGGCCGCGGAGGTAGCGAACGAGGAAACGGGAGCACTCTATGAAGCTGGATCGCGGAGTCTTGAAACGTCTCCCCAAAATTTTGCTTCACGAACATCTTGACGGCGTGCTGAGACCTAAAACTGTAATCGAGCTCGCCAAAAGCGCAAAATATGACCAACTTCCCACCGAAGATCCGGAAGAGCTGGCGCACTGGTTCCACCAAGGGGCGAACCAGGGAAGTCTGCCAAAATACCTGGAAGGTTTTGCGCATACCATCGCCGTGATGCAAACAGAAGAGGCGCTCGAACGAGTGGCGTATGAACAAGCGGAAGATCTGAGCCAGGACGGCGTGGTCTACTTCGAAACTCGCTTTGCGCCCATTTTCCATACGCGAAGGGGATTAAGCCACCAGCAGGTGGTCTCCGCGGTGCTGAAGGGATTGGCGCGTGGCCGAAAGGACTTTGGGATTTCTTCGGGATTGCTCATCTGCGCGATGCGCAATATGGACGTGTCGCTCGAAATGGCTGAGCTCGCCGTTGATTTTCGCGAGCGCGGAGTGGTGGGATTCGATCTCGCGGGCGAGGAGGGCGGCCATCCTCCCAAAAAGCACGTGGAAGCCTTTCACTATATTCAGCGGCAGAATTTCAACATTACGATTCACGCCGGTGAAGGGTTTGGGAAGGAATCGATTTGGCAGGCCATTCAATACTGCGGAGCGCACCGCATCGGACATGGCACACGGTTAATCGATGATATCGCCATCGCAGACGGCAAGGCCGTGAAATTGGGCGAGCTCGCGCAATACGTTCTCGACAAGAGGATCCCGCTGGAGATTTGCCTGCTCAGTAACGTCCAAACAGGGGCTGCGCGCAGCTTGGCCGAGCATCCCTTTAGGATTTTTTATCAGGAAAAATTTCGCGTCACCCTGAACACCGACAACCGCTTGATGAGCGACACCACCATGACCAAGGAATTCGAGGCCGCCCAGGAGACTTTCGGTCTGTCCCTGAACGACTTTGAAAAGGTCACTATCAACGCAATGAAGAGCGCCTTCCTGCCCTACGACCAGCGTTGCGATTTCATCTACTCCGCCATCAAGCCGGGCTACGCCAGGATTCGCAGCTTGCAAGCGGCAAAGTAACGCCAAGAAGCTGGAGCAGGTGATGGAATCGGGGTTCTGCGGCTGGAGTTGCCGTCCTATTCCGCAGCGCTGAGCGCAACGGCATTCCGCCGCCATATGGGCTGGGCGGCGGAATGCTGCTGATGTTGTTTTAGAGTCTGCACTGGATCCAGGAATTTCCGATCGGGCCACTAGTCCCTAACGCAACTCACTCTTCCCGTCTCGCGGTCGGTGTAGCGATGCTCCCCTAGAGGACAAGGCGCGTCGTGACCTTGCCGGCCCCGATCTCCCGTCTCTCCCGTGCGGCCCTGTTCTCCTGTGTCTCCCGCGCGACCTTGATCTCCCTGGTGGCCGTCGTCTCCGGGATGTCCCGTGCGGCCTCGATCTCCGGTCTGTCCGGGATCTCCGGCGTGCCCCGGATCACCCTGTTGACCGGTTTGGCCGGTCTGTCCCGTTGCCCCTGGGGGGCCCTGTGCTGCCGGCGTGGGGGTCACGGTACACCCGGCTATCGGTAGCGCAAGCAAGAACGCGCTTAGAATAAGCAATCTCTTCATTTTTGAATCTCCTTTTGGTGCCGCTCGACGCAAAACGCTGCCCCAGCGCAGACGGTTGCACACAGGCATGATAGTAGCCAGAATGAGGCGATGGGCGCTGTCCGCATTCGCACAGTGGCGAAAGAATGCCGAGGGTCGTGCTCCTCAGATTCTGGTGACGACCATGGAACTTGTGGTATGAGTGAGCCGGACGGGAGCATCGCTGGCAGGGTTCGTTCCCCGGGAACTGGTTTGCGCATCGAGGCTTTCTCATGACATTTCTACGCGGCGGAGTCGCAGTGGTGACTGGAGCAGGCTCGGGCATTGGCCGGGCGCTGGCGCAGCAGCTGGCTGCGGCGGGCTCGGCATTGGCGCTCGCGGACATTGATGAAGCGGGGCTTCTACAGACGGCGCAGTCGATCGCGAATAAGCGGGCCTTGCTCACGACGCACGTAGTGGACGTCGCCGAGGAAGCCAGCGTGCGCGGGTTTGCCGAAGACGTGAACAGCCGGCACGGGCGCGTGACACTGCTCGTCAACAACGCCGGCGTTTCGCTGCACGGCAACTTTGCAGAGATTTCGCTCGATGATTTTCGCTGGGTTATGAACATCAACTTCTGGGGCACGGTCTATGGCGTGAACTATTTTCTGCCGATGTTGAAGCGAGAGCAGCGCGGCCATATCGTGAATTTGTCAAGTATTTTCGGGTTGGTCGCTCCTGCCGGCCAGGTTCCGTATGCCGCCAGCAAGTTCGCAGTGCGTGGTTTTACGGAAGCGTTGCGGCACGAACTCGAAGGCAGCGGCGTTTGTGTTTCCTGCGTGCACCCGGGAGGCATCCGCACGCCGATCGCGCGGCATTCACGGACGGGCGCGGCGGTGTCCGCCGCGAAACGCGACGAAAACGTCGCCCTTTTCGAACGGCTGGCGCGCACTCCTCCGGAGGCTGCCGCTGCCCGGATTCTGCGGGGAGTCGAGCGACGCGAGCCGCGCATCCTGATCGGGGTGGACGCTCATCAGATTGACATTCTCCAGAGGCTGCGCCCCGCCAGTTACTGGAAGACTCTCTCCGGCAAGCTTCAGGGGCCACTGAGAAGTGACCGCTAGGAGATCCCAGCTTTGACGAAGTTCGGTGAGAGAAGCTATACTCCGCGGCATAGAGCGAGCTGCGGCAGGAGCAGTCCCAATGGGCGTACTGGATCAGCGGTTCGAAAAGAATTTCATGATTACGTCGGTGGACTACGTGTTCAATTGGGCGCGAAAGAGCGCCATTTGGCCGCTGACGTTTGGACTGGCATGTTGTGCGATCGAGATGATCGCGTCCACCACTTCGCGGTTTGATATGGCGAGGTTTGGCGCCGAAGTGTTCCGCCCGTCGCCGCGGCAGGCGGACTTAATGATCGTCGCGGGAACGGTAACGCTGAAAATGGGACCGGTGCTCAAGCGCGTGTGGGAGCAGATGCCGGACCCCAAGTGGTGCATCTCGATGGGAGCATGCTCGAGCGTGGGCGGGCCGTTCAATGCCTATTCGGTTCTGCAGGGCGTGGACAAGATCGTGCCGGTGGATGTGTACGTGGTGGGATGTCCGCCACGTCCGGAGGGATTGTTTTTCGCGCTTTTGAAGTTGCAAGACAAGATTGATCAGATGACCTTAGCAAAGCGGCCGACAGAAGTGCGGTTGCGCGCGGAAATGGTGGAAGAGTTTAAGCAGGGTGTGATGGTGGCGCAGACGCCAACGCCGCGGTAGTAGATTGAAAATGGAAATTCGAAAATTGAAATGGGAGACGAGAAGAAGGGGAATTTAGGGCGGACTCTATCGCCAGCACCGAAACCACAGAGCCCAAGGGAGAGAAGAGCTAATGGCGTTTGCGCGCGCTTCAAAGACCAACGAAATCAGCCCGGGAACGATTCGGGAGTTCCACGTGGAGGGCAAGGCAATCGCCCTGGCGAATGTCGGGGGCAAGTACTATGCCATTAACAATACCTGCTTGCACCGGGGCGGACCGCTCGGTCAAGGCGTGATGGACGGCAACATCGTGACCTGCCCGTGGCATGGCTGGCAGTACGACGTAACCACAGGCAAGATAAGCCAGAATCCCAGCGTGGGCGTGGACTGCTACCCGGTGGAAGTCCGGGGTGAGGACATTTTTGTGGATGTAGGGTAGCGCCTTCTATCTAGTTGAAAACAATGTAGTTGATTTCATATTCGCCGAAAGATGGTCAATTGAGCCCCTTTATCTTGCGCAAGGTCATCCTCAGCTAACCCTCACATTTTGTTTCGCTTTTTGGATGCCAGCGTGTATATTGCTGCCGACTCTAAGCCTCGATGGCGACTCCCACTGCCCAACGACACTACTGGATCTTCAGCGCCGACCCACACCACTATCATTGGGACACCCTTTTCGTAAAAGGCAAGGAAATGTGGCATGGCGCAGGGTCCAAACCCGACGCCATTCGCGCGCTCAAGCAAGTGCGCAAGGGAGACCGCGTGCTGTGTTATCACGCGGCCCCGGAACGCACGCTCTATTCGATCGCGGAGATCACCCGAGACCCCTACCCGGATCCCCACGACCGCAAAGAAAAGAACCTGGTGGCGGACCTGCGGGCCTTTGAAAAGCTGCCCCGGCAAGTGACGCTGGCGGAAATGCGCGCCAACCCCGCGCTGAAGAAAATGAAGCTCTTGAAGAACGTGAGACTGATTGTTTCGCTGATTACGGATGGCGAGTATCAGGAAATCCTGCGCATGGCTGGGATCGTTGCAACGCCGGGAATTCCGCTGCCCTAATTCATCGTCCATTTCATAACCGCGGACCCACAACGGCTTGTGACGCGACACACTGATAATTCGCTCGAAGCGGAATCGAGGTGAGGGATGGCTGCTCTTGGCCGCTGGGGAGTTTTTGCCCTTGGTCTTGCCGCACTCGTGAGCCTTTTTCCGCAAAATTCGCGCCAGGACTCGATGCTCGAAGGAATTCCCTCCGGGAAGACGCGCGTGCTCGACTTGAGTTACGCGATCAATGACAAGCTGGTTCCCTGGCCGGGAGACGCGAAGTTCTTCGAGGCGAAGGTCAATGCGACCATCGAGAAGAACGGCTATTTCACGCGGAGTTTCTGGATGTTGGAGCACTACGGAACGCATCTGGACGCCCCAGCCCATTTTCCTCCCGGGAAAATAACGGTGGAGCAAATCCCCGTGAAGCAGCTTTTTGGCCCCGCGGTGGTGATTGAGGTCCGAACCGAGAGCGGCAAAGACGCGGATTACCAGCTGACTGCGGCGCGCGTCGAGGAATGGGAAAAGAGCCGCGGACGGATTCCGGAAGGCGCGATTGTGCTGCTTAGGACGGGCTGGGCATCGCGTTGGCCGGATGTGCAAAAGTACCGGAATATGGACGCAAAAGGAGTCATGCACTTTCCTGGATTCTCCATCGAGGCCGCAAGACTTTTGATCTCGCGCAAGGTGAGCGGGTTGGGGTGCGATACGCTGAGCATCGATTACGGAGCTTCACCCGATTTTGCGGTGCACCACCTGACGCTTGGCGCGGGTCTGTACCATCTTGAAAATCTTTCCAATCTGAGTGAAGTGCCAGAGACGGGAGCGTTCCTGATCGTGGCGCCCATCAAGCTGGAGGGCGGATCGGGCGGCCCTGCGCGCGTTTTTGCCCTCTTACCGTGAAGAAGCCTTTTTTTTCTGCGACCGTTTTTGAAGCTGCATTTTTAAAGTGCCGGGGCTTGTCCGCTCTCCATGGTCCCGCGAACCGAACGCTGAACTAACGGACATCCTTCGGACCTGCCATGAGATTTGGCAGCAGCTGTGTGTTACTTTGAGGGACTGGTTCTCGAATGCCCGAACTCCCCGAAGTCGAAACACTAGCCCGCGGATTGCGCCGAGCAATTCTCGGACGGCGGATTGTTTCCGTCACGCTCGGAAAGACGGATTTTATCGACGATCCCGCGGCGCTGGAACAACATTTGCCCGGGCGCACCATCGAGGCCGTCGAGCGTTATGGGAAATTCATGCTGCTGCGTCTGTCCGTGGTGAACGGAACAGCCAACATTCCCGCAAACGGCGATGCTGCGCCCGCTTCGCTCCTGGTGCATCTAGGAATGACCGGCCAGCTCGCGCCGAGTCCCGCGGCGCGGCCCTGTGAAAAACATACGCACGTTTGCCTGCTGCTGGATGACGGGCGCGAATTGCGTTACACGGACGCGCGCCGTTTCGGGCGGATCGCGTATCTCACAGAAGTTCCGCTTGCCGAGGAATTGGTGGGGTTCGGTGCCGACCCTTTGGAAGTAAGCGGCGAAGAGTTTGTGCGGCGGATTCGCGGTCGGCGCGCGCGGATCAAAGCGCTACTGCTGGACCAGGGCGTCCTGCGCGGCGTGGGCAATATTTATGCCGATGAGAGTTTGTGGAGAGCGAAGATTCACCCCGCGCGGTTGGGAGTGAATCTCCGCGCAAAACAAGCGGAAACGCTCCGCCGCGTCCTGCAACAAATCTTGCAGAAGGCGATTGTCCTGCGGGGGTCCTCGATCTCCGATTTTCTTGACGCCGAAGGCGAGCCGGGAGAATATCAGCGGCACCATCGGGCATATGGACGAGAGGGAAAAAGCTGCTACCGCTGCAAAACGCTTATCCGGCGCGCGATCGTCGCGGGACGAAGCAGTTATTTTTGTCCGAAGTGCCAGCCAGCGCCGCGTGGGTTCAAGGCTCCGCCGCTCCCAGGAAAAAAACGGCAGAAAGATTAAACGCAGAGATGCTCGGACTGGATCGGGGCCGGCGCCGTACGCAGAGGAATCGCAGAGAAGCGATTGGACTTCGCCGCGTGCGCTAAACGCTCACTTGGAAAAAATGAAACGCAGAGCGAGTCTCCGCACGTCTATAGCAACAAGTCCAGAGAGTGGACCGCGCGGTCCTGCCGGAAAAACGTTGGAACTGGCTGCGCGAGGATGAGAAGGCTCTTTCCGATAATCTTGCTGAAAGCTGCGAAGGAGAACGAATGAATTCACGGCGAATGGTTGTGCTTGTGTGTGTGGCGGTGCTTGCTCTGGCTGGAGTGCGTGCGGGGTCGGCACAGCCGACCGCAGGCGTTGGCGATGAGTTTGCCGCAGCGGACGCGCAAATTCTGAGTGAGGTGCGCGACCACAGCGAAGCGATGGCCAACATCGAATATCTTTCTGACTCCATCGGGCCGCGTCTCACGGGTTCCCCACAATTGAAGCAGGCCAACGATTGGACCGCGGCCAAGTTCCGCGAATACGGCCTGACCAACGTGCACCTGGAACCCTGGACGATTGCGCATTCCTGGGCGCGGGGCACCGCGTGGGCGCGCATCGTGTCTCCCACAGAGCATCCGCTCACAATCGCCTCGGCAGGATGGGCTCCCGGCACGCCGGGCGTGGTGCGCGGGCCGCTGGTGTACGTGGATATCAAGAAAGACGAAGATTTTGAGAGGTACCGTGGAAAGCTGAAGGGCGCGATTGTCATTGCGCAGGAGCCCGAGAGTCTTTCCCCACCAAAGCCCAGTGACAGCTTCGCGGAAGTGAATCGCCCGATGCAGACGCCTCCTCCGCTCAAGGGCATGCCCGTGCCGCCGTCGCCGTTCGCGGCGTTGCGCGAGCTAGGGCGGAAGCGGAACGAATTTTACAAGCAAGAGGGCGTAGCCGTTGTGCTCCGTGATTCGAACAAGCCGCATGGCCTGCTGAATATGACGGGAATTGGCGGCGAGAAATTCGACATTGGCGCGATTCCGACGGCGTTCATCACCGGTGAAGGCTATCGCATGCTGTACCGCATGCAGAAGCACGCGCCCGTCCAAGTCGAAATCGAGATGAAGAATTCGTTCAGCGACAAGCCCGTGGAGGTTTACAACACCGTCGCCGAGATCAAGGGAAGCGAGAAGCCGGATGAAGTTGTGATCCTCGGAGCGCACTTGGATTCCTGGGACCTCGGCACTGGCTCGACCGACAACGGTACCGGTTCGATGGCCGTTCTGGAAGCGGCACGCGCGCTGGCAAGACTAAACCTGAAACCGAAGAGGACCATTCGTTTCGTTTTGTTCACAGGTGAAGAAGAAGGATTGTGCGGCTCGGTGAAATACGTCGAAGCGCACAAAAATGAATTGGACAAGATTTCCGGCGTGCTGGTGCACGACACCGGAACGGGAAGAGTGCTGACGCTGGCCTTGCACGACAACTATCAAGACCGTGAGATCGTGGACCAAGTTCTGGCGCCGCTGAAAGAATTGAAGCTGCTTGAGCCCACGATGATGCACATGTCCGGAACCGACCACTTGTCCTTCGACGAGGTGGGAGTGCCCGGCTTCTGGGCGCTGCAGGATGGCGCGGAATACAGCAAGACGCACCACACCCAGTCGGACACCTTCGACAAAGTATGGAAAGACGATCTGAACGAAGGCGCGCAAGTGCTTGCGGCCTGGGCTTACAACACCGCGCAATTGCCCGGCATGCTCCCGCGTCGGCCGCTGCCGTTCCGTCCTTCCGAGGATGCCTCGAGAGCCGAAGCGCCTAAAACCGATGCAATCGTGGAGATGGACACAAAAATCCTGGAACAGGTGAAGGCCGACGAACCCGTCCTCAAATCAAATCTCAGCTACCTGGCGGACCGCGTCGGACCGCGGCTCACCGGGTCGGAGCAACTGGACAAAGCGAGCCATTGGACGATGGAGCAATTCAAGGAGATCGGTCTTTCGAACGCGCACCTCGAGCCGTGGACCATAGCCAACAGTTGGACGCGTGGGCCGGCGACGGGCCGGATCCTCTCGCCAACGCCAATCACGTTGACGCTGGAAACCGCAGGCTGGTCTGCCAGTTCGAATGGCCCGGTGCGCGGCCACGTGATGAGGCTCTCTGCGGAGAAGATCGAAGACCTCGATCAGTACAAAGGAAAACTCAAGGGCGCGATTGTCTTGATGGGCCAGCCGAGGGAGATGCAAGCTCCGGGAAACCCGCTGACGACGCCCTGGGGGGAAAACACCATTCCCGTCTTCCGGCCCAAAAATGACGAAGCCTTCGACCTCGAAGGGTACGTGAAAATGCGGCGGGCGCTGATGAAGTTTCTCGAAGACGAAAAAGCCGCAGCCGTACTGATCGGTTCGGAAAAGTCGTATGGTCTGCTCAACATGAGCGTAAGCGGCCGCGAATATCAGCCCGGAAAAATTCCCACCGCCTACGCCGCTCGGGAGAACTACACTTTGTTGTGGCGCCTGCTGGATGCCGGAGCCGTGGAAGTTGAAGTGAACATCGCGAGCAGCTTCAGCGGAAAGCCAGTCGAAGTCTACAACACCGTGGCGGAAATTCCGGGGAGCGAAAAGCCGGATGAGGTGGTGATCATCGGCGGCCATCTCGATTCGTGGGATCTTGGAACGGGCGCGACGGACAACGGCACCGGCTCGATGGCCGTGCTGGCGGCGGCGCGCGCGCTGCAAAAAGTGGGAGTGAAGCCCAAGCGCACCATTCGATTCGTTCTTTTCTCTGGTGAGGAACAAGGGTTGAATGGGTCCAAGGCTTACGTCAAAGCGCACGCGGCGGAGCTTGGAAAAATTTCCGGCGTGCTCGTGCACGACAGCGGCACGGGAAAAGTGCTGACCGTTGGATTGATGGGCAACTACGGCGTTCGCGAAACCATTGATCACGTCCTCTATCCTCTCGGCCGCGCCAAAGAAGTCGGATTGACGGAGCCGACTCTGCGCTCCGAGGGCGGCACCGACCATGTCCCGTTTGATGGCGCGGGCGTCCCCGCGTTCTGGTGCGTGCAGGATCCCGCGGACTACGCCATGACACACCATTCGCAGGCGGACACTTTGGATCGCGTGCGCTGGGACGATCTGGCGGAAGGTGCGCAGGTGCTGGCGGTCTTTGCATACAACGTGGCGCAATGGCCGGAGATGCTGCCCCGGAAGGCTACGAAGTTAACCATGGGGGCTGGCAACTAAGCCGGCTGCATGCGCGCCGTTCTCCAGCGAGTCAGTCGCGCGCGCGTGACGGTGGTGGGCAGTGTGACGGGCGAGATCGGCGCCGGGCTGATGATTCTGCTCGGCGTCGGCCGGGACGATACGGCAGCCACTGCATCTTCGATGGCGGAGAAATGCGCGAACCTGCGCATCTTCGAAGACGATCAAGGTAAAATGAACCGCTCGCTGCTGGAGGTAAAAGGCAGCGCGCTGGTCGTTTCGCAATTCACACTGTACGGCGATGCGCGGGGTCAGCGGCGGCCCAGCTTTATCTCTGCAGCGCCGCCGGAATTGGCGAAAGCCTTATACGAGGAGTTCTGCGCTGCGCTTCGCAAACTCGGCGTGACGGTGGCGACCGGAATTTTTCAAGCGATGATGTCCGTGGAGCTAATTAATGAAGGCCCGGTCACGATCCTCCTCGACTCCGGCAAAGCATTCTAGCGATCAGCGTTCCTCGAGTGCCGCGGAGGCATGGACAAAGTCGCGTGTCTTACAGGAGCTCAAAGCGCTTGCGGACCCGGAAGCGCGAGCGAAACTGGCTTACTTCGGCATAGACGTTCCGAAAGCTCACGGAATTTCCGCGCCGATCCTTCACAGAATTGCCCGGCACATCGGAAAAGATCAGACGCTTGCCGAAGAGCTTTGGGACAGCGGGATTCATGAAGCTCGCATATTGGCTGCACTCATTGGTGAACCGAGCAGAGTAACCCCCGCACAAATGGAACGCTGGGTGAAGAATTTCGACTCATGGGACGTGGTGGATACGGCGTGCTGCTATCTCTACGCGCAGGCGAAGCCGGCCTGGAAAAAGGCGGCCGAATGGAGCCGGCGCCAAAAGGAATTCGAAAAGCGCGCCGCCTTTTCCCTCGTCGCATACCTGAGTTACAAAGATAAGGCGGCTCCCGATGCGCGATTTGTGCAATTCTTGCGCGTGATTGAACGCGAAGCCCACGATGAGCGAAATTTTGTACGCAAGGCGGTCAACTGGGCCTTGCGAAACATCGGAAAGAGAAGTATTCGTCTGAACCGGGAAGCGATTCGCGCCGCGGAGCGCATCCGGCTGCAAGGCTCCCGCGCGGCGCGGTGGATCGCCGCCGACGCCTTGCGCGAGCTGAAGAGTGAGGCCGTGCAAGCGCGGTTGCGGTGAAAGGCGGCTTGAAGCAAATGCCTGACGCGAACAAGAATGAACTGAAGATTCGGCGCGCGAAGAGCGCCGATGCGCAGCGGCTCGCGGATCTCGCGGGACAACTTGGATATCCGGCGACGACTGCGCAGTTGCGTGAGAGGTTGCGAACAATTGAGCCCGCATTGCAGCACGCCGTCTTTGTTGCCGACTCCGCCAAAGATGGTGTCATTGGCTGGCTGCATGTAAGCAGACAGCCGCTTCTCGAGGAAGAGTTGCGCGCCGAAGTCAATGGCTTGGTGGTCGCGGACGGTCAGAGGAGCCTCGGCGCCGGCGCGCGCCTTCTTGCTGCCGCCGAAGAATGGGCCCGCAAGCGCGGCTGCAAAGGCATGTCCGTGCGTTCGAACGTGCTCCGCGAGCGTGCTCACAAATTTTACGAACGCAACGGCTACGAACACTACAAAACGCAGAAGTCCTTCCGCAAACCGCTGTAGACTCCGGCGCAATCCCTTCCCAGTGACTGGTACGAACCAGCGCAGGGCGTTCTGCTGACAACATATATCGCATTGCGATATACTTCTAGCGTGGCAGCCGAGATCACCACCGCCGAATACCGGGCGCTTGCCGAACTGCGCTACCTTCTGCGGAGATTTGTCCGCGAAGGGGACAGCGTCGCGCGCTCCGCCGGCCTCGAGCCGCAGCAATACCTGCTTTTGCTCGCCATTCGCGGCCTTCCTGACGGCGAAGAAGCCACCATCCGCGCGCTCGCGGACCGCCTGGCCTTGAAACATCACAGCGCCGTCGAACTGATTGACCGCCTGGAGTCACACGGCTACGTCCGCCGCAGCCGCAGCCGCGACGATCGCCGCCGCGTCCTGGTGGCGCTACTCCCACGCGGAGAAAAGCTGCTCGAACAAGTAGCGCGCCACCGTATCAGCGAGCTCCGCGCCAGCGGCTCGGCTCTAGTGAATGCCATCAGCGCCTTGCTGGAAACCCGCCGGCCGTCGCGAATACCCAAACAGCCGGTAAGTCCTTCGAAGAGAGGTTTCGGAAAGAGGCATGTCCAGAGTTAGCGACACACATCCACTGAACAACCCCCGCATGCCTGCCAAACCACATCACGAAGAGCTTGGAGACTTTACTACTACGGTCCGGGTTCTTCCGATCTCCGCTCTAGCGATGGCGATTGGCGCAGTTTGCGCGTTTGTGGCCCTCGCCCTGTTGCGCCTGATCGAGCTGTTCACAAACCTCTTTTATTTCGGCCGATGGAGCACGGCGATGGTTTCGCCGGTGGGCAACGATCTCGGCTGGTACAGCGTTTTCATTCCTATCGGTGGCGCACTGATCATCGGCGTCATGGCGCGCTACGGTTCGGAACGGATTCGCGGCCACGGCATACCGGAAGCCATCGAAGCCATTCTGATCAATGGCAGCCGCGTCGAGCCGAAGGTCGCTCTCCTGAAGCCGATCTCCTCTGCGATTTCGATCGGCTCCGGCGGACCATTTGGCGAGGAGGAGGGCCGCCAGGTGGGTGTGCTGACGCGTGGGGCCATCCGCCAGCGCGCGGAGCAAGCCGGCGAATCCGCCTTGCATCGGCCGCTGGACGAACTCGTGCGCCACGAGACCGGGGAAGCCTTCCCGGACGAACCGTTGCGAGTAGTGGTTTATCGTATGGCGGAAAAAGGCATCACCCGGATGCCGGTGGTGGAACGCGCTTCCGGAAAACTGCTCGGACTCATTTCATTGGACGATCTGCTGAAGGCGCGCACCCGGCATTTTGAGGAAGAGCGCCGCCGCGAACAGGTCTTGAATATGAGATTTTTCCTCCCTGGCGGCAGAGTGCGAAACGAGCCGGGAAAACCAGTTGTACCCTGAAATCCACGTAGACCCATCAACAAATGCTGCATAGAACAGGGATTCAATCGATGAGCAGTGCCGCAGAGCAACCCGGAAAAACCTGGTGGAGCGCTTCGTCGCAGCAGTGGACGGCTTTTCTTCGGGAACGAGAAGAGCAAGTATTCCTGGTCTTGACACTGCTGATCGGGGCCTTCGTCGGCCTGATCGTCGTCGCCTTCATCCTGCTCACGGAGCGATTTGGTGCCAGGCTATATCCTCTGGGCGGCGCGGCGTGGAGGCGGCTGCTGGTGCCCGTGATTGGCTCATTAGGGATGGGTTACCTGCTCTATCGTTTTTTCCCGGATGCACGCGGCAGCGGCGTACCGCAGACGAAGGCCGCGTTGTACGCGCGCGGCGGCCGAATCTCTCTAACCACCGTCTTCGGAAAATTCTTCTGCACTTCTGCGACGCTCGCCAGCGGAATTCCGCTCGGCCGCGAAGGCCCCGCGGTCCAAGTTGGAGCGGGAATCGCTTCCGTACTGGGCCGCAAGCTGGGCCTGCGCCCTGAAAAAGTGAAAGCGCTCATTCCCGTAGGGGCGGCCGCCGCCATTGCCGCCGCGTTCAACACGCCGCTCGCCGCCGTCCTGTTTGCCTTGGAAGAAGTCGTCGGAGACATGCACGCACCAGTGCTTGGCTCGGTGGTGCTGGCGTCGGCAACCTCCTGGGCCATGCTGCGATTGCTGCTGGGCAATGATCCTTTATTCCAGGTTCCGCAATACCAATTGGTTCATCCCGGAGAATTCGCGATTTACGCCGTGCTCGGAGTCGCAGGCGGTTTTGTCTCCGTGGCATTTACAAAGTTGTTGCTCTGGATGCGCGAAACATTCCTCAAATTCCCCAAAAAAACGGTCTGGTTTCAGCCGCTCGCCGGCGGCTTGCTTGTGGGAGTGATGGGCTGGTTCGTACCGCAGCTCTTGGGCGTGGGCTACAAACATGTCGGCGAAGTCCTGAACGGAAGAATGGCCTTCAGGCTGATGCTTCTTCTCCTCGTGCTGAAACTTGTCGCGGTGGCGACCAGTTACGCCTCCGGCAACGCTGGCGGTATTTTCGGCCCCAGCCTGTTCCTCGGAGCAATGCTGGGAGGAATTGTGGGGACCGGCGCACAGCATTTTCTGCGGGGATACGTAGCCTCGCCCGGGGCCTATGCTTTAGTCGGAATGGGCACGGCTTTCGCAGGCATCGTGCGCGCGCCCATGACCTCGGTGGTGATGATCTTCGAAATCACGCGAGATTATGCCGTCATTGTGCCGCTGATGATTTCCAACCTGATCAGCCTGTTCATTTCTTCGCGCTTCCAGAAGCAGCCCATCTACGAGGTCCTTGCTCATCAAGATGGCATCCACCTTCCGACCGCGGAGACGCGCCAGCAGGAAGGCCAGCGCCAGGTGGTCCAAGCCATGCGCGACGCCACCGAAGTATTGAACGGCGAAATGACCGTCATGCAAGCCCTGGAAGAAACCAAGTCCAGCGAATTCCACTCGTGGCCCGTCTGCGATGACCGCGGCGGCGTCATCGGCGTCATCAACCTCCAGCACCTGAAACAAGCGAATAGCGAAGGCTCCGCAAACAAGCGCCTGCGCGAACTTGTGGACCCGAACGATTTTCCCCACGTCCACGAGGACCACTCCCTGCACTTCGCGTTGGACCGCATGGGCGCGAGCCAGTTGGACGTCTTGCCCGTCGTGAACCGCGCCAATCTGCACAAACTAGAAGGCATCGTAACTTTGCCGGACGTCCTGGCGAATTACGGTGTCGCTTCGAAACCGTCTCTTTAGGGCGTGGGGCCAAACCACTCCGGATACCCAGTCGACTAATTGAATGCCTGTCCTACCGAGTCGTGGCAGAAGCAGCACCTCGCAGCCGGTCTCCTCCATTGACTCCGTTTCCATCGCTGTGTTACCCATAGAGCGCTTACACTAGGGGCACCCGAGGCCGCTGCAACGCTAAAAATGGCGCCGGACACCAAGCACCTCGAAGTTACGCTGGAGACGCAAGTCGAAAGCGTCAATCTCGCCGAGGAGATGTGTCTCCGCGTGGCCGAGGCGGCCGGTTTCGGCGAAGACGATTGTTACCGCATCGGAATGAGCGTGCGCGAAGGCGTCATCAACGCCTTTCACTACGGAAACCAGGAGCGCCCGGACAAAAAGATTTACCTCGCCGTGGACCTTACCTCAGACAAAATGATCATTCACGTGCTGGACGAAGGCGCGGGCTTCAAGCTCTCCGACGTTCCGGACCCGCTCGCCGAAGAGAATCTGCTCAGCACCTCCGGACGCGGCATCTTCCTGATGCGCGCCTTCATGGACGAATTTGACGTGGTTCCCGGCAGAAACGGCGGCGCGGAAATCGTCATGTCGAAGAAACTCCCCACGCCGGGCAGCACGCCGGCGAATGGCCAGGGCGGACAAGGCACCACGCCGCAGCAGGAGGCGTAAAGCAAAAGATGGCCTTACATGCCACCCACCGCGACGCCGGTGATGTGATGGTTGTGGACTTCAGCGGCCGCATCACCCTCGGCGAGGGCAGCGCCTTGATGCGCAAGACCATTCGCGGGCTGCTGGACGATCAACGTACCAAAATCCTCTTGAATCTAGCGGACGTGGACTACATTGACAGCTCGGGAATCGGCGAACTGGTCAGCGGGTTTACGGCGGTGAAGAACCGCGGCGGCGACCTGAAATTGCTGCACCTGACAAAAAAGGTTCGCGACCTTCTTCAGATCACCAAGCTATACACTGTGTTTGATGTCTTTTCCGACGAACAAACCGCGCTCCGCAGCTTCAACACTTAGCTCTTTTTCCTGCGTTCGTTTCAGCTCACCGATGTTCTCCGCTCGCACAAGGCGCCGCTCTGCGGCACAATCTCCCCAATGAAGTCTCGCGCCGACACACTTTGGATCGCGGGGGGTGCCAAACTCCAGGGTTTCGACCTGTGCGGAGTAGTGCGCGCAGAAAAATTTCCTGAGCTTGCTCACATGCCGGAATGGCTGGCGCGCGGATACGCCGGCGAGATGAACTACTTGGCCGATCCCCGGCGTTCCGATCCGCAACGCGTCATGCCGGGCATCCGGAGCGTCATCGTTTGTGCGCTTAACTACCACACCGCGCATCCGCTTTCCACGGACCCTGTGAAGCAGAACAACGATGGCGATCCGCGCGGCTGGATTTCCCGCTATGCGTGGGGAGACGATTACCACCACGTCTTGCTCGATAAATTGAACGCCTTGGTGGACCTTCTCCGCCAACGTTTCAACGAGTCTTTCGAAGCGCGCGCCTACGTGGACACCGGTCCTCTGCAGGAGCGTGTGCTCGCAAAATATGCCGGGTTGGGATGGCTCGGAAAAAACACCCTGCTGCTGAACCAGGCGCTTGGTTCCTACTTTTTTCTCGGCGCCATTCTCACGACGTTGGATCTCGATCCCACGCTTGCAGCAACGGAACTTCCGCCTCCCGATTTGTGCGGAAGCTGCACGAAGTGTCTGGAGGCCTGTCCCACACAAGCATTTGTCGCGCCGTATGTCATGGACGCGCGAAGGTGCATCTCCTACCTGACCATTGAACTCCGCGGCAGCATTCCTCAAGAGTTGCGCGAACCCATGGGTCGTCATGTTTTCGGCTGCGATATTTGTCAGGATGTCTGCCCGTGGAACCGCCGGTCGCCCCCCGCGACAATAGAAGAAGTTCAGCCAAGAGTTTTTCCTGGACAGGAAACGGTTCAAGCCGGTGAATCCCTCTCACCTTCCGCCGAGGCGCTCCTCTCGCCGCGCCTGGAATGGCTGGCCGGCTTGAGCCAAGTAGAGTTTCGCGAATTGTTCCGCGGCAGTCCCGTTAAGCGCACCAAATGGCTCGGCCTGGTCCGCAATACCTGCATCGCGTTAGGGAACTCCGCTTTGCCGCCTGGCTCCGCAGCCCATACGCGCGTCACCGGGCTGCTGATGCGTCTCGCGGCATCGTCTGAAAGCCTCATCGTTGAATCTGCCCGATGGGCGCTCTCCCGCATCCAATAGCGGTGGGAGAGGCATGCCGCTAGAGCAAACCAGAAACGGCGATAGAGGCTAATCTTCTGGTAAGACGTGTGGGATCGCGTTTTTGCAGTGGGAATACCATCTGGACGGAACTAGCGGTATAATTCGGCCCGCACGCCGGCTGGCCCTCCGCGCTGCTGGAGCTCCCATGAATCGCCGTAACTTTTTATTTAACACAAGTATCGTCAGCGCAGGATTGCTCGGAGGAAAGTATCTCGCTGCTGGTCCTTTGCGCTCAGGCGCTGCCGCCAAATCGGATTTAAATCTCACGCTGGAGGAAAAACCTGTGCCGTTTACCGTCCCCCCGTTGCCGTACTCATTCGACGCACTGGAACCCTATATCGATGCCAAGACCATGGAGATCCATCACGACAAACATCACGGCGCCTACGTCACAAACGTGAACAAGGCCCTGGAAGGCCACCCCGATCTGCAATCCAAGTCCATCGACGATCTCCTCAAAGGTCTTGATTCCGTTCCCGAAAACATCCGCCCCGCCGTCCGCAACAATGGTGGCGGCCACTGGAACCACAGCCTTTTCTGGACTCTTATGAAAAAGGGTGGTGGCGGGGAGCCCAAAGGAAATCTTGCCTCGGCGATTCAATCGACCTTTGGCTCGTTTGCTGGCTTCCAGGAAAAGTTTGGCGCCGCCGGCTTGGGCCGCTTTGGTTCCGGCTGGGCCTGGCTTGTCCTCAGAGACGGAAAGCTGGCCATCGACTCAACGCCGAATCAGGACACGCCCTATCTCCTCACAGGTGGCGGCAAGGCCGTGCTTGGCCTGGATGTCTGGGAACACGCCTACTACCTGAAATATCAAAACGTCCGCGGCGATTACATCAAGGCTTGGTGGAACGTCGTCAACTGGGACAAAGCCGCCGAGCTCTACGATGCGGCAAAAAAGTAGGCTTTTCCCGCGACTCGACAGAAAAAAAAGCCCCCGGTCCGGGGGCTTTTCGCTGTACGCCGTGCATGTTCGGCAGCTGGCGGGTGCAAGTCCCGTCCCAACCTGATGGAGGTGAAGGGTAGCGAAGCGCAAGGGCGTCACTGCGAGGTGAGGTCTGAAGGAAGCGTGGAGCAAAGAT